>Ga0070665_100002949_pt1 | contig 18386 bp, 13 predicted proteins | sample KBSS13metaG_FD_65862 | JGI IMG/M metagenome (GOLD analysis project Ga0070665, IMG submission 65862) | Switchgrass rhizosphere microbial communities from Kellogg Biological Station, Michigan, USA - KBS S1-3 metaG | ecosystem: Host-associated > Plants > Roots > Rhizosphere > Soil ...
TCCCATCGGCCAACACCAAGCCTGACGCAGTCAGACCACTGATCGTGCCGCCAACGGCGTACGCTCGGTTCGAGCAGGTAATCGCGATGTCAGTGACACTGGCCGCCCCCATGGTGCCGCTGCCGTTGACTGCCGAGCAGCTCAGCCCTGCTGGACTACTTTGTACGATCGGGATGCTTACGCTAGGCCGTAGCAGCGCTCGGCGCGCGACAAAAGTCACGGCTCTAGCCGGCGCTGTTGCAATAACGGGCCCGGTTTGGGACCGGCATCACAGGGGTCCCTTTTCGGGGGCTCGATAGACGGGCTCATGCTGCGTCTGCAGCAATGAGCCGCTATTCGGCAGCCGCGCCAGGCGCGGCGGAGGGCCGGCGGCCGGGTAGCCGCTCGCCGGCACGACAGGTGCTAGCCCTACCCTCGCTGGAGTTGCCGCTCGAGCGAAACCTGCGCCTGTGCAGTGGAAGGGTCGGTAGCCGCGATGGGAAACAACCTACGATCAAACATCAGTGCTTTGTTGATTGTGGCCGTCGTGATGGGCGGCTGTGATCGGACCGACTCGAGTCAAAAGACGCCTGTCGCAGACGGAGCGCCATCGGAGCAGGAGTTGCACTCGGTCGCCTACCTGTCGACCTCCAACAGCGGCCCCGGCGGGCGCAAGCTCTTCGACCGGCTCGACCGTGCCAGGAATTGCAAGGATTTTGAGCTCGCGATGCGTTGGAACCGGCCGCCCAATGTCGAGGGTGGCATATTCCATAAGAAGATGGTGTACCTGACCAACACGCTGCCGGCGGATTTGCCGAAGGATTCCGAGATCTACTTCAGTGCGCCGCAAGTTCGAGTGACATCTCCCACGGCAGCCGTGATGTAAGCCGCGCGCCATGCCAGTGAGCCTCAAGCTAGTGAGCGGTGGCCGCGGCGACGCGCCTGCTTTCGAGCTCGGGCGCGGGAGGCAAGCCGGTCACCTGGAGAATCTCCTGCTCATCGAGCGTCTCGCGAGAAAGGAGCGCGGTGGCGAGGGCATCGAGTTTCTGGCGATGTTGGGTCAACAGTTGCTTCGCGCTCTCGTGACTCTCATTGATGATGCGAAGCACTTCCGCGTCGATCAGGCGAGCCGTTTCTTCGCTGAACGGTTTGTCGCTGCCGTAGGTATTGCCCAGGTAGGGATTCTGGCGTGCCGCGAGTTGCACCGTCCCCAGGGCATCACTCATGCCCCATCGGGTCACCATGTTCCGGGCGAGGTCCGTCGCCTGTTCGATGTCATTTTCCGCGCCGGTCGTCCGGGTGCCGTAAACGATCTCCTCGGCGGCGCGGCCGCCGAGCATGCCGACGATCCGGGCACGTAAGTAGGCTTCCGGATAGTTGTATCGGTCCGTTTGCGGCCGTTGATAGGTAACCCCGAGTGCCTGGCCGCGCGGCACGATCGTCACCCGATGCACCGGGTCGGCACCGGGCACCACCAACCCGAGAATCGCATGACCGCCTTCATGATAGGCAATGCGCTCGCGGTCCTCATTGGTGAGCAACAGGGGCCGTTCCGGCCCGAGCACGATCTTTTCGAGAGCGTCGAGGAAATCGACCTGCCGCACATCCTTCTGATCGCGGCGTGCGGCAAGCAGCGCCGCTTCGTTAGCCAGGTTTCTCAGGTCGGCGCCTGAAAATCCCGGCGTGGACCCGGCCAACTCGCCCAGGTTCACGTCGGCGTCGAGCGGCACATTGCGCGTGTGCACTTTGAGAATGGCTTGCCGGCCGTTCTTGTCAGGAAGGTTCACAATGACGCGCCGGTCGAAGCGACCGGGACGCAGCAGCGCCTTGTCCAGCACGTCCGGTTGGTTGGTGGCGGCGAGTACGATGACCCCTTCGCGACTCGAGAAGCCATCCATCTCGGTCAGGATCTGGTTCAACGTCTGCTCCTGCTCGCTGGCCCCGCCGATTGCGGCCGGCCCGCGGGCCCGGCCGATCGAATCGATTTCGTCGATGAAAATGATGGCAGGCGCATTCGCCCGCGCCTGGCTGAAGAGATCGCGGACCCGAGCCGCGCCAACTCCGACAATCATCTCGACGAACTCCGCGGCACTCATCGAGAAGAACGGCACGCCGGCCTCACCCGCCACCGCCCGAGCAAGCAGCGTCTTGCCCGTTCCCGGTGCACCCACGAGCAACACGCCTTTCGGCGCGGTCCCACCGAGACGAGTGTACTTGGCGGGATCCTTCAGAAAATCCACGATCTCGACCAGCTCGTTCTTGCTCTCGTCGATGCCAGCAACGTCATCGAACGTAACTTTCGTGTCGGTCTCCTGGTCGTAGCGGCGCGCTTTGCTCTTGCCGATGCCCAGGAGCCCGCCTCCCAAGCCACCCCCCGCTTGCGAGGCGCGTCGATACATCCAGACGTAGAACAGGATGATGAGCAGCGCGGGGCCGAAGCCGAAGAGGAAAGTCGCCAAGGGACTGCTGCCCTGAATCGGAATCGCACTGATCTCGACGTTGTGCCCGATCAGGAAGGACTCGAGGTCAGGACCCACAAAAGCCGGCAGCGTCGTCGTGAAGGTGGTTGCGGTCCGTGGCCCGGGTTGTTCCAGCAATGACGCAAAACCCGTGTTCGGCGGCGCTTTCGTGCCGGGAGCGTCCTTGCTGCCCGGTGGCGGCCAGGTGACCGGCTTCTTGAAGCGGCCGTCGATGCTGGCGCCCTTGCTGTAGATCGACTCGACATTCCCCTTCTCCACCTGCTCCTTGAAACTGGTGTACGGGATCGTAATGGGCTCTTCGGGGTTCGGAACGAGCAGCCGCATCGCGAGGTAATTGACGCCCAGGATAACCAGGAAGATGAGCCACGCCCGGCGGCCAGGCATGTGCGAGGGCTTGTCGGCGCCCTGCGAGGACTTGGATCCGGTACCCGGAGCCGGGCGCGGCAGTCGCCCTGCATCACGGTCGCGCTGGATGGGTTGCATAGGTCGTGTACTCGGTCGCTCACTCATGGTGACGGCCTGAGTATCCCAGAGTCACTGCGCTTCCAACAGCGCCAGCAGCGCCTCCGGATCGACCGGCTTCACCAGGTGCTCACTCATACCGGCCTCGCGGGTGCGCTGGCGGTCCCTCTCCTGCCCCCAACCCGTCAGGGCAACGATCCGGATGGCAGCGCCGCCAGGTTGCTGGCGAATGAGTCGCGCCGCCGTCAGCCCATCCATGCCGGGCATACCGAGATCGAGCAGGATGATGTCCGGTGGACTCTCGCGGGCCATGTTGACCGCCTCTGCGCCACCACCGGCCGTTCTGACAACGTGTCCGCTCAGACTCAGCACGTGCGCCAGTGACTCGGCCGCGTCGATGTTGTCATCCACGATCAGGACACGCTTGCGCGAGGCTGCGGGTGACGGGGAGGAAGGTTTTTTGTCGTCCAGGTGTTCCACATCCACGAGCGGCAGGCAGACCTGGAACTCACTGCCCTTGCCCACGCCTTCACTGTGCGCCTCGATCCAACCTCCATGGAGCGTCACGAGCTGGCGCGCGAGGGCGAGGCCGATGCCGAGCCCATCGTTGCCTGCCGGGGTGTTGACTTGGGCGAACATCTCGAAAACGTGCTTCAGTCGCTCCGGTGGAATACCGATGCCGGTGTCCTTTACGCGCACGAGCGCGAAGTTCGCGCTCCGCTCCAGGCTGACCCACACGGTGCCTTGGCGGGGAGTGAATTTGGCCGCGTTCGACAGGAGATTGGCGAACACCTGGCGCAGGCGGTCGGGGTCTCCCAGAACGGACAGCGGTTCAGTGGATAACATCACCGACAGGGTGTGACCGTGAGGCTCGAAGAGCGTCTGGCAGGACTCCAGGGCCGAGCTCACTACCTCGTTGATGAGGACGAGGTCGCGACGGAGTTTGATCTTGCCGCGGGTGATGCGGCTGACGTCGAGGAGATCGTCGACGAGCCGCACGAGATGTTGCATCTGCCGTTCCATCATCTGGCTGGTTCGCTCGAGCGTCGGATTGGCTCCCGCGATCAGGCGCAGGACCTGGATGCCATTGCGAATGGGCGCGAGCGGATTACGCAGCTCGTGGGCCAGCGTGGCGAGAAAGTCGTCCTTGCGTCGATCCGCGTCCCGCAGCGCGGCCGCAGAATCGGCGAGCCGCTGCTCGTTTTCACGGAGCGTGAGCTCCATTCGCTTGCGGTCCGAGATATCAACTCCCGAAGGAATCAGGTGCGTGACCACGCCGGAATCGTTGAAGACCGGCACGAGCATGAAATCGATGTCCACGCGTCCGTCGCCGACAGTGCGCCCGACTGTGTCGTGGCGGATGGTTTCGCCCTCGCGTGCCCGCCGGCACCATTCCTCGATCATCCGCTGCTGAACGGGGTCGTGCGTCCACCAAGGGGTTTCCCAGAACTTGCGTCCAATGACCTCTTCGCGCCGCAGTCCACCCCGTCTCAGGGCCGGCTCGTTCACCTCGAGCAGGGTGCCATCGCGATCGAGCATGGAGACAAAAGCGGCCATGTGGTCGATGAGTCGGCGCAATTGCGCCTCGTTTTCCTGGATTTTCTTCTCCGCCATGCGGCGCCGGGTGATATCCAGGACATAGGTCATCATGCGCTCACCCTCGCCGGGCAAGAACTGCGCGACAACGAGCACAGGGAAGCGACTGCCGTCGCGACGAACAAACTCCTTCTCGAAGGGTGGCGGCCGCTTACCCTCGCGCAGCGACTGCATGTACGCCGCATCGCGGGGGAGGTGTTCTGCTGGAGTGAGCGCAATCCAGTTGAGGCTATCGGCCTCTTGGCGCGTGTAGCCGATCATCGAGAGAAAGGCATCGTTTGCGAGCACGATGCGTCCGTCCGGATCGCCTATCGTGATACCCACCGGCCCGAGCTCGATGAGGCCGCGGAACCTGGCTTCGCTGGCAACGAGCGCGTCGCGCACCTGATCGCGTGCGGTGGTTTCCTCGATCACCGCACCCAGACCGACAATCTTGTTGCCGACCCGCACTGGAAAGAAATTTTCGGACCAACTGCGCAAGACCCCCGGTTGTGCGCGTGTCTCGCCACGCAGCTCGGCATTGAGCCATGGCTCGCCGGTCGCGATGATGCGGCCCCAACGCTCCAGAATGAGCTCGAGCCCCGTCACCCCTTGCAACAACTCGTCGGGTCGGCGACCAATGTGCTCGGCAGCCGGTACGCCGTTGATCTCCGCCAGGCGCGTGTTGATTCTGCGAAAGCGCAGGTCGCGATCGATGAATGCGAGCCCGATGGGAGCGGACTCGAAGATGGCATCGAGCAATGCGTTGGCTTCTCGCTCCCGGGCGAGCGCGATAGCGCCTTTTTCCTCCGCCATCTTCCGGGCCGTCACGTCGGCGAAGAGGACCGCGACGTGGCGCTGGCCTGGCTCGTCCACACGGAAAGCGAACACATCGAACCAACGCCCTCCAGCCACCGCCTCGGCCAGGTCTTCGAACCGGGTCGGTTTGCCGGTGAGAGCCACCTCTGCGAACCGGTCGTACCAGTGTTGTTCGTGTGCAGGTGCGATGTCGCGAATGCTGCGGCCGACGGCGTCCGTAATACCGGTGAGGCGCTCAAATGCCGGATTGATCTCGAGAAAGATGTAATCTCGTCCGCGCCCATTGCGGTCCAGCACGACCTCAATGACGCAGAAGCCCTGGTCGAGCGCGTCGAGGACGGCTCGATAGCGGAGCTCGCTGCTGCTCGGTCCGGGAGCGACAGGTGAAGTAGGAGATGCGCTCGTTGGCCTACCCTCCCGCGAAGGAGCCCGCATCGACCGTGCCCGCTTCGACCAGCGGATTGCAAAGGCACAGGTTAGCTCAAACTTGAGCGTCAGGTACGCCGTATCGCGGTGTTCACGCCGCCGCTCCCCCATGACCTTTGACACTGCCCGGGATACCAGCAGACACCTACAGTTCTTGCACTGGGCAAGTCAGAGCGAGCACATCAAATGAGCGCCATCATCCGACCTGAATACTACGTCATCCCGGGCAAGCATCCGGCAGACTGCCGCTGCTCCGAGCATGCGCTGAAGGCAATACTTGGAGTTCAGGCGCCGTTTGCGGCACCGACGCCGAGCACCCGGCCATCCGATCCGAAGCGGGCGTAGTCGACGACCACCGGTTCAACTCGGGATGAGTCCACTGGCGCTGTAGCCTGCAACGATCTGGTCGAACGTGGCAATGTCGCCGCGACTGCGGGCCGCGAGTTGAGCACCCCCGATCGCCGCATAGATGGCTTGCCCCCACTGCTCTTTCGCGGGTCCTTTGGCCCCTCTGACTCGACCCAACACCTTCGTCAACCACGCAACGTTGAGATCCGCAAAGGCCACCACCTCGGCTCTGACTTCCCGCGGGATATCTTCATATCCGGCTGCGAGGATGCCGCACAGACACATGCGATTGCCGTTCTCCAGCGCCCGGCGAAATAGCGCTACGTACCGTTTCAAACAGGCTGCGGGCTCATCGACCTCCTCGAGGATCGCTTCCAGCTCGCCTTTGGCGCGTTCCGTGTATTGACGTGCAAGCGCGGCAGCCAGGTCACCCTTGGTTGGAAAGTGGTAGTGGATGCTGGCGCTCTTGATACCCACTTCCTTGGCCAGTTCCCGGAAACTCAACCCGCCATAGCCATGCGCCTGGGCCACGGCCCGAGCGGCGTTCAAGATTGTTTCACGCGTATCGACCGCGGTCACCGCAAGATTCTCCTGTCGAAGTTGACACCCGGGGCACGAGTATAATACAAACTACCTATCAGTAGATAGGCAGGACCGAAATGAAGCTATATGATCGTGAAGGAACGCCGAACGCCGCGCGCATCCGTATCGTTCTCGCCCAGAAAGGCCTGGAAAACCAGGTTGAGTTCGTCAGCGTCGACCTGATTGCCGCAGAGCAGAAGCAGCCTGCCTTTCTTGCCATGAACCCCATTGGCAAGACGCCCGTGCTGGTCCTGGATGACGGGTTCGTGATCTCGGAGTCCACTGCCATTACGGAGTATCTCGACAATCTGGATGGCAACCCGGTGCTCACGGGGCGGACGCCGCGCGAAAAAGCGGCCATCCACATGATGCAACGACGAGTGGAGATGATGCTGCTCGAGCCTGTCGACGATTATTTCCACTACGGGACGCCCGGGTTGGGTGAGCGTTTGAAGCCCTGGCGCATGCCCGACTGGCCTAACGCGAAGGAATGGGGCCAACGACGGGGTGTTCAGGCGGTGCAGAACATCCCCTACTTCGACGGGGTTCTGCGCCAGCAGGCATTTATTGCGGGAAACCACTTCTCGATGGCTGACATCACGTTATTCGCGAGCGTGGCGTTTGCCAGCGCGATAGGCCTTTCGATCGATGCGAGGCTAACCGCGCTCGGTCACTGGCGCTCTCGGGTCTCTGCTCTACCAGCTGTCAGGAATCGCACCGGCCAGACTCTGCGTTCGGAGGATATCGCCCGACGTAGCGCCTGATGCGCGGCACCCGGCCTAGGCCGCCCCCACGAGCTTCGGTCCGAATTCGCGCCACCAGGCCGAGCCCCAGATAAACTCGGTGACGACGACCCACGGCAGTGTCAGTGCGAGTCCCCAAACCCACGCGCGGTGAATGCGCCCGCGCCGGATCAAATCGTGCGCCAGGGACGGCACCAGAAGGAGTAACAGATAGACGTGGACCGCGAGATAACTCCTGGGAAACTCGTTGTACGGCAACCAACTCATCCGCGCGATCGCAGCGTCGAGCAACATCAGCGTCGCGAGCAACATCATGCGTTTGTGCGTCTCCAGGTCCGTGCGCCGGGTACGCAGTGCCCAGATGAAAAAGGTCGGGAACAGCACGATGGAGCGTATCTGCAGGAACAGGATGTTGTTGACGATCGGTCCGGCGGGAGTGCCGGCGGCATCGTTCTGGCGGACGATGGTCACTGCAATCAGCATGGTCAGGACCAGGGGCGCGACCACCAGTGACGCGAGGCCCCACTTGCGGTGCAGGTCCACGCGTCCTACCAAGGCCAGCGTGGCCTGTACGGCCAGTAAGACAACCCAGGAGGCCATCACCGCTGCGTGGAGATGCACGACGAGCGGTGGAACGGGCATCTTGCCACTGACGATTGCCAGCGATCGGGGGGCGAAACCCGCAAAGGCAACGAGGACGAAGAGCCAGGCGACGCAGGCATAGAAGTGACGCTCCAGTACGCCAGCCCTCAGGCTGGGAACTGCGCCGGCGGCCGCTTGTTGCACCCCGTTCACCATGGCCACAACTGTACCAGCGAATGGATTGCCGTAATTCGCCGGTCACGCATCGTCACCGTACAGAGGTCGCGACATTGTGCTTCAAGCAGCGATCCCCTCGCTGATCGCGCCAATCTGCCATGGCCATGCGAGTTTTGGCGGCCGCATGACCGGGCTTGCGCAGGTCACCGGATACCGAGCGCTTGCGACCACTCCCGGGCGCTTTCCGGCGAGAGCTCCTCTTCCACCACGACGTTTGCAGGCAAGGCCTGGAGGTGTGGGCCAAAGAAGCCGGCGGGACCTCCCTCTCGGTCGGATGGGGGTCGGCCGCGGGCAGGTAGGTACGCCGCCGTGCAGCGGCGTAGTTGGCTTACATCGAACCGGCTAGCTTAGCGAGCTGTTTTGAGGCCTGGGCGAGCTGAGTGCCATAGCGGTCGACCAACTCCGCGCGGCGGGCGGGGTCGGTTGTGGTTGCAACGGCTTTCCAGAACGCGGTGAGCGTCTCGCTCAATGAGCGGAGTTGGGTGACCTGGTTGGGGTCGGACAGTGTCGTGGCCAGAGGACCCGCGCTGAGTTGCGCACCAGCCGGGCTCGACCTGGAGTCGAAATGAACTCCCAACTTCGCGAGGGACTCCTCGAGAACGTGGAGTTTCGCGCGGTGGTAGGCATAGGCGATGTTTTCCAACAACGCGACGATGTCGGCGCGAGGCCTGACGCCGCCGATCCAGGCACGGAAGTCACCGGGAGTGCCGGGGAAGGCATTGACGTAGCGCGCGACATCCAGGCCGGACTCGTGGTCGCCATTGGGGTGAGTCAGGCCCTCGTAACTCAATAACTGCTTGGCCTTGGCGACGATGCGGTTGTGGGTCGCGGGATCGGCAACGTCCGGGTCGTTTACCTTCAACAATGTGACGGCCGCGCCGCGCCGTGCCTGGTCTTCCACGCCCAAGGCGAGCAACTGCTGGCCGGCGACCCACTCCTCGATCGCGTTCTTGTTCTCGACGGAGCGCTTGTTGAGGGCGTCCACGTCGCCCACTTGCCGCTGCAGGCGCAAGAGGCCGAAAGTTGTTTCGGCGAAGGCGATGTTGCTGAAGGTGTTGATGATACCGCCCAGCATCTTGTCGGCCACGGGGTCGTAGAACGGGCCGAGCTCCGTGGTCTTCTCGCCCGACAATGGACGCTGGGCGTCCTTGGGGACCGCCAGTTTCAAGTGCCGGGGAATGGCCCAGCCGGGCTGACGGACATTCTTCTCGATCAGCGCGATGGCCGCTGGCGTGAAAGTCGCCGCAAAGTAGCCGGGCACACCCCCGACCGCTTTCTGGAAAGGCATGAAAAAGCAGGCCTTGTGCACCAGTCCCTGTACGAGGTCGGCCGGCCACGGCATCGCGCCGAGCAAGGATGTCCCATCCATCAGGGCATGGTGGTTCTGCGGATCGAGGTCGAGCCACTCCACGAGATTGCGAACATCGCTCTCGTTGTAGGTCGTGCCACCGGTGGTCTCATGGCCCACACCCACGAAGAGCTTCACGCCAAGCGCCTGCAGCTCGCGAGCGGCGGGAATGACTCCCTCCACGGCAGCGAAATGCACCCGATCCGCCGCACCGTGCGCGGAGAGTGTCTGCAGCTCCAGGATCTGTGCACCCCAGGATTGCCTGAAAAATCCCGCCCGCCCCGCTGCGGGGCCTTCCGGGCGCGGCGTGTCCACAAAAACCTTTTGTGAGCCGTCGCGTGCGTTCATCAGGTGCATCAGTGCGACGGTCAGGCCGTTATGACCGCCGCCCAGGCCGACCGCCATGCGGTTCTGCTTGGGGAAGCCAAAATAGCGGTGGATCTCGCGCATCATGTCGACCACGATTTTGTCCGCCGGGTAGCCGCGATGCATGCTTCGCTCGAGCTCGCCCACGGTAAACGGCCCTAAATCCCGGCCGCGATCGTCCAGCTTCCGATAATTCGCCTCGAGCCAGGCCTCGAATTCGAAGCGCAGGGCGTTGCGCTCCACTTCGTCGCCGGCCATGTTGGTAATGGGCCCTACCCCGAAAAAGGGATTCGAGGTACGTGCCGGCGGCCCCTTGGCCGTGGCGCGCAAAGCGGCATCACGTTGTGCTTTCAGAGTGGCGATGACAGAGGAGGACTTCTCGAGGTCGGCAGGGGCTTGGCTCATCACGATTCACTTTGCGACATGGACTTGCGGGCAGGCTCCTCAACATTGCCCATAGCCGCACACCATTTCAAGCGCTTGCCCGCAAAAGCGACGCCTTTCAGTGCGGCGGCGACGGTTTCACCGCGCTCTTGGCGCTCTTGGCACCCCTGGCATCGTCGCCGACGTGCCGGGTGCAACTTCCGTGAGGTGCCTTGGCGCTGGACTGCGCCCCCACCGTCATCGGAACGACCGAAATCTTCGCGGCACCCGGATCCCAGCCCTGCTGGCAATACAGCATCACGCAGTATTTCAGCTCGGGCTCGCCCGCATAGTTACTCGTGAAGTGCACTTCATAGCTGGCGTGGTGCGTGCCAGCGATGATCTTGAAGAAGGCGAACTGGTAAGTGCCCTGCGCCGGGGCCTTGGCCGCCTCGCGCGCCGCGGCATTCAACGCCGCCTTGGAACAGGACAGGGTCATTGCATCGAGGTCACGCAGGCCCGCATCCTGAGTTGGCGAGTCCGTGGTGGCCGCAGGCTGTTGTGGCCCAGGTGTCTGGGCGGGGCAAGTCCCACAGACGGTTAACAGGGTGACCGCGAGTGCTTTGTTCATGGCGCGCTCTCCTACAGTCCGTACTCGACGACCTTGTTACTGAAGGTCGCCGTGAAAACCTTGCCGTTGGCCACGATCGGCGTGGCGAACTTGGGGAAGTTACCCAGGCTGTTGGCCGGGTTGGCATCACTGTGGAACAGTTGGCGCAGGGTGCCATTGGCAGCCCGGGTCGCATCGTAAGCGACGAGCGCGCCATGCACGACCGATGAATTGGCATCCCCCTGCACCGGGTAGACGCCCCAAACGACCGCGGTCCCAGCGGTAGTCCCGTTGGAAGAAATCACGAGTCGCCCTCCGGGCATGCCGCCCGGGGGATTCATGTTACCCGAGGCGAACTGCGTCCCCTGCGCGCGAAACGCGGTGATCCGCCGCGTGGCGAACTCATAGTTGTAAGCCTTGACGCGCTCGTTCTCACCCCAGACAAACACGATGCCTCCCGTTTTGGTCTCCATGTACACGGGCGTCCCGTGAATATGGACGCTCTTCTGCGCCGGCGTATTGGGCGAAAAATTGCGGTCGATGTTGACTATCGGCCAGTTGGGACCGGCCATCGTGGACGTCGGCAGCCCGGCCGCGCCATTGGGCGGATTCGGCAGGTAGGTGGCGACGAACGGCAGGTTGAATTGCGGATTCCAGCTATTGTGCCCGAGGTTGTCCTTGTTGAGGTTGTACAGGATCCCATCCTTACCACCGCCGACCAGGTTGCCGCGCGGGGTAATGAAAACGCCGGCGGACCCCAGGTCCTGGTCGCCATTCTGGCGATTGAAGTCACTGAAGGCGCCCCAGTAGTCGGCGACGCTGAGGGTGGGTTTTCCATTGTTGACACCCGGACTGCCGGCCACGTAATGCAGCTTGACGAAGCTCTCCGCGTAGTTGCCCGCCATCCGTCCCGGGTCCATGCCGTTACCGGTCGTCAGATAGATATCATCCCTCTCGATGGCCGGTCCCGCGCCGGCCATCCAGATCCCTCCGGACCCGCCTCCGGGAGTGGTATTGAACACGGCCGGCCTCGGACTGAATCCGGGCTCGCGGTTGAGGCCTCGCACATCGTAGGCAACGACAAAGCCGTGGCCCGGGCCGTTCGGGCTCTCTCCATTCATGGAGAAACAGATGACGACGGCCTTGTTGCCTCCCGCATCGGTCAGCAGCCCGAGCCCGGCCCGCATTTTCTGATACGGGTTGGTGAAGCCGTTCGTGATGGCCCCGCCGCCATTGTCCGCGTTCCCCGCGATCAGCACCGCCGGCTGTTTGTCGGCCAGCGTGTTGGCGTCGAGGACCCACAACATGTTGTTCCGCTCGGTATTCGGGCTCGCGGCATTCGGCCTGCCGAACGTGGTGACGTACAACGTCTGGGTCGCCGCATCGATCACTGGCGTCGCCGTGATTCCCCAACTGTGATAGACCATCCACATGTCCATCTGCCCCGGATTGGGGCGCGGATCGAACGGTGGAGCGAGCTGACGGGGAGTGACCAGCTGCGCTCCCGTGTTGACATCGAAGATGTAGGCCGTGTTCGACATGGTGAACACGTACAGTCGATTGCCGACGACGAGCGGAGTGACATCGACCTTCTCGTCGACCGGAAACTCACGGATCTTTTTCAAATGCGGCACATTGGCGGGCGTGAGAACCGTCTCGAAGCGGTTCCAACCCTCGCGCGTGTTGTCGAAACCCACTGTCGTCACATCGACGGCGTGAGCCGCCGCGGCCGTACCGGTCAACACAATGAAAAGCATTCGCAGCAGGCGTGATGTCGGCATCATGACAGTCCGCTCGTGAGACTTGGGTGCGCGAGCAGAATAGTCGTCGCGTGTGACAACCGCCAGCCTTACTCCAGGTTTGGAGTCGGCATCGGTGTGCGAAGGGTGAGAGCCGTCCCTGGTTGCACCGTTTCAGTTCACGGTGCGATGCACACCTCGGCCGCAATGCCCGCAGCGATCCCAATCGTCGCGGTCGCCAGGGCGATCACCAGGATGACGCGGAGCGAAAAAACCCGTCGCACCATGACGAGTGACGGCAGGCTGACGGGGGGTAGCGTTAGAAGGAGCGCCGCGGCGGGGCCAACTCCGACTCCCGCGGTCAACAGGGCCTGCACGATGGGGACTTCTCCGGCCGTGGGTATCACAAATAGCAGGCCGGCCAGGGCCATCAGAACGATCCAGAGCAGGCTGTTGTCGAACCCCACTCCACCGTGTTCCGGAAAGAGCAGCGCCCGCACGGCGCCGAGAATCATCACCAACACCACGGTCTCAGGGATCAACCCGCCCGCCAGTTTCACGAAGCCGCGCCACCACCCCGCAAACGTAGGGCGATAGTTAAAAGACTCGAGCTCGGCGAGCTCGGGGCCGGCGACCCGCTCATCACTCTTGCCGAAGCGGTCGACCGCGTAGGCGGCGCCCACCACCATCAGCAACCCGAACACGAGTCGAAAGGTCGCCCAGCGCCAGCCCAGCACGAATCCCAGGAACACCAGTGTGGCGGGATTCAATAGGGTATTGCCCAGCCAGAAGGCCACCGCGGAAGAGGCGGAAGCGCGCAGCGCCCGCAGGGAGATGACGACGGGCGCGGCGCAACAGGTGCACATCATTCCAGGAATCGACAAGGCGCCGCCGATGGCGATCGTGCGCCAGGACGGATAACCGAGAGCCCGGGCGATCCAGGCCCTCGGCATCAGCTCTTGCAGGACCGAGCCCAGAATCAACCCCAGGAGCATCGCCCGCCAAATGGCCTTACCGTAGGCCAGCGCGTAGTCCACCGCGGCCTGGAGTGACACTTGCTGGATATGCTGCGCGCCTCCCGTCAAAACGGAAGGGCCTATGGAATGGCTGGCAAAGGCCGTCAAGGCGCGCTGATAGTAGGGCAGCCACTTCACGTAAAACAGTCCGATGGCTGCAATCAGGAGAACGACGCTGACCCCCACGAGAGGTGAAATAGACTCAGCGTCACCCTCGGCACCGCGTGCCTGCGTCGACTGTGCCATGAGAACCGCCCCTCACCGCCAGGATTCCCCTTGATAGCATTTGCAGGGCGGAATGACTGGCAGAAACGGCCGGCATTTTGTACGAACGGACTGTGACGGGCGGGGTTCGGGGGCTATAACTCCCAGCGAACGCCCAGGCTGCCGACGTAGCGCTCCACCAACCAGTTGCCGGCACTGGCCTCGGCGGCAACAAACAGGCTGACGCCGTGGGGTAGCACGGCGACCGTGCTGAGGCGAAACACGAACCAGTCCCGGTCCGGTGGATTGTTGAGGAAATGCAGCTGCGTCGGGTCCGGACGCAGGTCCTCGGCGAAGTGCGCGGTCAACAGTTGCTGGTCGTCACGATACTCGTGCACCCAGTCGGCATTGAGCTGCGGGACCAGCACCCCTGCCCGCCCGTTGAATGTGTGCGTCACCTGGAACCCTGTCAGGGTGCGCAGGGAAGTACGGGCCTGTTGGTCGAACGCCAAGGTCATTGGCGTGTCCCCGCTCTCGACATAGGGGTCGAGGACGGAGTGTGAATACGCGAGCCCTAAACGCGGTCCGAAGGCAGTACCGCCGAAATGGAAGTCATACCCCGTCTGCACGGCTGCGTTCGCAATGCGCTCGTGCGTGTTGCTGGTAGCCGGCGTGAGGGGCGGATTGTAGGACGAGAAACCGGGACCGCCGTGCCCGAAAACGGTGACCTTCAGGCCCACGATACGCAGGGTGTCGACACTCCTGCGATCGAATCCTGCGGCGGCGTCGATGAACAGGCCCTCCACGGGTAGCCACGAGGCGTAGGCCCGAATCCCCGGAGCATGGGTCGAGAAGTTGCCACCCGACTCGATGGTGCCCGACAGCTCCTGGTAGCGCAGGGCGAGGCCTGCGACCGCCTTGGTGCCGAACCGATAGTCGGCGCCGAGGAGCCCACCGAAACCATGGGAGGTGCGGCCCGCCTCATACTGCGTACTGGTCTGGTGCTCGTGTTGATAGTCGAACGAGGAGAAGATGCTCGTCGCACCAAAGTTGGCCAACTCAGTGTCGGCCGGATCGGCCGGGCCCGTGTCGTTCTCCAGCCGTTTGCGCCGACGTTGGAGCGCGCGGTCTTCCTCACCCCCCTGGTTGCTCAATTCTTCCGCACCGGCGGCACCACCCGTGGAGCTGGTCTCGATCGCGCCACCCACGATGAGCGGGCCCGAGCAGTACGCCATGAGGTGCGGACCCGCCTGGCCGGGCAGGAGATCGAAGTTGTCATCGCGCGCGAAGTGCATGTTGCTACACTTGCCCTCCAGATAGTTGGAGTACTGATCATCCAGCGTCTGGGCGTGCGCCGCGGGCGCCCAAAAAGGCGCAACCATCGCTAGCACGACAACGAGACAACGCGCCCGCACGCCCTGGCGCGCCGGCATCCGGTCGAACGGATTCATTGGTTTTTCTTGGGCCTCGAGTCACTTCCGGGGGATATGACATACCCTTTCCGGGGAGACTTTTATGTGAGCCGTGTAGCAGATCCTGGTGCGTTGCGCAACGGCCCCGGCGCCGGCCGGCCGTTCATTCAACCTTTGTGATGCAGTCGCAGGGCCGCCTGGTCGTCACTGGAGGCATGTTGAATATCATGTTTTTCCGCGTAGGCCTTGCTGCGGAACTGATAGGCCAGGCCATCATCGGGATTGAGTTTGATCGCCTCGCTCAGGGAGGTGACGGCGGCATCGTAGTTGCGCAGTGTCAGCTCCGCGTAGCCCCGGCCGCGCCATGCCACCGAATCCTGCGGAGCGAGCTCGACAACCCGGGCATAGTCGGCCGCCGCGCCCCGGGAATCCCCCTTGGCTTGTTTCAGGAAACCGCGGTGGCGCAGGGCCTCGACATTGTCGGGCTCGAGTTGGATCGCCTGGTCGAAGTCGGCGATGGCCCGCTCGCGCTCGCCCTTGGCCTGAAATGACTGACCCCGGTTGAGGTAGGCGGCGGCCTGGTAGGCGCCACCCAGGCCAATGACGGTTGTGAAGTCGGCGATTGCCGGGTCCCACTGGAAATCCCCCATGTAGGCGGCGCCGCGATTTACGTAGGCGTTCACGAACTTGGGGTCGATCGCAATGGCTTGCGTGTAAGTGGCGATCGCCTGGTCGCGGTTGCCGCGAGCAAGGAAGCCGTCCCCCTGGGCCGCCAGGGCCTTGGCATCATGGGGATTGAGCTCGACCGCCTTTGCAAATTCCGCCGCCGCGCCGCGCGAGTCGCCGCTCGCCTGCAGAGCAAGGGCCAGGTCCTGATGGGCCGAGGCGAGAGTGGGATCCAGGCGGATCGCCTCCCGGGCATCCGCCATGGCCTTGGAATGGTTGCCCGCGGAACGGTACGCAAAAGCCCGATCGCCCCAGGCGGTCGCGTCGTGTGGATTGAGGTCAATGGCCTTGGAAAAATCCGCAATGGCCCGCTCCGTGGCGCCCCGCAGAGCATAGACGGCGCCGCGTCTGATGTAGGGTTTGTCGTCTTTGGGATCGAGCCGGATGGCCGCATCGAAGTCGGCCAGCGCGCGCTCCTCCTCTCCCCGGGCCATGTAGGTTGCGGCGCGATTCAAGTAGGCGGAAACGAGGTTCGGGTCGAGCTTGAGCGCCTGCTCGTAGTCGGCCAGAGCGCGGTCCGCGTCACCTTTCCCGGCATACGCAAGCCCCCTGTTGACATACGTTTTCGCGTTCAGCGCCGTCTCCGTGGGACTCAACACCAGCGCTGCCGAATAATCCGCGATCGCCCGATCAAACTCCTTGTCGGACTGGTGCAGCCACCCCCGATTGCGCAACGCCCGATCGCGCATTTCGGCGGAGGCCGATTTATCCTCGATGATGCGCGTGCAACTGATGATTGCCGTGGCAGGCGCACCCTGACTACACAATCCCGCGGCGGTTCCGTTGACCGGCGCGCTGACATGACTATGGGTGCTACTGCGCGCCGTCTCTTGACTGTAGTCGCTGACTACGCCAACGCGAAGCTCATTCTGAGTCTGCTTTTCAATGTCGTTGAGTTGGTCAACCGTGCCGCAGATTTCCCTGGAGGGAATACGCGAGCCTACGGCAGCAACCTTGCGGCAGAAGACCTTCTGCCCGTTGTCGGTCTTGAACTGCCCCTTTTCCTGCACGGGGTGGAAGCCGCGCTGCAGCAGCACTTGCTCGTCGTGTGAGAACTCCTCCGCAGGAGGAGCCTGATCGGCGGCCAAGGCTTGGGAGAGCACCCCGGCTCCGACACAAATCGCCCAGACGGTAACGCGCATGGGTCTTTCCTTGTCCATCCGATGGCCAAGGTTAGCACAGCTACTGCCGCAGTCTGCGGAACACTCGCCGGGTCGAGCCGACGGCGGCCCCATCAGCGCCGATAGCGCCGAAACGCCTGCCGTTACACTGGCGATGTAAGATAGTGACCCAACGCAGATGTGCATGGCGAAGGCCACTGACTTGCGCCCAATTCCCGCCTCAGCAAGAGGCAAAAGGCAACGCTGCATGGCCGACCGGACCATCGCCTATTACAGAACGTGCATCGCAGACATCGACGCGATGAGTGCACTGACTCACCGCTCGTTCCCAGCCCATACGCATGACCAGTACGGGCTGGGGACCGTCGTTTCCGGAGAACACCGGTCTCGCAGCGATCGGAAGCAGGTTACCGCGGGACCGGGCAGCATGATTTCGGTCAATCCGGGGGAAGTGCATGACGGCCACGCAGTCGGTCGACGCAGCCGTGCGTGGCGAATGATCTATTTCAACTGCGACTTCCTGAACGAGCTGCGCTGTGAAATCCTGGATCGCGAACCGGGAGAATTCCGGTTTCCGGCCGCAGCTTTTCAGGACTCGAAGCTCAGGGCGCTGTTCGAGTCCACGTTCGCGGCGCTCGTCGGATACGAGGATAGCCTGTCGACGCTTCGTGCTGAATCCCTGCTGCTGTGTCTCGTACACCAGCTCGAGCAGTCCCGTATTCCCACGCGTCCTTCAGCCGTTACAGCGACCCCCTGTGTTCGCCGCGCCATCGAAGCCATTGACGCTGAACCGGGCAACTCGGGTCTGACGCTGCAACATCTGGCCGATGTGGCGGGTTTGAGTCGATACCAGCTCATTCGCGGGTTTGCGCGCGCATTAGGACTGACCCCGCACGCCTACATCGTGCAAACACGACTTGCGCTGGCTCGCCGGCTCATCAGGTCCGGAGAACCCATTGCGGATGTCGCATTCCGGACCGGATTTGCCGATCAGAGTCATTTATCCAACGCCTTCCGCAGGCAGTTCGGGGTCTCTCCCGGATCCTACTGCTCCGGCTTTCGCTAGGGGTTGCAATTTTCTTCAAGACCGGCGGACGCCCGGTGCGGTGAAGTCAGCCACCGCAGCCTGAAGGGTCAACCATGGATATCATCAGAAGGTGTCGAAACGACGAACTGCCAGCCCTGCTCGTCATCATCAACGACGGCGCTGAGGCTTATCGGGGCGTTATTCCCGCGGACCGGTGGCAT
>Ga0070665_100002950_pt1 | contig 18377 bp, 13 predicted proteins | sample KBSS13metaG_FD_65862 | JGI IMG/M metagenome (GOLD analysis project Ga0070665, IMG submission 65862) | Switchgrass rhizosphere microbial communities from Kellogg Biological Station, Michigan, USA - KBS S1-3 metaG | ecosystem: Host-associated > Plants > Roots > Rhizosphere > Soil ...
CGCGAGCCCGTACAACCAGCAGCCGCTCGCGCTCGGCATCGACATCGTCGTGCACTCCGCGACGAAGTACCTCAACGGCCACTCGGACGTCATCGGCGGCGTTGCGATCGTCAGCGCCGATCCGAAGCTCGCGGCCACGCGCGAGCGCCTGGGTTTCCTGCAGAACTCGATCGGCGCGATCGCGAGCCCCTTCGACAGCTTTCTCGCGCTGCGCGGCTTGAAGACGCTCGCGATCCGCATCGAGCGCCACAACTCGAACGCGCTCGCGCTGGCCCAGTGGCTGGAACAGCAACCCAAGGTCGCACGCGTGTACTACCCCGGCCTCCCCTCGCATCCCCAGCATGCGCTTGCGAAAGCACAGATGCGCGCGACGGGCGGCGAGCAAGGCGGCTATGGCGGCATGATCTCGATCGACCTGAAGACCGATCTCGCCGGCGCTCGGCGCTTCCTCGAAACCGTGCGCATCTTCGCGCTCGCCGAGAGCCTCGGCGGCGTCGAGAGCCTGATCGAGCATCCGGCGATCATGACGCACGCGACGATCCCGCCCGAGACGCGCGCCAAGCTCGGCATCGGCGACGGCCTGGTGCGGCTGTCGGTCGGCATCGAGGACGTGGAGGACCTGCGCGACGACCTCGCGCAGGCGCTGGCAGCGATCTAAGGATCACCTTTCGCGAGTCAACATCATGAACGACAGCTCCATCCTGCAGCACATCACCCAACTGGTCCACGAGGAGCATCGCCTGCGCGATCTGGGCGCGACCACGCCCGCAGACGAGGAACGCCTGCGCCACGTCGGCGAGCAGCTCGATCAGTGCTGGGACCTCCTGCGCCAGCGCCGTGCCAAGCGCGAGTTCGGCGAAGATCCGGACACGGCGCATACCCGCGACGCCGGGACGGTCAAGCGGTACGAAGGCTGACCGCCGCGAAGTTTCGCCGTCCTCGGTCTGCGGCGCACCGCGCCGCGCTGGCCCGATCGCGCTGGCGACGCTCACAACTGGTTGCGTCCACCGGGATCGATTTGGGATATTGTTCCCAATCATGGATGTCGACGCACGATCCGAGTCTGCGCTGCACGCGGCCATTGCCAAGCTGCTGCGCCCGCTCTTTCGCGTGCTGTTGCGACACCAGATGTCGTTCGGTGCCTTCGAAGAGCTGGCCAAGCGAGCCTACGTCGACGTGGCGCTGAACGATTTCGGCATTCCCGGCAAGAAGCCTTCGATCTCGCGCGCGTCGATCCTTTCCGGTCTCACGCGCAAGGAAGTGCAGCGCCTCGTCAGCCTCGCGCCCGAAGGCGACGCCGCCGTCGGCGAACGCTACAACCGCGCGACCCGCGTGCTGACGGGTTGGCTGCGCGACGATTCATTTCACGGCGCCAACGGCAAGCCGATGCCGCTGGAACTCGACGGCGAGATCAGCTTTGCCACGCTCGTGCGCCGCCACAGCGGCGACATGCCGGCGCGCGCGATGCTCGACGAACTCGAGCGCGTCGGCGCCGTGCGGCGCCGCAGTGACGGCATGATCGAACTGCGCGCGCGCGCCTACGTGCCCAAAGGCAGTGCCGCGGACAAGCTCGCGATCCTCGGCAGCGACGTGGCCGACCTGATCGCCACGATCGATCACAACCTCGTTCGCGACCTCGATGGTCACGACGAAGACCCGCGCTTCCAGCGCAAGGTCATGTACCACAGCATGCCGGCCGACGCGCTGCCGGCGTTCCGCAAGCTCAGCGCGCAGCGTGCCCAGGCCCTGCTCGAAGCACTCGACCGGTGGCTCGCCGAGCACGACATCGACAACCCGCCCGACCAACCCGAAATGACGCGCGCGCGCGTCGGGGTCGGCATCTACTACTTCGAGGATCCGCTCGACGCACCCGCGTCGCCGCCCTCGACGCGCACCCGAGGAGATTCGAAATGACTTTGCGACACCTTTGGGCCGCGGCGCTCGTCTGCGTCGGGCTCGCCGCCTGCGGCGGCAGCAGCGACGGCGGTGGCGGCGGCATCGGTGGCACCGGCGGCACCTTGCACGTCCAGTTGACCGACGCACCCTCGTGCGGCTACGACGCCGTCAACATCACGGTCGATCGCGTGCGCGTGCACCAGAGCCCGACGGCCAGCGACAGCGATGCCGGCTGGTCGGAGATCGTGCTGTCGCCGGCGCGTCGCGTCGACCTGCTGACGCTGTCGAACGGTGTGCTCGAAGACCTCGGCCAGACCGCCCTGCCCGCCGGCACCTATACGCAGCTGCGCCTCGTGCTCGCGGCCAACGACGCGACGAACCCGTTCGCGAACTCGGTCGTGCCGACCGGCGGCAGCGAGACCGCGCTGACGACGCCGAGCGCGCAGCAGTCGGGGCTCAAGATGAATGTCCACATCGACGTCCCCGCGAACAAGATCGCCGATGTGGTGCTCGACTTCGACGCCTGCAAATCCGTCGTCAAGCGCGGCAACTCCGGGCAGTACAACCTGAAGCCGGTGATCACCGTCGTGCCGGTCCTGAGCGACGCGGGCCTGCGCGTCGTCGGCTATCTGGATCCGACGCTCGCGGCCGATACGACGCAGGTCTCGCTGCAGCAGGCCGGGGTCGTCGTGAAGGCCACCGCACCGAATTCCGCAGGCCAGTTCGTGCTCTACCCGGTGCCGATCGGCAGCTACGACCTGGTCGTCACGTCGGCGGGCCGTGCGACGGTCGTGATCACCGGCGTGCCCGTCGTCGATACCGCGTTCACCACGTTGAACGGCACGGCGACGCCGTTCGTGCCGCCGAGCTCGGCGACACGCACCGTGACCGGCACCGTGACGCCGGCCACCGCGACAGTACGCGCCCTGCAAACGCTCACGGGCGGTCCATCGATCGAAGCCGCCTGGGCCGCGGTCGACGCGACGAGCGGTGCGTTCAGCGTCGATCTGCCGATCGCCGCGCCGCTGCGTGCCGCTTACGCGGCGGGCTCGACGCCGACCTTCACGCCCGACAGCACCGCGGCCGGCAAGTACCTGCTGGAAGCCGCTTCGGCCGGTGCGACGAAGACGCAGGCGATCGACGCCAACGCCGCGGTGCCGCCCGTGACGTTCACCTTCCCTTGACCTGACGGCGCCACCGCCTGCGAAAGACACCCCCGATGAAACGACTCACCCAACAGGCCGCACTCGGACTCGCGCTGATCGTGCTGGTCGCTGCCGCCGCGATGTCGGCGCAGGCGCAGACCAACGTCGGCGTCTCCGTCGGCATCAATCAGCCCGGCGTCTACGGCCGCATCGACATCGGCAACCTGCCGCCGCCGCCGGTGATCTTTCCGCAACCGGTGATCATCGCGCCTGCGCGCATCGTGGCCGTGCAGCCTCCGCCGCCGCTGTACCTCTACGTCCCGCCCGGCCATCAGAAGAACTGGGCCAAGCATTGCGCGCGCTACGACGCCTGCGGCCAACCGGTGTACTTCGTGCAGGAACGCTGGGTGCGCGAACGCTACGAACGCGAGCACTACGATGACCGCGATCGCGACGATCGCCGCGGCCACGGCAACGAGGGTCACGGCAAGGGCAAGGACAAGGACAAGAAGAGCAAGGGCAAAGGCGGTCGCGACGACTGACGCAGGTCAAGCCAGCGACTGCCTGAGCACCGGGAAGACCTTCGCGACCTTCGCGCTCACGTAGTCGCCGTAGCGCCCTTCGAACGATTGCAGGTTCGCGCCGTCCCAGCGCCGGCCGCTGTCGTCCGTGCCGGGCCCGCTGCCGGGCACCGGCACGATGCGCGCATCGAAATCCGGATCGAAGAACAGCGGGATCGAGAGCCGGTCCCGCCCGCTCGCGTTGATTCCGACGCGGTGCGGCAGCGAACGATAGCGGCCGCCCGTCATGCGGTCGAGCATGTCGCCGATGTTGCAGACGAACGTGCCGGGCCGTGGCGGTGCGTCGATCCAGCCGTCATCGGTGCGCACCTGCAGGCCGCCGACCTCGTCCTGCCACAGCATCGTGAGCAGCCCGTAGTCGGTGTGCTCGCCCACGCCCCAGAGCGGGATCGATGCCCCGCTCGCTCCCGCGGGCACCGGGCGGCTCGGGTAGTTGAACAGCCGAAGCAGGATCAGCGGATCGCGCGTGCCGTGCTCGGCGAACCAGTGCTCGTCAGCCAGGCCGAGGCCGCGCGCGAAGCCGCGCATCAGCGCGTGGCCGAGCTGCGTGAGCGCCTCGATGTAGGCGAGGACTGTCGCGCGCAGGCCGTCGATCTCGGGCCACAGGTTGGGGCCGTGCAGGATGGTGCCGGCGCGCACGCGCGGATGATCCGGGCCGAGCTCGGTGCCGAGGTACAGGCCTTCCTTCCAGTCGGGGCGATTCGAGGTCAGCTCGTCGCCGAGCGGGAAGTAGCCGCGCCACGCGCGACCGCCGGCCGACATCGGGATGCGCATCTTGCTCGCTTCGTCCTGCGCGAAGAACGAACGCGTCAGCGAAACGAGGCGCTCGATCAGCGCCGCATCGACGCCGTGCCCGGCCGCATAGAAGAAGCCGACTTGGCGCGCGGCAGCATCGAGCTCGCGTCCGACCGAATCCCGCTCCGACGACGACGCGCCCGGATCGACGAGAGACGAAACGTCGATGACGGGGAGACTTGCGAGTGTCACGATCGAACGCCGCGCGCGTCGCAGGCCACGATGCGCTTGAGCTTGCCGCTGGCCGCGCGCTGCCCGTCCTCGGCGCTGCACCGGATGCGCACGCCGCTCGCGCCTTGCGCGGCGAGAAAGCGTGCGAGCGCGCTGCGCGCGCGACGCAGCAGCGCCGTGCCCGACGGGCTGCTCAGCACGAGCTCGCGCTCGCTCGTCTGGCGCAGCTGGAAATCGAACAACCCGCCCTCTTCCTCGAGCACCGTGCTGATCGCCAGCGGCACGATGTCCACGCTGCACCGCCCACCACCCGCAAAGCGCAGGGTGTCGTCGCTTCGGCCCTGCACCTGCACCACCGGCAGGTTGGAGCCGCAAGCGCATCGCCTCGGCCCGAACGTGACTCGATCGCCGAGGTCGTAGCGGATGATCGGCTGCACGTGGTTCGCGAGGTTCGTCAGCAATGTCGTCGCGCCGGCCGAACCGGGTGGCACCGCACGCCCCTGCGCATCGACGGATTCGAGGATCACCCAGTCGGTGTTCAGGTGCAGCGCGCCCAACGCGCATGACGATGCGAGCGCGAGGCATTCCGACGCGCCGTAGCTGTCGATCACCGGGCAGCCGAATGCCTGGCCGACGTGCGCCGCGGCCTCGGCGCTGAGCATCTCGCCGCCGGTCCAGATCTCGCGCGGCGCGGCGTGCAGTCGGCCCGCGGCATGCTCGCGTGCCAGCAGCACCGCGAGGCTCGGATAGGTCGCGAGGATCGTCGGCGCAAGCTTGTCGAGTTGCGCGACGAGGTGCGCCATCGGCTGCAGGAAGGACAGCGAGGTCGTGCGCCCCGCCGCGGTCGGATTCATGCGGCGCAAGCGTTCGATCGTCACCGTGCTCGCGTAGTGGCCGCCGGATGCACCGACGAAGACCAGCCGCTCGCTCCAGCCCCACGGGTCGAACAACCGGTCCAGCGGGCGCAGCATCGGCCGGCGCAGTGCCTCGAGCGCGTCGTACACGGCCATCGCATGCTCGTCCTGGACGAACAGGCCCGGCTCGCCGCTGCTGCCCGAGCTCTCCCAGACCGTGTAGCGACCGAGGAAGGGCTCGCCGACGCGCGACGGATCCGCGGTGTGGCGACGCACGGCTTGCAACGTGATCTGCGGATCGGCGATCCATTCGTCGAACCGTGCCATCAGCGCCGCCTTCTGAGCGATCGGCAGCTCGGCCAGCGCCACGCGCTGCGGGTCGCGCGTGCCGAGCCAGTCGCGATAGATCGACGAGCGGGTCAGCGCGCTGCGCAGCAGCGACGCCAGTCGCGCGCGCCGGAGTTCATCGAGTGCCTCGCCGCTGGCATGCGCGGCGAGCATCACATCGACGCCGATGGCGCCGGCGCGCCAGGCGTCGCACGGCGCACGCGCGCCGTCCGCGGTGTCGGGGTCGGCGGCGGCAACGGCACTCATGGCGGGCGGGCGGTCTCGGGGCAACAACCCACAGTCTAGGCGGCCCGAACCAGATTGCGACCCGAACACTTCGCATCGTAGAGGGCTCGATCGGCGGCCTGCACGAGACTGGCCGAGCCCGTGTCCGCGCTCGGTGTCGCGCTGGCCACCCCGACACTGACCGTGACCACGCCGAACGGGCTGCCGCCATGCTCGATGCGCAGACCCTCGACGGCCGCGCGCAGCCGCTCGCCGACGACTTGCCCGCCCGCCGTGTCGGCATCGTGGATCAGCGCGATGAACTCTTCGCCGCCGTAGCGCGCCAGCACGTCGCGCGGTCGCACCAGCGTGCCCTGCAGCACCCGCGCGACGGCGCGCAGACAGGCATCGCCCGCCGGGTGGCCGTAGCGGTCGTTGAGCAGCTTGAAGTGGTCGATGTCGATCATCAGGACCGCCATGGGTCGGCCGATGCGCGCGTCGCTTCGCCAGGCCCGATCGAGTGCCTCGTCGAGGAAGTGGCGATTGGGCACGCCCGTCACGGCGTCCGTCCTCGCGATGGCCTGCAACTCCGTGCGCTCGCGGCTCAGCAGATCGCCGCGCTCGATATGGTGCATCTGCGCGACCGTGTTGCGCAGTCCGTAGCCCACGACCGCGACGAGCACGCACACCACGCCGGCCCCGTAGTTCACGCGGATGAGGAAGAGGGACACGATCAGCAGCGCGCCAGCGAGCACGATCGGGCTGCAGACCCGCACCGCGCGCGCGAGCAGTGGCCGTGGCGGCCGCGGGCTCGTGGCGAATGACGAACCGCGCAGCGCCAGCCCTGCCAGCAGCGCGAACGCCAGCGTGATCACGAGGCCATACTCCGGGCCCAGTTCCGGGTGGCCTGCGAACCCATGGTTGTTCAGGACGATCAGGGCGCCGTAGACCGCGAGGTACGTCGCCAAGTTCGCGAAGAATTCGCGCTCGGCGTTGTCCTCGGCGGCGAACCAGCGCACGAGCGCGCCCAGGAGCATGAACAGGTTCTGCGCGTCTTCGAGACGCACCATGACGAGCACACCGGTCAGATCCGGCTCGCCACGCGCCGTGAGCATGGCCCACGCGAGCAAGGAGTAGGCGATGCCCAGGGCCAGCGCATGCGTCGCGTCGGCTGCACGCACCACCCAGCGCGCCGGAGGCTCCCACTCCGAGGCGATCAGGAACGTGATCGGCACGGCCGCGAGGTTGAACGCCAACGCGCTCTCGCGGTACATCAGATTGGCCTGGCCGAGCACGAGTTCGTGCCACAGGTTCCCGAACGCGCCTGCGGACCAGGTCAGCAGCGCCAGCGCGAGGATGCGCCAGGCGTTGCGCGCGGGCGCTGCCTCGGTCCGTGCACGCCACGCGCAGGCCGCCGCGGCGAGCAGCGGCGCGACCACCATGAATACATACGCCGCGGGGCCCGCCAGACGCGGCGCGAGCAGCAGGGTCGCGACCTGGAACAGCAGGAAGGCTACGGGCAGAAGGATCGACATGGGTACAGCTGCGCGGCCGATGCCGCGCGGCGCATGTTACGTCGACTGCCCGGTGGATTCGGATCGGTCCGTGCGCCAGGCACCATACAGCGCCGCGAACGCGGTCAGCGCGTTGGCGATCATCTGCTCCCACGACGCGTGCGACCAGGCGTGGTACATCCACAGGCCCGACACCAGCAGCATGGCGCAACGCAGACGCGGGCCTTGCAGATAGAACACCGCGCACGTCGATATCAACGACGCCGCGAGCAGCAGGATCGATGGCCAGCCATGCCAGGTCATCGCGCTCACGAGCACGGTCAGCACGGCGAAGCACGAGAAGACCAGGCGCCTGCGCCGCGCGCCCGCGCCCAGCGTGACCGCCGACGATGCGGTCCTTCCTGCGCTCACGAGGCTGAGCGCGGCCGCACCGTGCGCACCCAGCAGAAGGTTGTTGAAGGCCCAGGCCAGACCGGCCAGGCCCGACTGAACCCGCAGCGATCTTTCGCAGGTTCGTACCAGCGCCAGCACGTTGAGCACGAGGGCGCACAAGCCGGTGAAATGGATGAGCAGGTCGCTGTTCAATTGGGTCGATTCCGCACGCGAGACTGTCGGATGCGCTGCGCCTGCACGGGCCGACGGAGCGAAATCAGTCTAGGAAAGCAGCGCGCGGGTCAAGCGTGGATAAGGCCCCGGTTCACACCGTTGATGCAGCCGTCGAAGGCGCGCGATTCGCGCAAACTGACGTCGTCAGGATCCGACTCGCCCCAGCCAGACAGCCAGCCCTCATGAATCACGCCTATATCCCGGCGTTCACGCTGCAACCGCTCAAGCGGGAGGTCCAGCGGAACGAGCCCGTGGCCGTGCGCACGCCTCGCTTCATCGACGACGTGGCCGCGGGTCGCGTCGAGCTGCCGACGATTCCGCGCATCGTGCAGCAGGTCATCAAGGCATTGCGGGACCCCGATGCCGACTCGCGCCGGATCGCCGGCGCCCTGTCGCAGGATCCGATACTGAGCGCGAAGGTGCTGCGCGTCGCGAATTCGGCCCACTATGGCGGCCAGCGTTCGATGACGTCGATCGACGCCGCGGTCTCGCGGATCGGAACCCAGGCCTTGAGCCGACTCATCGTCGCCTGCGGCGTGTCGGGCTCCTTCAAGGAAGTCGCGGCCATCGACCTTCGAATCTTCTGGCGCGACGCGCTGGTCGCCGCGACGGCCGCGAACAAGCTCGCGCCGCATCTCTCGGCCGACCCGGAAGAGGCCTACCTCTGCGGCCTGCTGCATGCCGCCGGTCACCTCATCCTGTGTCAAAGCTATCCCGACATCGCGAACGCCATGTTCGCGGGCTTCGAGGTCGTCCGCGGACCGGAGCTCGCGGCCATCGAACTGGAAGCTTTCGGCATCGACCATCCGCAGGTCGGCGCGCTCTGGGTTCAGTCGCTCGGGTTCGCACCGGCCGTCGCGCAGACGATCGGCAAGTCGATCCAGCCGCCGGCCGACAGCGACGGCCCGCTCGACCTGGCGCTGCGCGGCGCGTGCGTGCTGGCAGCCGCAGTCGCGCGCAAGGACGCGGCCGACGCCGCCCTGACCGTCCTGCCGACGAGCGTGCGCAGCCGCTACACGGCACCGGGCGGCGAGCCGACAGCCGAGTTCGGCAAGCTCTACGACACGCTGCTGCAGACCGAACCGATGGCCTGACGCTCACCAGTTGTTGCGCAGCTCCCGCAGCTTGACGAACACGGTCTTCGGATCCGGCCGCTCGGGCAGGTCGGGGAAGGCCTCGCGCAACGCCGCGATGACGCTCGGGCTGGTCAGGCGCAGAAAGGTGTTGATCTCCTTCTCCTCCTGGAGCGTCGTGACGCGCGATGTCGCCGGATCATGTCCGGTCACCGCGGGCAGCAGCGCCTTCGCGGCGGCATTGTCAGGCTCGCGCGCGAGCGTGAAGCGAAGGTTGTTCTCGATGTAGTCGTGGCCGGGGTAGACGCGCGTGCCGGCGGGCAGCTTTGCGAGTTGCTCGACGAAGGTCGTGTACAGGTCTTCGGCGTTGCCGCCGTTGTGGCAGTTGCCCGCGCCGGCATTGAACAGCGTGTCGCCCGAGAAGAGTGCCGGCTGATCGGTATGCGAACGCAGGCAGATGTGGCACATCGTGTGGCCCGGCGTGTCCATGCATTCGAGCTCGACGGTCTTGCCGACCTTGATGACGTCGCCCGCCTTGACGCCGCGATCGACACCCTCGATCCGCGATCCGGCGAGGTGGTGCGCGATCACCTTGGCGCCCGTCGCGGCGACGACGGCCGCGTTGCCGCCGGTGTGGTCGTGGTGCTCGTGGGTATTGAGGATCTGCGTGATGCGCCAGCCGTTGGCCTTGGCCGCGGCGAGGCATTTGCCGTGATCGAGCGGATCGATCGCAAGCGCCTCGCCGGTGTCTGGGCAGGCGATCAGGTAGTTGTAGTTGCGGTAGGCGTTACCGGTCCATATGCGCTCGACGATCATGCGTAGGCTCCAAGGTTCGGACTGGAGCGATCATGCCACCGCGAGCGCGCCGACCACGCCTGAGCCTTGGCCTTGGCCGGGTCGCCAGGATATCAACCGAGCCGATGAACGAGCGTGCAGGTGCAGCCGAGGATCAGGTAGGCGACCAGCAGCAGCGACAGCAGCTGCGGCCGGTGGCGCACCGGCGGCTTGCGCGGGCCGCCGTGGCGGCGCGGACGAATTCGCCACGCCGCCGTCGCCATCAAGGCGGCGAGCGAGCCGGCGGGTCTCAAGGTGTACTCGGTCATGGGGTCCGTCAGGCGATCGTCACGCGCCGACTATCGCGCGCCGCGCCTGAGCGCGGGCTGACTCCTGCCTTGTAGGCCGGGTCCTACTTGTGCTGTCAGCCTGCTCCTACAAACCGTCGGCCGCGCGACCGATCGTGCTGCGCCGCCCTCGATGAGACAGTGTCGAGGATGATCACGAAAGGAGGCCCCAATGCCTACCACCCGCAGCTACTCTGACCCCGCGGCCGGCAACGTTGCCGACCATGCCGCCGATGCCGCCAGCCAGGCGATACGTGCCACGCGGCGCGCCGCCGATCAGGCCTTGGAGCGTTTGAACGACAGGGTTGAAACGGCGCGCGGACGCACCTCGCCGCTGATCGACCGCTGGACCAGCGAGGCCGACGCCGCCGCACGCCGCAGCGTCGCCGCGGTGCGCGACAGCGCACTGCGCGCGCAAGGGGCGACGACGGGCTACATCCGCGACGAGCCCTTGAAAGCGGTGCTGATTGCCGCCGCCGCCGGCGCGGCGCTGCTCGCGCTGGTGCAACTGCTGCGCGGGGACTGATCCGATGACCATCGGTGTGACCAGCCCCGTGCATCGATGGCTGACGGCAGCGGACGCACCGGATTCGGTGCCGGCCGAACTGTCCGATCTCGGCGCGCACATGCTGAACTGCAACGGCTGCCGCGGTCGCTGGTTTGCCTTGCACTGCGCCGTCGACGCGTTGCACGGTTTCGTCGCGACGCGCTTCGTCACCACTTTGCTGATCGCCAGCGCTGCGATGGGTTTGGTGATGGCCCTCGCGCTGTGATCTGTCGGCCGCAGTCGGTGCGATGAGTGCATCCGAACTGCGGCGGCTGGTGCCCGAAGCACCTCAAGTCGTCTGCACACTCCTGGACCCGATGCGCGGGCCGGTCGAGCCGCCGATACGTTCGGAGGTCTTCGGCCGCGAGCGCTTCGCGCAACACGGGCGCAGCCTCGCCGAGACCCATGAAGTGCGGCGCCTGCGGCTGCGACGCCGCGCGCCGTTCTTTCCGCGCCTGCACGACAACATCACGATGCTGCGCGTCGCGCACCGCTACATCGGCGACCAGGCGCGCACCGGCTATCAAGTCAGCCCGGCCGCGGAATGGCTGCTCGACAACTTCCATCTGATCGAGGCCCAGCTCAAGGAAATCCTCGACGGTCTGCCGCGCCGCTACTTCCGCGATCTGCCGGTGTTGTCGGACCCGCCCTTGGCCGGACTGCCACGCGTCTATGGCGTGGCCTGGGCATTCGTGGCCCACACCGACGGCGCGTTCGACGACGAGATGCTCGAGAACTTCCTGAACGCGTATCAGGAGGTCCGCCCGCTGACGCTGGGCGAGCTGTGGGCGCTGCCGACAACCTTGCGCGTGGTGCTGGTCGAGAACCTGCGCCGGCTCGCCGAGCGGCTCGCCGTCAACAAGGCCGCGCGTGAACTGGCCAACCTCGTCTGCGATCGGCTCGACACGATCGCCACGGATCATCTGGACGACATCGTCGCGCTGTTGACCCGGCGCGGCGCCAGCCGGGTCTTTCTCGTGCAGATGGCGCAGCGCCTGCAGGACTACCGGGTGCGCGGCCTCGCGCACTTCCACGACTGGCTCGTGCTCGCCCTGCCCGACCTCGCGGCAGCGCAAGTCCAGCAGCCCGCCGACCAGGTCGCAGACAACCAGAGCGTCAGCAACGCGATCGGTTCGCTGCGCCTGATCGGCAATGCGGACTGGGCCGACATCATCGCGCGCACCAGCCCGACGATGCAGTTGATGCTCACCTCGCCCGCATTCGCGGCCGAGCGCAGCGACACGCGCGACATCACGCTGCACGAAATCGAGCGCCTCGCACGACGCAGCGGTCGCAGCGAAGCGGAGGTGACGCGGCGGCTGCTCGACCAGATGCAAGAGGCCGGTGCAGAGGGGCAATCCGCGAGCCCTTGGCTGCACGGCCGGGATCGGGCATCGCTGCTGCGACAGCTCGGGCTGCACGTGGGGCTCGGCGAGCGGTGGCGTGCCTTGACGCATCGCGTCGCAGCGCCGGCCTACCTGCTGCTGCTCACCGTCTGCTCGCTCGGAGTGGTGGCGTGGATCTCGTCGCATCACGACGCGAACCGGACCGCGCTGATCCTGCTCAGCGCGGCCTTGATGTGGTGGCCTGCGTCCGAGGCGGTGATCGCGGTGATCAACCGGATCATCACCGAATCGACGCGACCGCGGCGCCTGCCGCGCCTCGCTCTGCCGCAAGGCATACCGGCAGAGCATCGCGTGATGGTCGTCGTCCCGGCGATGCTGACGAGCCCCGACGCGGCGCGCGCACTCGCCCATCGACTCGAACTGCACTACGTCGCGAACCCCGAGCAGCACGCGCAGTTCGCGCTGCTCACCGACTGGCCCGACGCGCCGACGCCGACGCGCAGCGACGACGCGTCGCTGCTCGAGGCCGCGGTCCAGGCCATCGACGCACTCAACGTGCGCTATCCCGGCCCAGTCGACGCCGCGCCGCGCTTCATCGTGCTGCATCGCGGACGCGTCTACAGCGAAACGCAGCAGTGCTACATCGGATGGGAGCGCAAGCGCGGCAAGCTCGAACAACTGATCCGCGTCCTCGCCGTGCCGGGCAGCGCCTCGCCATTCATCGACCTCGGCGCGGCCTCGCGGATCGAGAGCGCGGTCCAGTACATCGTCACGCTCGACAGCGATACGGAACTGCCACCGGGCCGGCTGCGCGAGCTGGTCGGCGTCGCGGCCCATCCGCACAACCAGCCGCAGGTGAGCCCGAAGACGCGCACCGTGGTCGCGGGCTACGGCATCTTGCAGCCGCACGTGGCCTCGCCGTTGCCGTCGCGCCGGGAGATCACGCCGTTTCACTGGCTCTTCGCCGGGCAAGGCGGCATCGATCCGTACAGCAGCGCGAGCTCCGAGGTCTACCACGACGTGTTCCACGAAGGCAGCTTCAGCGGCAAGGGGCTGCTGCACGTCGGCGCGATGCACGCGGTGCTGAACGAGCGGCTGCCCGACGGCCGGATCCTGAGCCACGATCTCTTCGAAGGCTCGCTCGCACGCTGCGCCGCGGTGACCGACGTGTCGGTGATCGAGGACGCGCCGTTCCACGCCGATGTCGCCGCCTCGCGCGTGCACCGCTGGACGCGTGGGGACTGGCAGTTGCTGCCGTTCCTGCTGCGCCCTCGGCGCTACCCGCTGTGCGCGATCAACCGCTGGAAGATGCTCGACAACCTGCGCCGTTCTCTCGTGGCGCCCGCATCGCTGGCATGGCTGCTGCTGACGCTGGCCAGCGGCATCGTCGCGCCGGCGGCAGCGCTCGCGCTGGTCTACGCGGCATTCGCCGGCGGACCGTTGCTGGGCGCCATCGCCTCGCTCGCGCCGAGTCGCGACGACATCGCCAAGCGTCACTTCTACACCTACGCGCTGCTGGAGTTGGTCCGCGCACTGTGCATCGGCCTGTGGCAGCTCGCGCAGCTGCTGCGGCTGGCGATGTCGCAGCTGGATGCCGTGGCGCGGGCGCTGTATCGCATGACGATCAGCCATCGCGAGCTGCTTCAATGGACGACCGCCGCGCAGGCGCAGGCTGCCGCGTCGATCGACGCGCGCCGCATCGCGCGTGCCCACGCCGCGGTGCCGATCGTCGCGCTCGCGCTGTGGTTCATGCTGTTCGTGTTCCGCACGCCGTACCCGGTGTTGAGCACGCTGCTGTGCGCGCTGTGGGCAGCCTCGCCGGTGTGGACGTGGTGGGCGAGCCGCCCGCGCCCGATGCGGGCCGGCGCTTCGTTGCCGGCAGCCGATCGATCGATGCTCGAAGACATCGCGCGCGACACCTGGCGCCTGTTCGAACGCTGCGTCGGCCCCGAGGACCATCATCTGCCGCCCGACAACCTGCAGACCACGCCGCAGGCGATGGTCGCGCACCGCACCTCGCCCACCAACATCGGGCTGTACATGCTGAGCACGGCCTGCGCACGGCGCTTCGGCTGGATCGGCACCCAAGACCTGATCGCGCGCCTGGAGGCCACGCTCGGCACGTTGGCCATGCTGCCGCGCCACCGGGGTCACTTCCTGAACTGGTACGACACGCGCAGCGCCGCGGCATTGCACCCCGAGTACGTCTCCACGGTCGACAGCGGCAACTTCAGCGGCGCACTGCTTGCCGTCGCGCAGGCCTGCCGCGAGCTCGCGCGGGCGCCGGATTCCGAAGACACGACGCGCCGCGCACTGGCGCATTCCGCCGCGCGCATGCAGCCGCTGCGCTCCGCCCTGGACGCGCGTCCCGACGGCCCGCTGGACGGCGTGCTGGCGTTGCCGGACCCGCTCGCCACACTGCGCGCCGACCCGGCCAGGTTCGCAGAACTGCTCGATCTGGCCGAGGCCGAACTCGTCCTTCTGCTGCCCGAAGACGCCGACGCGCCGGGCACGCATGCGCAAGCGACCTGGTGCGCAGCCGATCACGTGGCCACGCTGCGCAGTGCGCTGCTCGACGCCGGCGCCGAGACCGACCCGGTGCGCGCGCTGCACGCGCTGGCCGCGCGCTGCGAGGCGCTCGCGTGGGAACCGGACTATGCGTTCCTCTATCACCGCAAGCGCCGGCTCCTGCACATCGGCTATCGGGTCGCGGAGCAGCAGCTCGACTCCAGCCTGTACGACCTGCTCGCTTCCGAATCGCGCCTGACGAGCCTGCTCGCGATCGCCAAGGGCGACGTGCCGGTGAGTCACTGGTCTTCGCTGGGCCGCCCCTACTTCGCGGTCGGGACCAACGCCGCGCTGCGCTCCTGGTCGGGCTCGATGTTCGAGTACCTGATGCCGACGCTGCTGCTGCACGAGCCGCATGGCAGCGTGCTCGCGGGGGCGAATCAGGCGGCGCTCGACGAGCAGGTCGCGTACGGCCGCGAGCACGCCGTGCCCTGGGGCATCTCCGAATCGGCCTACGCCGGCAGCGACCACACGCTGGCCTACCAATACGCGCCGCAGGGCGTGCCGCGCCTCGCATTGCGGCGCGCGCCGCCGACCGAGCTCGTCATCGCACCATACGCAACGGCGCTCGCCGCACAGATCGCGCCGCACCTCGCGGCCGCCAACTTCCGTGCTTTCGACCGCATGCACGCACGCGAGCGCTACGGCTACATCGAAGCGCTCGACTACACGCCCGCTCGCCGTTCGGGCACCGAGCTGTGCAGCCGCGTCGAAACCTTCATGGCACATCACCAGGGCATGAGCATCGTCGCGCTCGCGAACGTGCTCCTCGAAGGCGCGCCGCGCTGCTGGGCGATGGGCACGACCGCGCTGCAAGCGGTCGGTTCGCTGTTGCACGAGCGCGCGCCGCGCGAGGTCTCGGTGCTGCTCGCGCCGCCGCTCAGCTCGCCCGTGGATCCGAGCGAGCGCCGCCTGCCCGGCATGCTGCGCGAAGTCGTGCCGAGCATGAACGCGCTGTCGCCGACGCACCTGCTTTCCAACGGCCGCTACAGCGTCAGCCTGCGCGCCAACGGCGCCGGCTGGAGCCGCTGGAGCAATCGCGGCCTCACGCGCTGGCGCGACGACGCGCTGCGCGACGCCCACGGCTGGTTCTTCCACCTGCGCTGGGACCGCCGGCCGCAAGCCGTCTCGCTGACGCAGCACCCCGCGCCCGATGGCGCGGCGCACTACCAGAGCAGCTTCCAGACCGACCGCGTCCGCTTCGACGCGATCTGGCCGGAAGTCGAATCGCGCGTCACCGTGTGGGTCAGCCCGGAGGACGACATCGAGTTCCGCCAGGTCGAGTTGCGCAACCTCGGCGACCGGCCGCTGACGCTGGAATTGCTGTCGGCATTCGAGGTCACGCTCGCCGATCAAGCAGCCGATGAAGCGCATCCCGCGTTCTCCAACATGTTCGTGCGTGCGCGTTGGCAGGCGGCGCAGCAGGCGGTGTGGTTCGAACGCAAGCCGCGTCTGCCGACCGAACCGGCGCTGCAGCTCGCGCTCTTCCTCGCGCGCAGCGACGACGAGCGCGTCTCGGGGTTGCGCGTGCAGACTCGCCGCTTGCTCTGGGGCGGCCGCAACCACGCGCCGAATCAGCCGCGCGCGCAGTTCCCGCTTGATACCGTCGGCGAGGACGGCGATCTCGACACCGGGCTCGATCCGGTCTGCGCGCTGTCCGCGCTGGTGCAGCTCGAAGCGCATGGCACCACGAAGCTGGTCTATGCGCTGGCCGCCTCCGACCGCAGCGAGACGCTGACCGCGGTGATCGACAAGTACCGCCATCCGGCGCCGATCGAGCGCAGCTCGAAGATGTCGGCCACGCTCAACGGCATCCGCCTGCGCGAGCTGAACCTGAGCGTGGAAAGCTACGCCGCGATCCAGGACTTGACGAGCGCAATCGTGTCGACGCTCGCGCGCCCGGACCTGGACGACGACGCCGACGCACGCACCGCCGCCACGCCGTGCGATCGCCGCGTGCTCTGGCGCTTCGGCATCTCCGGGCATCGGCCGATCGTGCTGGTCGCCGCGAGCGCGCCGCAGGGCCTCGGCCTGCTGCGCACGCTCGGCCAGGCGCTGCGCATGTGGGCGTGGGCCGGCGTGGCCTGCGACCTGGTCGTGATCAACGCCGAGCCGAACTCCTACCTGATGACGCTGGAGCGCGAGCTCGCCGGCTTGCGCGAGCAGGTCGCACTGTCGGGCGGCACCACCGAAGGCAGCTTTCACATGCTGCGCGCGAACGAGCTCTCGCCGCTGGAACTCGAAACGCTGCGCTCGCTCGCCCGCGTCCACTTCAACGCCGACGGGCGGCCGCTCACGCACCACGTCGCCGAATGGCTTGCCGATCACGAGAGCGCGCTCGAGGAGCGGCTCGCGGTCTCGGTGACCGCGCTGCCGGCGGTGCACGCATCGGGCACCGAGTTGCGCCGCTCGGTCGGACGCTTCCTCGGCAGCGGCAGCGAGTTTCACTTCGATGTGAGCGTGTTCCAGCGGCCCGCCCGGCCGTGGGTCAACGTGCTCGCCAATCCCTCGTTCGGCGCGCAGCTGACCGAAGCCGGCGGCGGGTACACCTGGGGCTTGAACAGCCGCTTGAACCAGCTCACCCCATGGACCAACGACGCGATCGCCGATCCGCCCGGCGAATGGTTCCTGCTGCAGGACATGAAGACGCGCGAGCTCTGGAGCGTGACACCGTCCTCGGGCGCGGATGCGACCGTCACCTACCGACTCACGCACGCGCAGGGCTGGAGCCGCATTCGGCACCGGCGCGCCGATCTCGATGTCAGCGCCACCTGGTGCGTCGACCCGGAGACCGCAGTCAAGCAGGTCCGCATCCGGCTCATCAATCGCGGCCGCCGCACCTGCCGGCTGCGCGTGATCGGGGTCGCCGAATGGATCATGGGGGCGAACCGCGCCGACCGCGCCACCACCTCGACCGCGTCGTTCACGCAGCGCCTGCAGGCCCACGCGGCACGCGATGCGGAAACCGGCCATCGCCGCGTCATCGGGCTGACCTGCACGCAGCGCGACGACTCGGGCGGCTTCGGTCGCAGCACCGCGTTCTTCGCCGTCAGCGACGAGCTGAGCCCCAAGGGCGACCGCTGGAGTGCGCCGTACGATGACCACGAGGACTTCGACGTGCCGGACTGGACCTGCGATCGGCGCGAATGCTTCGATGCGCGCGGTCGCTTCACCGTGCCGGACCACTACGGGCAGCGCAGCGGCCACGGACTCGATCCGTGCGCGGCCTTGGCGCGGCGGCGCACGCTGGCCTCCGGAGAGTCGGCCGAATGCGTGTTCCTGCTCGGCCACGGCGCGGATCCGGATCAGGCGCGGCAGCTTGCCGTCACCGCCGCCAGCGTGCCCGCGCAGCGCCGCCTCGACAACGCGATCGCGCACTGGAACGAGCTGCTCGGCGCGACCGTGGTGACGACACCCGATCCCCTGTTCGATGCGCTCGTGAACCGCTGGCTGCTGTACCAGACGATGGCTTGCCGGCTCTGGGCCAAGGCCGGCTTCTACCAGGCCGGCGGCGCGTTCGGCTATCGCGATCAACTGCAGGACGCGATGGCCCTGGCCTGGGCCGCACCGACGCTGCTGAGCGATCAGATCGTGCTCCACGCCTCGCG
>Ga0070665_100002951_pt1 | contig 18375 bp, 19 predicted proteins | sample KBSS13metaG_FD_65862 | JGI IMG/M metagenome (GOLD analysis project Ga0070665, IMG submission 65862) | Switchgrass rhizosphere microbial communities from Kellogg Biological Station, Michigan, USA - KBS S1-3 metaG | ecosystem: Host-associated > Plants > Roots > Rhizosphere > Soil ...
CGGCCGCGTCGCCGAGCTGGCCAGCGAGGCGGCCGGGGGACCGGTCGCCATCGTGGTGCCGCGGCTCGGCGTGGCGGTCGCGGCTCCGGCCGCCTCGCCCGCCGCGGCCGCGCTGCCCGCGCTGCGCCGCTATGCCGCCGACCGCGTGAAGGACCGGCCCGTCGAGGTCCCGGCGGCGCTCGTGGCCGAGGCCCCGATCGCGACCGGCGACGACGTCGTCGGGATCGTCGCGCTCGTGGCCGGCTCGGCACCGGCGGCGCCGGAGGCCGCGGAGTACCTGCACCTCGCGGCGGTCGCGGCGCTCACCGAGGTCGCCGTCGAGGAGGCCAAGGACGAGGTCGAGCAGAACCTCCGCGGCTCGTTCCTCGAGGACCTCCGGTCGCGGCCCGATCTCGATCCACGCGAGGTCGTGCGCCGCGCCGGACGGCTCGGGTGCGACCTGTCGCGAGGCGTCGTCGTGCTGTGCGCCGAGCTGCGCACGGACCGTCCGCGCCACGTGGTGGCGACGATCAGCGAGGAGTTCCCCGGCGCGCTGGCCCAGCACCTGGACGGCAGGGTCTACGCCCTGCTGCCGGCCGCGGGGGCCGACGACGCTCCCGAGACGACGCTGACGACGGCCCGGCGCCTGGCGACGCGGCTGCAGCGCCACGGAACCGTCGGGCTCTCGTCCTTCTACGCCGATCCGGGCGACTTCCCGCGCGCGATCCAGGAGGCCGAGCTGGTGCTCGACGTCCTGCGCCAGTCGGACGCGCCGATCGCAGAGGACATCGGGACCGGCACCTACCGGCTGCTGTTCCGCGTCCTCGCGTCGCATCCCGAGGAGGTCCGCTCCTTCTACGACGACACGGTCGCGCCGATCGTCAAGTACGACGACCAGTACCGGACCGATCTCGTCGGCACGCTCGAGTCCTATCTCGAGCAGAACTGCAACATGAACGCGACGGCCGCGGCGATCTACGCCCACCGCCACACGGTGGCCTACCGGCTCGACCGCGTGCGCGAGCTGACGGGCCTGGATCCGATGCAGTCCGAGGACCGCGAGCGGCTCGGCCTGGGGCTCAAGGCCTACCGGATCATCGCCCCTCGGCTGCCTCGCTGAGGGTCGGACACGCCACGGCGGGGTACGAACCCCGTCATGACGGCGACCGAGCTGCTCTTCGAGCGCTCCCCGCTCGGCATGGCACTGCTGGACGCCGACCTGCGCTTCGCGAGGGTCAACGAGGCGCTCGCCGCGCTCTGGCGGACGGCCCCGCAGGACATGCTCGGCCGCACGCCGGAGGAGCTGCAGGGGTCCGGCGTCGCCGAGCTGCAGCGCAGCGCGGCCTCGGTCGTCGGCGGCGGGGGAGCCATCTCGGGGATGGAGGTGACCGGCGTCGTCGGTGACGACGTGCGCCGCTGGATCCTGACCTGCTTCTCGGTCGACGAGGGCGCGGCGGTCATCCTCGGCGACGTCACCGAGCGCCGCAGGACCGAGAGCTGGCTCGTGCGCCAGCACGCGCGCAACGCCCTCCTCGCGACCGCCGCGCGGGAGCTCGATCTCGCGGCCGGTGCCCCGGCGCTGGCCCAGCGGGTGGCGGAGCTCGCGCTGCCCTCGCTCGCCGACGGCGCCGCCGTGGAGCTCTTGGGGGAGGACGGCGTGCTGCACCGCCTCGGGGAGGCGGGGGACGAGGTGCCGGACGGGGCCGACGGGATCACCGAGCTCATGCTGCGCGCACGCGGCCAGGTCATCGGCCGGATGCTGCTCGGCGCCCCGGCGGCGCGCTTCGGCGACGACGAGCGCGTGACCGCCCGCCTGCTCGCCGAGCATGCCGCCCTCGCGCTCGACGGGGCGCTGCTCGCGGCGCGCCAGACGCAGGTCGCCAGCGAGCTGCAGGAGGGCCTGCTGCCGTCCGTCCTGCCTGCGGTGCCCCAGCTCGAGCTGGCGGCGCGCTACCGCGCGGCGAGTGCGGGCACGGAGGTCGGCGGCGACTTCTACGACGCGTTCGCGGCCGCGGGGGACTGGGTGCTCGTCATCGGCGACGTCGCCGGCAAGGGCCCGGCCGCGGCGGCCATCACGGGACTGGCGCGCCACACCCTGCGCGCGGCGGCGCGCTACGAGCGCGACCCGGCCGACGCGCTCTTCGCGCTCAACGACGCGATGCTCCAGCAGCTCGGCGGCCAGCGGCACTGCACCGCCGCGCTCGTGCGGATGCAGCTCGGCACGTCGGGGGTGCGGGCCGACGTGCGCTGCGCGGGACACCCGCCGCCCCTCGTCCTGCGCGCGGACGGCAGCGTCGAGCCCGTCGGCCGGCCCGGGCACCCGCTCGGGATCCTCGACACGCCCACGTTCCACGACGACAGCGCGGTCCTCGAGTCCGGCGACACGCTCGTGCTCTACACCGATGGCGTCACCGACGCCGGTCGCGGGGACGGCGGGCTGGGCGAGGAGGGGCTCGCCGACGTCGTGGCCGCCGGGGCGGGGCTGCCGCCTGTCGCCTTGCTGGGCGCGATCGAGGTCGCGGTGAGCGCGCGCGGGAGCGTGCGCGACGACATCGCGCTGCTCGCCGCACGGGTGCGCTAGGTCAGGACCCGCACCTGCAGCACGACGACGACGATGATGACCAGCACGACCGCGAGCGCGATGAGCATCGCCGTGCGCGCGGTCGACCGGCCCAGGCTCGAATGCGTGTGCCGGACGACGGTCTCGTGCTCCTCGGTCTCGGCGTTGCGGCGCGGCGGGCGCGGTGGCCGGTGTCCGGGGCTGCGCGGGACGCGCGGCGCCCGGGGGACGATGAGCGTCGCCTCGAGCTCGGCGATGCGCGCGTGCGCCTGCGCGAGCTCCTCGCGTATGTCGTCGAGCGCGCCCTGCGCGTCGGCCACCTCGCCCTCGAGGCGCTCGAGCTCGCGCGCGGCCTCGTCGGGCTCGGCCGGCGCCGTCGGCGCCTCCTCGCGCTCCGCAGCGATGTCCCCTCGAACGAGGCTGCCGAGCCGGCGGCGCGCGTCGCTCAGCTCGCCCCGCAGCGCGTTCACGGTGCGGGCGAGGCGGACCTCGAGACCGGTGTCGCCGACCCCGTCCGGGACCGGAAGCTCCAGCAGGGGCCCGCGCCCGGTCGACAGCGCGTAGGTCGTCGCGATGTCCGCTGCCAGCTCGAGCGGCGCGGCGAACGTGGCGCGCAGCACGCCGTCCTCGGCGCCGTCGGGCTCGACGATCGGGCGCAGCTCGAGGCGCTCGACCGGGCTCTCCACCAGCAGCTGGATGCGTGCGCCGAGCGTCCCCGGATCGGCCGGGCGCCCCTCGAGCTCGATGACGGCGACGTCGTTGCCCGCGGGCGCGACCTGGAAGCGGATGACCTCGAAGGTGGGATCCACGCTCAGGTGCCGCGGGGCGGCGCGTCCTCGCCACGATCGTCGGCCAGGAGTCCTTCGACGTCGAGCGTCTCCGTGCGCTCGGCCTCGTCGGAGACCACGGTGGTCTCCTCGTCGTGACGCCGGTCGACGGCGGGGACGCGCCGACGGGCGTCCCGGCCGGCGAACGTGACCGTCACCGAGATCCGCGCCGCGGACAGCCAGCCGCCGACGAGGATGAGCACGGCGCCGCCCAGCGCGACCCACCCGCCCGACGCGAGGTCGGCACCCTCGGTCCCCGGCGGCCCCTGCAGGAGCGTGATGCCGACCGTGGCGACGGCGATCCCGCCGAGGAGCGGCAGCAGGCGCAGGTCGATGCCCTCCGCGAAGGTGGCGCCGAGCTGGCCGGCGGCGAGCGCGCCCGCGGCGATCGCGACGCCGGCGAGCAGGAGGTCGAGCGTCTCGAAGACGTCCCAGCCCGACACGTCGGGCTCGTACCAGGACAGGAAGAGGCTGAGGAAGAGGACCACGGCGCCGACGGCGGCGATGACGGGTCCGGCGTCGGTTCTGCGTGGCACGCACAGAATGGTGGCACGACGGCGGCGTACGACGCCGCCGAGCGCTCCACTACCCTCCTGCGCCGTGAGCGGCAAGGACTTCGTCCTCGCTTGCGGTTGTGTCGCAGGGCGACACAACCGCGGGCCGTGGAGGGCACAGGCGTGAGCGAGCAGCGGCGGATGGCACTGCGTGGGTTGCACCACATCACGGCGATCTGCCGTGACCTGGACCGCACGACCGCGTTCTACCGCGACCTGCTCGGCCTCGCGCTCGTGCGCCGCCAGCGCAGCGACGACGATCCCGATGCCCGCCATTTCTGGTTCGGCACGGAGGGCGGCGCCCCCGGCAGCCTCGTCTCGTTCCTCGAGTACGCGGACATGGACGACGGGCGCGTCGGCGTCGGCACGACGCACCACTTCGCGTTCGTGATCGAGACGGCCGACGAGCTCGCCGCCTGGCGCGACTACCTCCGGGGCAACGGCGTGGAGTGCTCGGAGGTCTTCGACCGAGGTGGCTTCCGCTCGATCTACTTCCGCGATCCCGACGGACACATCCTCGAGATCGCGACCCGGGGCTCCGGCCTCACCGGCGGGTAGCCGGGGAACCGGTTCCGGAGGCCTCCCTGGCCACCGGTCCCGTCCTGGTACGGGCTAGCTGCCCGCGAGCGTGGTGATGCGCTCCTCGCGTCGCACGTGCCGTCCGCGTCCTCCCTGTACCCCGAGCATGTCGCTGAGCGCATGACGCTGACGCTGCGTCATCGAGCCCACCGTCTTCGTCTCGGACATCGGCACCCCTGCAAGGAAGTTGCGGCACCGGGTGTGACCCCAGCGGCGCTGACTCATCAGCACGTCCGCGACGCTCATGCTGTCAGCCTCCCATGGGCATGTGAGGATGACCTCGCTCGCGCTGATCTCCCCTGCCGCGATCCGGCGCTTCAGCTCGGCGCGAGCAAGGCGGACCTTGTTCGCACGCTTGAGCGCCTGCATATGCTGCGGCGGCGCAGGGGCGATCGTCGCTGTCGCGTTCATCTGTCCTCCCGCTGCCCGACCATCCCGGTCCGGGCAACCTCGTCGTTGGCGGTGTCACGCGCAGACCAATCCGGTGCCCTCCAGCGGGGAGACGCCCTACTGACCGCCGGCCCCCTCTCGTGCCGACCGTCGCGTCCCGCCCGCTCCGGCTTGTCCGCCGCGCGTGGTGCGAAGCTAAGCAGCCTTGGTGCGCCGGTCAACGCCAAGAACTCCAACTCGTGCGCTCAGAGCGAACATTTCGTGTTCTTCCCGTTGCGCGTGTTCTTCCCGTTGCGCGACAAGCTGGAAGAACGGCGCACCATCGATCTGAGTGACGGATTGCTCAGTCGGGCTGCGGCAGCGGACCGTGTTCGGCCTCGAATGCTGCCTTCACGTCGCTGAAGATGTCGAGCGCGCGATCGAGGACGGCGGTGTCGTGCGTCGCCATCACGCTCGTGCGCAGGAGCGCTCCTCCGGGCGGCACCGCGGGGTGCAGCGCGACGTTCACGAACACCCCGGCGTCCCAGAGGGCCTTCCAGAGCAGGGCGGCCTTCCAGTCGTCCTCGACGAGGACGGGGACGATCGGCGTCACGATGTCGCCGGGCGCCTCGCCCTCGACGACCTTGAAGCCGCGCTCGCGCAGGCCGTCGCTCCAGTGGCGCGCGTTCTCGAGCACGCGGGCGAAGAGCGGCGGCCCCTCGTCGGAGGCGATGATCCGCAGCGCGGCCAGCGCGGCGCCGAGCGACGCCGGGACGTTGGACGCGGTGAACAGGAACGCGCGGCTCTGCAGCTTGAGGAAGTCGATGACGTCGGTCGGCCCGGTCAGGAAGCCGCCGCACGACGCGAGCGACTTCGAGAACGTGCCCATGCGCAGGTCGACGTCGGCCTCGGCGCCGTGGAGCTCGGTCGCACCGGCGCCGCGTGCACCGAGCACGCCGGCGCCGTGCGCCTCGTCGACCATGAGGCGCGCGCCGTGGGTGCGGCACAGCGCGACGATCTCGGGCAGCGGCGCGACGTCGCCCTCCATGGAGAACACGCCGTCGACGACGACGAGTACGCCTCCGCCGTCCTCCGCCGCCCGCTGGAGGCTCTTCTCGAGCTTGTCGAGGCGGCCGTGGCGGAACGGGCGCAGGCGGGCGCGGCTGAGCAGGCAGCCGTCGAGGATCGAGGCGTGGTCGGCCGAGTCGGCGATGACGGTGTCGCCCGGCTCGAGGAGCGTCCCGAGCGTGCCGACGTTCGTCTGGTGACCGGTCGTGAAGACGATCGCCGCCTCGGCGCCCATCCACGCCGCAAGCTCCTCCTCGAGCTCCAGGTGCAGTGGCGTGGTGCCGTTCAGCAGTCGTGAGCCGGTCAGGCCAGGGCCGTAGCGGTCCAGGGCGTCGTGCGCGGCCTGGACCACCCGCGGATCGCTGGTGAGGCCGAGGTAGTTGTTGGAGCCGAGCATGATCCGCTCGGCGCCCTCCATCTCGACGACGGGCAGGGCAGGGGACTCCACGACCCGGAAGTACGGGACGAGATCTGCCTGGCGCGCGACGCGCAGCTGCTCGAGCCGCTCGTTGCTGTGCACCTTGGCGAAGACGTCGGTGGTCGTGTCGGCCATGTAGGGTCCGGCGCCGTGTCCGTGGAGGTCCGCCCCGTTGTCACCAGGCGGGACATCAAGGAGTTCATCGAGCTCCCGTTCCGGCTGCATGCTACTTCCCCGCAGTGGATCCCCCCGCTGCGGCTCGAGCGCCATGCGTTCCTGAGCCGCAGGGTCAACGCGTACTTCAAGCACGCAGACGCCCAGCTCTTCCTGGCCTACAAGGACGGTCGGATCGCGGGCCGCATCAGCGCGCAGGTCGACCACGCCTACAACGAGTTCCACAGCTCGCGGACCGGGATGTTCGGCTTCCTGGAGACCGAGGACGATCCCGAGGTCTTTCTCGCGATGCTGTCGACCGCCGAGGCCTGGCTGCGCCGTCAGGGGTGCGACCACATGATCGGCCCGATGGACTTCACGATGAACGACGAGAGCGGCATCGTGATCGAGGGCCACGAGCGCGAGCCGATGATCCGCCAGCCCTGGCACCCGCCGTACTACCAGCGCCTCTGCGAGGACGCGGGCCTGGAGAAGGCGGTCGACCTGCTCATGTGGGAGCTCGAGATCGGCGACCGGCCGTCCGTGCGCCCCGCGATCTTCACGATGGCCGAGCGCGCACGCGAACGCTACGGGCTGACGCTGCGGCACATGACGCGCCGGTCGCTGCGCAGCGACCTCGACCTCTTCGCCGAGGTCTACAACGCGGCGTGGGCCGGCAACTGGGGCTTCGTCCCGTACTCCAAGGAGGACCTCGACGCGTACGCGCTCGACCTCCAGCTCGTGTTCGACCCGAAGTGGTTCCAGGTCGTCGAGACCGCCGAGGGCGACGTCGTCGGGGTCGCGATGTCGCCGCTCGACGTCAACCAGGTCCTCCAGAAGATGAACGGCGGCCTGCTGCCCTTCGGCTGGTTCCACTACCTCAACCGCCAGACGGTGATCGACCGCATCCGGGTCGGCTTCCTCGGCGTGAAGCCCGAGTACCAGCACACGGGCGCCGCGGCGATGCTCTACGTCGAGAACTACGACCGCGCGGTCGGTGCGAAGCAGCACTGGGCCGAGGCGGGCTGGATCCTGGAGCACAACTCGATCAACAAGGCCATGCAGGCGCTCGGTGGCCGGGTCGTGAAGCGCTACCGCGTGTACGAGCGGCCGCTGCTCGCCGCAGCCGTCGCGCCTTGAGCGTTGGCGCCCTCCGGCGACGTCGGTAGGGTGCACCGGGTGATCGACGACGACGACGCACCCGAGGTCGACGCCCTTCCCGTGCTGGCGGATCCGACGACGATCGTGTCGCAGCGCGAGCCCGCGCCGGTCGCGATGCAGGCGGCGGTCGTCGCCGCGACGAGCTTCGTCGCAGGCGTTGCGACCATCGCGGTCGTCCGCAGCCACCCGCTCCGGCGGATGCGCATGCGCCGCAGGCGCCGCGACGTCGGCCGCGTCCTGGCCAGCCGGTCCTTCCTCGTCGACGTCCACGTCCTCGGCGACAAGCGCTAGATCGGCTCGAGGTCTTCCGCCCGGGCGCGGGCGTAGGGTCCGCGATCCGATGCCGAGCCAGGTCGAGATCCGCGCCGAGGTGCGCCCCGCATCGCCCTACCGCCTGCCCGGCGGCGGCATGGACGGCGTCGCCCGCCGTCGCGGCGGCGTGCTCGAGCGCCTGCTGCACGTCGGCGGCGAGCCCGTCGTCCTGCGCGCGGCGCAGCCGTCGTCGGATCGCGTCGTCATGGGCGCCTGGGCGCCCACCCGCGAGGCCGCGGAGGCCGGGCTCGCCCGGCTGCGGTTCGGCCTCGGCGTCGACGACGACCTCGGCCCGTTCCTGCGCGAGTTCCGCGATGACCCGTGGATCGGCGCGTCGATCCGCCGGGCGCCCTGGATCCGCCCGCCGCGCCGGGCCGTCGCGTTCGAGGCGCTGGCCTGGGCGATCTGCGAGCAGCTCATCGAGTTCGAGCGCGCGACCGCGATCGAGCGCAGGATCGTCCACCGCCTCGGCCGCCGCTGCGCGCGCACCGGCCTCCGCGACCTCCCCGACGCGGAGACGCTCGCGGGCTGCGCGCCGGCGCGGCTGCAGTCCTTCGACCTGGCGATGGGCCGCGCGATCGCGCTGCGGCGCTGCGCCCGGGAGGTGGCCGCGGGCCGCGTGGACCTCGACGGCCCCGACCACGAGGCGGGCTGGGCCCGCCTGCGCCGCATCCCGGGCGTCGGTCAGTGGACGATCGACATGCTCGCCCAGCAGGGCCAGGGCCGCTTCGACGCCTTCCCCGCGGGCGATCTCGGGTTCCTGAAGCTCATCGGGCGCCGCCTCACCGGCGGCGACCCGTACGCCCGGGCGACCGAGGAGCAGGTCCGGGCCGTCTTCGCCCCCTACGGCCGCTGGGCCGGCCCCGCGGCAGCACACGCGCTGCGCGTCGGGCGTCTACGCTCCGCGGCACGACCGATCGAGGCTGCGGCCGCCTGAGGGAGGGGTCCATGGGCATGAGCAGGGTCAACCACGTCAGCGTCAGCGCGACCGATCTGGGTGCGTCGATCGCCTTCTACGAGCGGCTGCTGGGCGCCGTGCAGCTCGCGACCCCCGACTTCGGCTTCCCCGTGCAGTGGTTGGGCCTCGGCGACACGCAGCTGCACATCTTCGAGCGCGACTCGCATCCGACGGCTCACCACCACTTCGGCGTCGAGGTGGACGTCGACGGCCTCGTGAGCGCGTACCGCATCTGCGACGAGCTGGGCATCTTCGACGACGAGACCTTCCACCACCGCCTCATCGGCCTCCCCGGCGACTGCGTGCAGCTCTACCTGCGCGACCCGGCGTGGAACCTCGTGGAGCTCGACGCGGTCGTCCCGGCCGGCGCGCTCCCGGACGACATGCAGGAGCAGCTCCGGGTGCTCGACGACCACCGGACGCAGTCCGGCGCGCACGCCGACGCGCGCCTGTACATCGGCGCGGACCGCGTCGCGACGGTCTAGCTCGCCCCGAACGGGCCGGCGTCCTCGGGCACGTCGACCGCGAGGGCCTGCAGCGCCTCGAGCGGCACGAGGTCGAGCGTCGCCTCGTGCGTCGAGGCCAGCACCACGTACGCGGCGGCTCCGTCCTCGTATGCGCGCAGCCAGTTCACCGCCGTGACGCACCACCGGTCGCCCGGCGCGAGACCGGGGAAGCGGTGCGCCGGCATCGCGGTCGTCAGGTCGTTGCCGATCGAGCGCTGGTGCTCGAGGAACTCCGCGGTCACGACCGCGCAGATCGTGTGGCGGCCGAGGTCCTCGGGGCCCGTGCTGCAGCAGCCGTCGCGGTAGAAGCCGGTCAGCGGTTCGGTCCCGCAGGACTCCAGCGGCGCGCCGAGGACGTTGCGCTCGCTCACTGGGGCGCGCCGATCTGATGCTCGACGACGCTCGGCGAGATCGCCGGCTCGTCGGTGACCGCGGTCATGACGTCCTCCAAGGGTGCCTCCTCCAGAATCCGCTTCTGCGCCTCGATGCCGCCGACGCCGTCCACCATCTCGTGGAGGTTGGCCGGCCAGCGCACGAGGCGGATCGCGCCGTCGGCGATCTCGATGCCCGTGATGTCGCCGTCGGGGAACGAGCAGCAGCCGGTGTTGAAGTAGCAGGGGGGCGAGACCGTCAGGACGGCGTCGGGCCGCCGCGCGCTCGTGCGGGCGTACTCGAGCTCGGCCCGGAGGAGCGCGGCCGCGTCGGCGTCGCTCACGGACGTCGCGCCGGCCAGGAGCTGCTCGAGCTCGCCGATCGACCGGGTCGGCGGCGGGTCGGGCGTGCCGCGCGCGAACACCGGCCGGTGCGTGTGCCCGGCGACGAGCACGAGGCCGGGCTCCTGCGTCCGCGCCCACTCGTACATCGCACGGTCGTGCTTGGCGCGCAGGTCGTAGTTGCTGGCGGGGGTCGTCGCCGAGAGCCCCGTGCGCCGCTGCAGCGGCCGCCAGACGTAGCGCACGAACAGCCGGGAGGCCCAGCCCCAGCGGTCGCTGTCCGCGGTCCCCTGGTGGCCGTGCAGGAAGAGCAGCGTCCCGGGCTGCTTGCCCTCGCGCCGGACCGTCAGCCTCAGCGCCTCGCGGACCTGGATCCGCCCGAGGACCGGCCAGAGGTGCTGCTTGACCGGCCCCGGGTTGCGCCAGTCGTCGTCGTGGTTGCCGTAGAAGCGCTCCAGGCCGCCGCGAGCGGTGAACTCGGCCTCGAGCTCGATCACCGCGCGGTAGTGGTCGATCACCGGCTGCGCGCGCTCCTCCCAGAGCTCCTCGACGTCGCCCAGCAGGAAGAGCCGGTAGCCCGCCTCCAGGTAGTAGCCCAGGGCGGCGGTGTAGGCGTGCTCGCAGTGGCGGAAGTCGTCGGCCTGGTCGCCCGTGCCCCGGTGGTGGTCGGAGAAGATGACGATCCGCTCGGTCGCCGGATCGAAGGTCTGCTCGTCGGCGTGCTTCGCGGCGCGGTCCAGCCCGCCGCTGATCTCCTTCAGGTAGGCCGTGTCGAGGGGGACGGGTGTGACGTCGCTCATGTCGTGAGCTCCCGTGCGAGCGCGGCGATGTCCGCGACGACGAGCTCGGCCTGGTCACCGATCGGGCTGGGCACCATGCCGGGCCGCGCGACGAACGCCGCACGCGTCCCAGCGGCGAGCGCGCCGCTGACGTCCCAGGCGTGGGCGGCGACGAGCATGACGTCGCCGACCGGCACGCCGGAGCGCTCCGCGACCAGCGCGTAGGGGCGCGGCCCGGGCTTGAGCTGGGAGACCTCGTCGGCGGAGAGCACGTCGTCGACGAGCACGTCGAGCCCCGCGAACTCCAGCTGGGCCCTTGCGACCCCCAACGGCGAGTTCGTGATCGTCACCTGGCGGAACCCGGCGTCGCGCAGCGTCGCGATGGCGCCCGGCACGTCGGGATGCGGCGGGAGCCGCTGCATCGCGCCCACGATCCGCTCGGCGTCCTCGTCGCTCAGCTCCGTCCCCATCCGCTCGGCCACCATCCGCAGCGCTGCGTGCTGCGCGGTCGTGAAGTCGACGTAGCGCCCCGTGATCACCCCGACGAACGACAGCTGGAGCATCGTGCCGAACCACGCCGGGCGCAGCGCGGCGTCGCCCAGGACCTCCTTGAACGGCGCATCGAGGGCCGACAGGTCCAGCAGGGTCTCGTTGACGTCGTAGGCGATGACGCCCGGTCTCATCGCGGCCTCCGTGAGATGCCGATGCGGTCGGTGAAAGGGGAGTCGAACACGCCGGACGCGTTGAGCTGCTCGTAGGTCCGCAGCCAGTCCGCCCAGCGGGGGTAGAGCGCGCCGGCGTGCCCGTCCAGCACGTTGTACTGACCCCAGTGCGGGCGTGCGCCCAGGTCGGCCAGCCGGCGTTCGTACTCGGCCAGGAGCGCCCGGCCGCCGCGCGTCCCGCCGATGAGGATGAGCTCGATCGTCATCGTCGGCCGGCCGTGCATCATCGAGGCGTAGGCGGCCGACGGGGCGACGAAGCGCAGTGCGATCGGCGACGTGTGGAACAGGCGGCGGGTGCGCGCGAGCTCGTCGGCGATGGCGATGATGCGGTCGACCGCGTGCAGGTGCGCGTCCCCCTCGACGGGCACCGCGAGCTCGCTCGACAGCGCGGGCAGGTGGTTGGCCGCGCCGATGTTGAAGACCCGATGGGAGACCTGCGTGTAGTTGGGGTCCTCCATGCGCCGCAGCGTGCGCGGGAACTGCGTGCGCGGGAACGAGGGGAACCACCGCGCGGCGAGGCGCAGGAGGACCCAGACGAGCGGGATCGAAGCCTGGATCTCGATGAGCGGGTGGCGCTCGCCGTCGCCGGGCGACGGGCGGGTCGGCTCGGGTGCCTCGGTGCGCGTCGTCTCGAGGACCTCGTGGCTGCCGTACGGGTTCAGGAAGAGCTCGAAGTGCTCCTCGGTGGCGATGCGGTCGTCGAGCTCGGGGCGCACCTCCTCCCAGGTGCGCACGATGCGCCGCTCGCGCAGCCAGAAGCGCGGCCGCACCTGCAGCACGAGCGAGTCGATGATCCCCATGCACCCCATGCCGCACGCGACGGCGTCGAACCCGTCGTCGCCCCGGTCGAAGCGCGCGACGCGCCCGCCCGAGGCGACGAGGTCGATCGAGCGCACGTCGTCCGGGAACGGCGCGAACCCGAGCCCGGAGCCGTGCGTCGAGGTGGCGACGGCGCCGGCGATCGCCTGACCGTCGTAGCCGCCCATGTTGCGCAGCCCCAGGCCGTGGGCATCCAGCGCGGCGTTCAGGTCGCGGATGCGCATGCCGCCCCGGACGCGCACGAGGTCGTCGCCCAGGACCTCGACGCCGCTGAGCTCGTCGGTCTCCACGAGCGTGCCGTCGGTCAGCGCGACGTCCGACCACGCGTGGCCCGCGCCGACCGCGCGGACGCGCCGCCCGGCGGCCTCGGCGTCGGTGACGATCGCCTGCAGCTCCGCCGTGGAGCGCGGGTGCGCGATGCGCTGCGGATGGCAGTCCTGGTCGCCGGCGTGGTTGTGCCACTCCAGCGTCATGCGGCCACCACCGCCGCGATCCCGCGCTCGGCGACGGCGGCGATCGTCTTCGACGGGTTCACCCCGAGCGCCGTGGGGACGATCGACCCGTCGAGGACGACGAGCCCGCCGTGGCCGCGCACGCGCCCGGCGTCGTCGACCACGCTCGTCGCTGGGTCGTCGCCCATCGGGCAGCCGCCGAGCGGGTGGACGGTCATGAACTTGCCCAGCGGGCCGCCCTCCAGCGCGTAGAACGGCGTCGCCTGCGCCGCCTCCGCGAGCTCGTGGGCGGTGCGCTCCAGGTCCGCGAACAGCGCTGCGCTGCCCGCCTTGCTCCAGCGGACGTCGAAACGGCGCAGCAGCGGCGTGAGCCGCATCCGGCCGTCCGCGGCATCGCGGCCGATCATGAGGAAGATGAGCGCGTCGCGGTTGGGCTCGGAGCGGCGCGCGGCGGCGTCGCGCAGCTCGGCCGGGCGCAGCGACTGGTCCGTCCAGCCCGCGTGGGTGAGCAGCGCGCGGGCCCGGATGAGCCAGCGCCGCCAGCCGCGGATGAGATCGACGCCGCGCGCGATGTCCAGCACGCCGCCGAAGCCGGGCGGCAGCCCGCCGTCAGCGAGGATGAGCTGCCGCTCCTCCGTGAGGTCCAGGACGCTCGTCATGACCGGCCCGATGTCGTTCTGGGCCTCGCTGACGCCTGGCGCGGCGGGATCGAACGCGACCCCGAGGGCGTCCCCGTTGCCCGAGAAGCACGTGCCCAGCGCGGGGGACAGGCCGGGGAGGCGGCGGCGGTTGGTGAGCAGCAGCCGCGGCGATCCGATCGTGCCGGCGGCGAGCACGACCAGCGGTGCGCGGACGGTGCCGGACCCCCCGCCGTCCAGGCGCTCGAAGCCGACGCTCCACTCGCCGCCGTCGCGGTCGGGCCGCTCGAGGCGCTTGGCCTCGTGCAGCGGCAGGACGGCCGCGCCGTGCGCCTCCGCCCGAGCGACGTACGTGATGTCGACCGTGTTCTTCGCGTGCACCGGGCACCCGATGTCGCAGCGCGCGAGGTTCTGGCAGCCCTCCTGCGGCGCGCCGCTGAAGGGGTGCTCGCGCGGCTCGCCGAAGTGCACGGCGAGCGGCAGCGGCCTCGCCTCGCGCCCTGCGCGGGCGCCCGCGGCGGCGAAGGCGGCGACCTTGCGCAGCGGCGGCTCCGCCGGGGTGCTCCGCGGCTGCAGCGCGTCCTCGGTGCGCGCGTACCAGGGCTCGAGCGTGGCGGCGTCGATGGCCGCCGGCCAGCGCGGGTCGTCGAAGACCGGGGCAGGGGCGCGCAGCTGGACGTTGGCGTAGACGAGCGAGCCGCCGCCGACCCCCGCTGCCGTGATGACGACGAGGTCGCGCATGAGGCGCACGTCGAACATGCCGCCCGGGTTGGCCGCCGGGTGCCAGACCAGCCCGCCGGCCTGGTCGGGGCGACCCGGGAAGTCGTCGCGCCCGAAGCGCCTGCCGCGCTCGAGGACGCACACGCGCCTGCCCGCTTCGGCGAGGCGGCACGCTGCGATCCCGCCTCCGAAGCCCGACCCGACGACGATGGCGTCGTAGGAGCCCTGCACGACGCGACCCTACTCCCGGCGCAGTGACCTGAAAGCGGTCCGCACCTCCTGCGTGAACAGCTGCGGCTGCTCCCAGGCGGCGAAGTGGCCGCCCCGGTCGAGCCGGTTGTAGTGGATGAGGTTGTCGGGGTAGGCGCGCTCCGCCCAGCTCCGCGGGGCCTCGTAGAGCTCGTCGGGGAAGACGCTGATCGCGAACGGGATGGTGATGTCCTTCGCGTCGAAGAAGTCCGCCTTGTTCTCCCAGTAGAGGCGAGCGGCGGACACACCGGTGTTCGTGAGCCAGTAGAGCGTGATGTTGTCGAGGAGGTCGTCGCGCGTGAGGTCGCCGTCGAAGGTGCCCGCGAGGACCTGCTGCACGAGCCCCGGCTGCCCGGTGCCGTCGCCGTGGTCGAGGGCGAACGCCGCCAGATCGATGGGCGAGTCCGCGAGTCCGTACAACGTCTGCGGGCGCGTGGACATGATGAGGGCGTAGGCGACGTGCGTGGCGTAGAAGCCGCGCAGCTGCTCGTAGGCCCGTCCCTCCTCGTCCGACAGGCCGGACGGCGGCGGATCGCCGCGCTCGAAGCCCTGCACGACGTCCGGCGGGGCGGTGCCCGGCATGTTGGAGTGGATGCCCAGCAGCGCCGATGGCGCCAGCATGCCCATGGACTGCGTGACCGCGGCGCCCCAGTCGCCGCCCTGCGCGACGAACCGCTCGTACCCGAGTCGGTCCATCAGCTCGGTCCACGCGCGTGCGATCCGGACCGGATCCCATCCGGTGCTGGTGGGCTTGGCCGAGAACCCGTGGCCCGGCAGCGAGGGGATCACCAGATGGAAGGCGTCGGAGGCGGTCCCACCGTGCGCGGTGGGGTTCGTCAGCGGGTCGATGATCTTCAGCTGCTCGATGATCGAGCCGGGCCATCCGTGCGTGACGATCAGCGGCAGCGCGTCGGCGTGCCCGGAGCGGACGTGGAGGAAGTGGATGTCGAGGCCGTCGATCTCCGTGACGAACTGCGGCAGGGCGTTCAGCTGCCGCTCGCACCGGCGCCAGTCGTAGTCGCTCGCCCAGTGCCTCGCGAGGTCCTGCATCATCGCGAGCGGGACGCCCTGCGAGTCGTCGTCGACCGTCTCCTTCTCGGGCCAGCGCGTCGAGGTGATGCGCCGGCGCAGGTCGTCGAGCGCGTCGTCTGAGAACTCGATCCTGAACTCACGGATCGCGGTGCTGTTCGGCCGAGCTTCGCCAGTGACCGCCATGAGGTCTCCCTGCGTTGGGGAGCCGACCCTAACCCGTCTACGCTTGGGGAATGTGCCGCAACATCCGTGAGCTCCACAACTTCGCACCGCCGGCCACCGATGACGAGGTCCGCGCGGCTGCCCTGCAGTACGTCCGCAAGGTCAGCGGCTCGACGAAGCCGTCCAAGGCGAACGAGGCCGCGTTCGAGCGTGCGGTCGACCGCATCGCGGACGTCACCCGCGACCTCCTGGGCGAGCTCGTGACGCAGGCGCCTCCGAAGGACCGCGAGGTCGAGGCGGCCAAGCGCCGCGCCCGCTCCGAGAAGCGCTTCGCCGCCTAGCGCCTAGCGCCCGATCCGGCCGATCAGCCGGTCCGCCTGCGCGGGCAGGTCGCCGAGCCGCCGGCGCACGTCGGCGAGCCCGGCGCGCAGCTCGGGGTCGCCGACCTCGACCGGCGCCATCGAGTCCTGGAGGTCGGCGAGGATCTGCTCGGCGTGCGCCGTGTCGTCGACCGCCTTCTCGACGAGCTCGCGGACGCCGTGCGGCGCGGGCAGCGGCGCGGGGGAGAACTTCCGCGCCGGCAGGCCGGCGCGTGAGGCGAAGCCCGCGTAGGTCCGGGTCGCCGCCCCGTAGGCGCCCTGCAGCGGCTTGAACAGGTCGGCCTCGATGCGGTCGGCCATGCTGTCGTCGGCGGCATCGTAGGCCTCCCCGACGGCGGCGATCGCGCTCGAGAGCTCCTCGATCGCCCCGGCGACCTCGCCGAGCAGCTCCCTGCGGGCCTCTGATGCGGTGTAGGTCACTCGGTCCCTTCGTCGTCGCCATAGGCCATGTCGAGGATCTCGGGGAGCGTCGTGTAGAAGCCCTCCTCGAGATCGTCCTCGACCTCCACGAACACGCCCTCGGTGTGGACGTGCGTGCCGTGCGTGTGCGCCTGGGGCCGGACCTGGGCTCCCGACAGCACGAAGAACGGGACCAGCCCGTAGTAGTCGAGCCCCTCGAACTCGTGGGGGTCGATACCCGTCCCCTCCAGGAGCTTCCACAGCCGATCGGCGTACTGCGAGTTCCCCTGGGTGATGAACGCGAGCTGGATCATGGGGCCAGCATAGGATCGGGCGATCGCGCGCAGCCTCGTCAATCTCAACGGCGTCGGGAAGGGGTACGCCGCGCGCACCGTCCTGCATGACGTCACGCTCGGCGTCGCCGCGGGCGACCGGATCGGCGTGGTCGGCCGCAACGGCGACGGCAAGTCGACGCTGCTGCGCCTCATCGCCGGGATGGAGGAGCCCGACGCCGGCTCGCTCACCCGCACGCGCGACACGCAGCTCGCGCTGCTCGGGCAGGGGGACGACCTCGATCCGGCGAGCAGCGTGCGCGACGAGCTCGTCGGCGGCCGCGCCGACCACGAGTGGGCGGCCGACGCCGCGTTCCGCACGGTGCTCGACGGCCTGCTCGGGGGCGTCGCGGTGACGCGGTTCCCGGACGGCCTGGACACGCGGATCGGCACGCTCTCGGGCGGGGAGCGGCGCAGGATCGCGCTGGCTCGCACGCTCCTCGACGGCCCCGAGCTGCTGCTCCTGGACGAGCCGACGAACCACCTCGACGTCGAGGGCGTCGACTGGCTCGCGCGCCATCTCGCGGCGCGCCGCGGGTCCCTGCTGGTCGTGACGCACGACCGCTGGTTCCTCGACGCCGTCTGCACTGCGACGTGGGAGGTCGTCGACGGGGGCGTGAACCAGTACGAGGGCGGCTACGCGGCCTACGTCCTCGCCCGCGCGGAGCGCGACCGGATCGCGGCCGTGCGCGACGAGCGCCGCCGCATGCTGGTCCGCAAGGAGCTCGCCTGGCTGCGCCGAGGGCCGCCCGCCCGGACGGCGAAGCCGAAGTTCCGCATCGAGGCCGCCAACGCGCTCATCGCCGACGTCCCCGAGCCGCGCGACACGGCGGAGCTGCTGCGGTTCGCGAGCGCCCGCCTGGGCGACAAGGTGCTCGAGGCCGACGACGTGTCGCTCGCCTTCGGCGACCGCCCCCTCCTGCGGCACGTCACCTGGCGGCTCGGCCCGGGGGACCGGGTCGCGCTCGTCGGCGTGAACGGCTCGGGCAAGACCACCCTGGTGCGGCTGCTCGCCGGCGATCTGCAGCCCGACGCCGGCGAGGTGCAGCGCGGCGAGACCGTGCGGCTCGCGTTCCTGTCGCAGGACACCGCCGAGGTGCCGGGTCACCTGCGTCTGCTCGAGGCGGTGGAGGAGATCCGCGGCCGGGCGACGCTCGCCGACGGGGTCGAGATCACCGCCGGGATGCTCGCCGAGCGCTTCGGGTTCCGCGGCGAGCGCGCGCGGACGCTCGTGCGCGACCTGTCCGGCGGCGAGCGCCGCCGGCTCGCGCTCATGCGGCTGCTCATGGCGGGCCCGAACGTCCTCATCCTCGACGAGCCGACGAACGACCTGGACATCGACACCCTGACCGCGCTGGAGGACCTGCTCGACGGGTGGCCGGGCACGCTCATCGTGGTGAGCCACGACCGCTACTTCGTCGAGCGCGTCTGCGACGACGTCCATGCGCTGTCGGCCGACGGGCGCCTGCGGCACCTGCCGGGCGGCATCGACCAGTACGTCGATGCCCGGCGGGAGGCCACGGCGCCCCCGCCG
>Ga0070665_100002953_pt1 | contig 18363 bp, 9 predicted proteins | sample KBSS13metaG_FD_65862 | JGI IMG/M metagenome (GOLD analysis project Ga0070665, IMG submission 65862) | Switchgrass rhizosphere microbial communities from Kellogg Biological Station, Michigan, USA - KBS S1-3 metaG | ecosystem: Host-associated > Plants > Roots > Rhizosphere > Soil ...
GAGGCCGCGTTGTGCAGCGCCGTGTTGCCGTCGTGATCGCGCGCGTTGACGTCGACGTGCAGATCTTCGACGAGGAATTTGACCGCGGCCAGCATGCCGGTCGGCGCGAAGCGGTGCGCGTTGGCGGCGAAGCCTTCCCCGTAGCCTGCCCCTGCCGCGGCGAGCAGCGGCGGGATGCCCGGGCCTCCCGTCGGCAGCGGCCGCCCGGAGACGTCGACGGCCGGAGCGTCGCGATCGGCGTCGGTGCCCCGCGGCCTGGAGAACGGCTTGATGGTAGCGATTGCCGGATCCGCGCCGTACTGCAGGAGCAGCTTCATGGCGGCGATGTCGCTCGCGTACGCGGCGCGCCAGAATGGCGTCGCGCCGCCATCGTCGACTCGCAGCAGGTCGAAGTTGTACTGGGTGAACCAGGTCTTGCGTGAAAGGCGCGCGTTCGGATCGGCGTGCTTCTCGAGCAGTGCCGTCATCAGATCGAGATACGAGGTCTGCTGCTGCAGCTGCGCGCGCGGCTGCGGATAGAACATGCGTGGCGCCCACTCGATGTTGAGGACCGCGTAGAGAGGCGTGACGCCGCCGGCATTCGCCAGGTTCGGATCGGCGCCGTGCGCCAGCAGGTACTTCGCGATGTCGTACTGGCCGTTCACCGACGCGATGAGCAGCGGGCTGACGCGGTCGCCAGGGCTCAACTCGTTGACGTTCGCGCCGTGCTCGACGAGCGCTTCGACCGATCGGGCGCTGCCTTGCCGGGCGGCGAAATGCAATGCCGTCAATCCGCCTTGCGTGCCGATGAGCTCGTTGAACGCGAACGATCGCGTGACGCCGGCGACGCCGCGGCCGGCGGGAGCGGCGGCTGGCGGTGTTGCGGGCCGGGGCGCGCCGCTCACGCTCGCGCTCTTGGCGTTCTGCGCGTCGCGGATGTTGTTCTGGAGCGTTTCCTCCGGCGCGGTCACGCCCGTGAGATCGACCGCCTTGGAGGTGCGCGTCGCATCAGCGCCATGCGCGAGCAGTTCGCGCACGGCATCGGCGCGATCGAGCGCCGCGGCGAACATCAACGCGGTCTCGCCGTTGGCCGCTTCCACGGCGTTCGGATCCGACGATTGCTCCAGGAGAAGACGAACGGCTTCAGCCTTCCCCGACGCTGAGGCGAGCATCAGCGCCGTTGCGCCGGTGGTGGTGACCGCGCTGACACTCGCGCCGCCAGCGATCAGACGTCCCATGGCGCCGGCCTCGCCGGCCTGCGCCGCCAGGTGGAGCGCCGTGTACCCGCCGAGCCGCGTGGTCGCGCGGACGTTGGCGCCCGCGTAGAGCAGCGCGGAAGTGAGGTCGGCGTCGCCATGCATCGCGGCCCAGTGCAGCGCGGTCATGCCGTCGCCCTGCGCCGCGTTCACGTCCTTGCCGTCCTTCACGAGCGCGCGCACCGCGGCGGCGTCGCTCCGCATCGCAGCCGCCGCAACCGGCGCCGCATCGTCAGGTCCGGCGGCCAGCACGGTCATGAGGCTCAGGACTCCGATCGCGAGAACCCCGAGCCCCGTGCGAACCCCGAGCACCGTTCGAACCCTGAGCACCCCGAGCACCTTGCGAACCTTGGGTACCCCGAGCACCTTGCGAACCCCGAGAACCCTGTTCGTCATGCCTTCACCGTATTCAGATCGAGGGGACCGGTGCTGTCGCCGAACGTGTCGACCTTCACCCCGACGCTCTGCAATCCCGCGAGCATCGCATTGGCCATCGGCGTGCCGTCCGGCGCCTTGATGTGGATGTTGCCTTTCAGCCGTCCGCCCGCGTGTCCGGCGAAGAACAACGGGCACCGCTTGTGGTTGTGCACGTTGGGATTGCCCATCGGCGATCCGTAGACGATGAGCGAGTTGTCGAGCACCGTGCCGTCGCCGTCGGGAATCTGTTTCAGCTTCTCGAGGAAGTACGGAATCAGGCTCACGTGGTAGCGGTTGATCTTCGCGAAGTCGAGGATGCGATCCTCGCGCTCGTTGTGATGCGACGCGATGTGGAAGCCGGTGGTCGCCCCGGCTTCCGTGAAGACGCGATTCGACACGTCGCGGCTCAGTTTGAGCGCGAAGACGCGGGTGATGTCGCCCGCGAATGCGAGCGCCTGAAGGTCGAACATCAGGCGCACGTGATCGGCATACGAGTCGGGAACGCCCACAGGCGCGGAGGGCAGCTCGCGCGCCTCGCCGCTGCTGTTGTGCGCCTCGACCTTCTGGATGCGGCGCTCAATCTCTCGCACGTGATCGAGGTAATCGTCGAGACGCGCGCGGTCGCCGTTTCCGACCTCCGCTTTCATCTCGGCGGCCGACGCCATGACCCAATCGAGCAGGCTCTTGTCCTTGCGACGGCGGCGGGCGCGCGCTTCCGGCGTCGCGCCGACGCCGAACAGCTGATCGAACACCGCGCGCGGGTCGCGAATCATCGGCAGCGGCTCTTTCGGCGATCCCCAGCTGATGGAGTCGGTGTACGCGCAGGAGTATCCGTAGAAGCAGCCGCCCGACTGGTCGATGCTCTCGATGCACAGCTGCATCGACGGGATCGGCGTGTCCTGCCCGGCGGCCTGCGCGTAGATCTGATCCAGTGACGTGCCCGCGAACACATCCGAGCCTTGCGTCTGGTGCGGGTGCGACTGGGTGAGGAACACCGCCGCCGACCGGAAGTGATCCCCGCCGATCTCCGGCGCCGTGAACGCCTCGGCGTTGCGGCAGTCCGTGTTGCTGACGATGGTCAGGTACTCACGCCACGGTTCGAGCGGGGCCATCGCTGTGGGCGACAGATCGAACGCCGATCCGGCGTCGGCGGGCGACCACAGGTTTTTCTTCGCGCCGAACGCCGTGGCGCCAGCCACGCCGTGGACCATCTCCATCGCGACCAGCCGCTGCGGTTTGGCGGCGGCGCCATCGCGCGCGAGCGCGGACAGCGCCGGCGTCATCGCGTCGAGCCACGGCAGAGCAATCGACACGCCGAGCCCCTTCAGCATGGCTCGTCGTGGAATATGTGTTCGTGTGAGAAACATCTGTGAGCGCTCCTTAGCGCGCGCGGGCCGTCGTCTCGGCCGGTTCGGCGGCGCGCCGCTGGAATGCCGCGCTGTTGACGATGCCGAGCACGAACGACGAGAAATGGAGATCCGTTTTCGCGGCCTGCCGGATGATCGCGCGGACGGCCGGCATGTCGTAGTACTCGACCCGCCGGCCGAGCGCGTAGGTCATGAGATTTTCCGTGAACGTCTGGAGGAACACGTCCTGGTGCTTCAGCAACGCGTCCCGGAGTGCGGCCGGGCCGTCCAGTTTCGTCCCGTCGTACATCACGCCCGCGGCATCCACCGGGACGCCGTTGTCCTTGATCCGCCACTTGCCGGTGACGTCGAAGTTGTCGAGCGCCAGCCCGAGCGGATCGATCACGCGGTGACACGACACGCACGCCGGACTTTTCCGGTGTTCTTCCATGCGCTCGCGAGTCGAGAGCACCTTCCCGCCTGACGTGGCGTTGGTCGCCTCGAGCGCCGGAACGTTCGGCGGCGGTGGCGGCGGCGGCGATCCGAGCAGTACTTCCATGATCCACTTGCCGCGCATCACGGGCGACGTCCGATCGGCCACCGACGTCAGCACGAGCACGCTCCCCTGACCGAGGAGTCCGCGGCGCGTCTCGGGCAACGTGACGCGGCGGAAGGCCGGGCCGGTGACGTTCGGGATGCCGTAATGGCGTGCGATTCGTTCGTTCACGTACGAGTAGTCGGCCGTGATCAGGTCGAGCACGCTGCGATCTTCCCGCACGATGCTCTGGAAGAAGAGCTCGGTCTCGCGGACGAACGCTTCGCCGAGCGTGTGATCGTAGTACGGATACGCGACCGCATCCGGGAGCATGCCGTCGACGTCGGCGAGCCGCAGCCACTGCGCGGCGAACCGCGTGGACAGCGATTCGGCCCGCGGGTCCGCCAGCAGCCGGGCGACCTGGCGCTCGAGCACGCCGGGCGCGGTCAGGCGTCCCTGCTCGGCGATGCGCGTGAGCTCCGCGTCGGGACCGGTGGCCCAGAGGAAGAACGACAGCCGCGACGCCAGCGCGAGATCGCTCACTCGTTCCGCCGTCGGAGCGGCCGGCGCTGCGGTGGCTTGTTGCGCCGGAGTTCGCGGGGCCTGCCGCGCCGAAGCTCGCGTGCCCTCCACGCGAGCGGAGGCGGGCTCGACCCGGAACACGAACTGCGGGCTCGCGAGAATCGCTTCGAGCGCCGACGCGATGCCGCTCTCGAAGTCGCGCTCTTTCCGGCCCTCGGCGTAGAAGCGCATCAGCGCGTCGAGGTCGCGCCGCTTCGGCGGTTGCCGGAAGGCCTGCGACGCGAGGTGCGTGATGATGGTCGACGCGCACGCGGTTTCTTCCGAGGCTGCTGTCGGACGGCACGTGAAGATGCGGTCGCGGCTCGGCGTCGATGACACGCCGGTCACGCGCTGCGGCCCCACGATCGTCAGGTCCTTCAGGTGGGGCAGCGTCGTGATGCCGTACGCGACGCCGATCTGCGTATCCGCAAGCGTGTGATCGATCGGCGCGATGAGATCGTTGACCGGCCCCTCGAAGCGCTGGATGAACGCGGCGACGAGATGCTGCGGGCCAGCCGCCACGTGAATGGGCGGCGTCTTGAGGAACAGGCTGGTCGTCACCTCCGCCATGTTCGGATCGACGTCGAGCAGCGCCTTGCGCTCGCCGTTGATCGAGACGTCGATCTGCTCGCCTTTCGACGGGCCGCCGAACAGAAATCCGTCGGCGTTCCCGTGCAGCTCGATGCGGAACTCGTAGTCGCCGTCGGCGGGAAACGTGTGCACGACGGAGATGCCGCCGCGCGTGCCGAACGGCGCGCCGTCAACCCGCCGCAGCTGCGACGAGGTCTTCGGGACGCGGTAGTGCGCTTCGCTCGACTCCGCTTCGGGATTGCCGACGGCGAGCGTGGTCACCGTGCTCGCCGCGCGCAGGTAGCCTTCCATCAGCGCCGGCGACAGCGGCTGAGAATCCGCGACGTTGTCGAAGCCCTGGCTGATCGAGTCCGGCGGCAGCAGGCCGTTGACGTCGACATCGAGCGACAGCAGATCCTTGACCGCGCGCGCGTACTCGACGCGGTTCAGCCGCTGGAAGGGACGATGCCCCGGATTGGGCGCGGTCGCGGCTGCGCGATCGATGCGGCTTTCGAGCGATGTCGCCAGCGCGCTCAGCGCGGCCTCGTCGGGACGCCGCGCACCGGGCGGAGGCATCATGCCCGCGCGCAGCTTGCGAATCATCTTCTCGGCAACGTCCGCGTGCTGCACGGCGGCGGTCGCGTCGAACGACGCCAGTGACAGGCCGCCGGCCTTTCCGCGCTCGCTGTGGCAGCCTGCACAGTACTGCTTGACAAGTGCGGTTTGCGGATCGGTCTGCTTGGTCAGCGTAGTCTGCGCATCGGGTGCGGGTGCGGGCGAGGACGGAGCTTGTTCGGCTGCGAACACCGAGACGCCAAGGAGCCCGATCCCCGCGAAAATGAGGCTGCGATTCATGCGTCACCGAGTATACGAGCGATGAAGAAATCGGATCTCCATAATCTTGGTTTAGAGACGAACTTTCACATTCTTTGGGGTAGAACGCTTCAGACATTGCTTTACAATTTCGGGCACCACGATTCCCCACTCAGTGAAAGCGAGGCCTCAATGAAGTTCGTTCGACGCGTCGTATTTGGCGTGTGCTGTCTGCTGACAGCCGCGGCGGCGCACGCGCAAGTTCAGACTGGATCCATCGCCGGCGTCGTGACCGACACCAGCAACGCCGTGATGCCTGGCGTCACAGTGTCGGTGTCCGGCGACAAACTCATCGGCGGCGTACAAACTCAAACAACCGATTCGTCTGGCGCCTATCGTTTCGATCGACTGCCGCCCGGTTCATATAACGTCAAGTTCGAACTGCAGGGATTCCGTTCCATCGATCGCACCGCGATTGCCATCAGCGCTGCGTTCGTCGCGACCGTCAACGCGAAGCTGGAAGTCGGCAACGTCACCGAGACGATCACCGTGACCGGTGAATCGCCGACGGTCGACACGCGGTCGAACCTGCAGCAGACGGTGATGAACCAGGAAGTGCTCGAGGGCATTCCCTCGGGACGCGACCCGTGGTCGGTCGCCAAGGTCATCCCCGGCGTGCAGGTGTCCACCTACGACGTCGGCGGCACGCAGTCGTTTCAGCAGAGCTCGCTCTCCGCGCACGGCTCGAGCACCAACGACGTCAGCTACAACATCGACGGCGCCACGGTGAACTGGCCGGGCGGCGGCGGCGGCGCGACGATGATGTATTACGACCAGGGCATGTTCGAAGAGGTCAACTACATGACGTCGGCGATCCCGGCGGAAATCATGGCCGGCGGCGTCTCGATCAACATGGTCACCAAGGACGGCGGCAACAAGTGGCGCGGCGACATGCGCGCCAACTGGACGACCGGCTGCCTCACGCCGCAGGATCCGAAACCGGGCTGTCTCGAGAGCGACAACCTGAGCGGCGCGCCCGGCCTCGCCCTCGGCAACCCGACCCAGTCCGGCTACGACCTCAACCTCTCGGGCGGCGGCGCGCTGATCCAGGATCGGCTGTGGGTCAACGGCGCGGTGCGGCGCTGGATCATCAACAAGCTGGTCAACGCCAAGAACGACGACGGCACCCAGGCGATCGACGACAACACCCTGAAGAACTACTCGGGCAAGGCCGTGTTCTCGGCGACGTCGAACCAGAAGATGTCGTTCTCCTACAACTGGAACAACAAGATTCGCGGCCATCGCCGCGACACGCCGCCCAACTTCGTGCCCGACATTGCCTCGCTGGTCCAGACCAACCCGGCCTCGTCGACGCAGGCGAAGTACACCGGCATCCACAACAAGATGGTGTTCGAGTCGTCGTTCAGCATCATGAAGGGCGAGACCGACTACTCGTATCAGCCGAATACGCCGGCCAGCGCGATTCGCGTGGTCGACACCACCGCAGACACGGCGAGGAACGCGGCGCAGCGCAACGAACAGCAGCCGAACTCGCGCATCCAGTTCGACAACTCGCTGTCGTACAGCAAGGCGGGCTGGGGCGGCGACCACCTGTTCAAGGGCGGCGTCCAGTTCGCGCGGCTCTATTTCGACGATCGGATTCAGGTTCAGGGCGACGAGTGGCTGAACTACTCGAACGGCGTGCCGATCAACGTCCAGGAGTGGAATTCGCCGAGCGAGGCTGTGAACGTCGACAAGGTGCTCGGCCTGTTCGGCCAGGACGCGTGGACCATCGGCCGCAATCTGACGCTGAACCTCGGCGTGCGTTTCGACCACAACACCGGCACGCTGCCGGCGCAGTCGAGCGCTGGTGGCACCTTCATCGCGGCGCGGAGCATTCCCGAGTCGACGCCGATCGTGCAGAACCTGTTCGTCTGGCGCACGGGCCTCTCCTACGATCCGTTCGGCGACGGCAAGACCGCCATCAAGGCGAGCGCGAGCCGGTACGGGCTCCAGGTTGGCATCGACCGCGTGCTCAACGTCAACCCGCTCCAGTCGGCATCGCAGACCTGCCCGTGGAGCGACCCGAACAAGGACGGCATCGCCCAGCCGAACGAGTTCGGTACGGGTTGCAGCGGCTTCCCGAGCACTTCGATCCGCTACGCTGGCGCCAACGGTCCGCGCTGGCCGTACTCCGACGAGTTCACCGCGGGCGTCGAGCGCGAGCTGATCAAGAACATGCGGATCGGCGTGATGTACTACCACCGCACCAACCGCGATCAGATCGGCACCCGGAACACGGCCGCGACCGGCAGCGCCTACCAGGCGTTCACGGTCACGGTGCCCAACGGCCCCGGTGGTACGCTGACCAGCCCGAAGCCGGTTACTGCGACGGTCTACAACCTGCTGCCGGCCTTCAACGGCCAGCAGGCTAACATCGTCGACAACGATCCGTTCCTGAACACCAACTACAACGGCGTCGAGGTCACCGCGCAGAAGCGCTTCTCGAACCGCTGGCAGATGGTGGCCGGGTTCACCGTCGGCAAGAACACCGGTGGCATCAACGCCGCGGGCGGCCAGTCGGCGACGGCCGACCTCAACGATCCCAACATCGCCGCCTACACGAATGGCATCGTCGGCAGCGACTCGCTCTACGCGTTCCGTCTGTCGGGCAGCTACCGCGCGCCGTACGATATCCAGGTGGCCGGCACGCTCGTGTCGAACACCGGCTATCCGTACATGTCGACGTACTCGGTGACGCGCGCGGCGGCCGCCGCAGCCGGCGTCACGCTGACGCGGGCGTCGCAGACGATCTTCCTGAGCGATCGTGGTGACGAGCGCTATCCGGCGGTCACCCTGATCGACCTCCGGCTGTCGCGCATCTTCCGTTTCGGTCCGCGCCGGATCGAGCCGGCGTTCGACATCTACAACCTCGGCAACGCGTCGACGATCGTCGGAACCACGCTTGGTGTCGGGTCCTCCTACCAGGTGCCGAACAGCATCGTCTCGCCGCGCATCATGAAGATCAGCTTGAACGTCGCGTTCTAGCCGGTCAGTCGTCCGTCGTTCGTTCTTTCAGGCCCGCTCTTCCAACGAAGAGCGGGCCTTTTTGTTTTGGATGAGCTCCTTTCACGAGCGTCCTCGATGCGACGGCCCATGACTCCCACGACAATGTAGGACTTTCAGCTTCAACCAGACATTTCCGTCGGGCGCATCCGGCGCCGGACGGGCGTAGAATGCGCGCCGAGATCGGACACCGTCTCCGATCGGACGATCCGCTCGTCAACCCATCGGAACCTTCGAGAGGAGTGGCACATGAGAGCAGCCGCGGCTCTGTTGGTGGTCATGGCGCTTACGACGGCCCCCGCCGTCGCTCAGCAATCAACGCCCATTCACGATGCCGTCGCAAAGGCCGCCGAGGCATCGGCGGAGCAGTCGCCGGCGGCGCCGGGTGGCGAAACGTCAGCAACCCGCGGTCGTTCGCTCTTCTGGTCGGGCCTGGCGCTGGGGGTTGCAGGCGTCACGACCTCGGTGCTCGGCCTGACCGTGCTGAGAACCGAAGACAGCAGCACCGGCAACGCGCCCACCGGCACCTACGCCGCGTGTGTTGCGCAGAGGAACAGCGACCCGGTCTACGCGACGAACCAGTGCGATGCCCTGAAAGGCAAGAACCTCAAGCTGCTGTGGGGCGGCGTTGCGGTGGCAGGCGTCGGCGGCGTCTTGATGATCCGCGGCTCGAATATCAGCGCGAACGTGTCGCCGACCTCGATCGGACTCTTCCACCATTGGCACTTTTGATCAGGCGGGAGGATGACATGACCCGTACCCTGCGCATCCTGTCGGTATTCGTCCTGTTGTTCGTGCCTGTCCCGGCCTCCGCACAACGTGCGACGACCGGCACCGTTACCGGAAGGGTCGTCGATTCGAGCGGCGGCGTCCTGCCGGGCGTCACCGTGTCGCTGCAGAGTCCCGAAGCGCTCGGGGTGTTCACCGCGACTTCCGACGCCGACGGGTTCTATCGCGTCGCCAACCTGCCGCCTGCCACGTACAGCGTGAAGGCGGAGCTCTCCGGATTCCAGAGCGTGATCCGCCAGGTGACGGTGCGCCTCAACGGCGTGATCGACGTCGACTTCACGCTCAGCGTCGGGTCGGTGTCCGAGACGGTGACCGTCACCGGCGACGCGCCGATCGTCGATCCGGAGCGCGCCGGCCTTTCGGTCAACATCAGCAACAAGGCGCTGACCGCGGTGCCTGTGACGACCAATCGTCGATTCCAGGACGCCTGGCTCGTCGTTCCTGGCGTCGCGATCAATCCGGCGACGCTCGAGCTGACCGGCTCGGAGCGTCGAACGAGCATGGACGGCGCCGACGTCACCGATCCCTACGGCGGCGACATCTTCGCGGTCAACTTGAACTACGACGCCGTGCAGGAGGTCGAGGTCAAGGCGCTCGGCGCCGAGGCCGCCGACGGTTCCAGCATGGTCGGCCAGTTCATGAACATTGTGACCAAGAGCGGCGGCAACGATCTGCACGGGTCGGCGGCCTTCTTCGTGATCCCCCAGAGCTTCAACACCAGCAACGTGACGGGCATTGCCGCGAACCAGCGCAAGGACTACCAGCCCGACATGACGCTGGGCGGGCCGATCATGCGCGACAAAGTCTGGTTCTTCGGATCGTACCGCCGGGTCCAGCGCGATCAGACGTTCAACAACGCACCGGTTCCCGTATCCAGCCGCGGCAACCTGTGGTTCCTGAAAGTGACGACGCAGCTCAATAACAATCAACGGCTGCAGGTGAGCATGCAGTACGACAAGGTCAACCAGGAAAACGCCGTGGTTCGAGGCCTTGTCGCGCCGGGGCGGACGCTCGGATCGACCTCAGTGGGCATCGGGACCAATGCTTCGACGACCAACGGCCCGCCGATGCAAATCGTCAACCCTTCAGCGTTCGGCACGCTGGTCAAGGGGGGACCGCTGGCGAGCTTCAACTACAACTGGGTGATGAGCTCTCACCGCGTCTTCCAGTTCGTCGGCAGTTTCATGTTCAACAAGCCGAACGATTACCAGCCGAACGGCGGCACGGGGCTCATCCCGACGAAAGTGATTCAGAGCAACCCGACCGGCAATATCCTCGGAAGCTTGACGACGATCGCCCAGGAAGGCGGCTTCGGCGCCATCGACACGTCGCACCGCTCGATGATCTATCTGTCGCCGTCGATGACGGTGGTGGCGAATCGTCTCGGACAGCACGAGTTCCGCGGCGGCGCCGACCTCTATCCGAACATCGAGAACGACACGAGCTCGCAGCTGACGCCGGTCGAGTGGTATTTCCGTCCGCCGGGCACCACCGGCAGCCAGGACGTGCTCTTCGAGCGCGACACGCTGCGCAGTATGGACGGCAGTTCGTCGTCGGTCGCGAACAAGGCGTACGAGCATGCCTACGGCGCCTACTTCCAGGACCGCTGGAAGCCGTCGTCGAAGATCTCGATCAAGGCGGGCGTGCGCGTCGAGAACAACAGAATCTTCACGCAGGATCGGGAGAAAGTGCTGGGTCCCTTGCTGCCTCCCGGCGTGCCGACCAATATTTCGGACGAGGAATTCCATCAGTGGGTGACGATGCCGAACTTCGGCATCGCGTACAACGCGGACAAATGGGGTGTCTTCCGCGGCACGGCCAACCGCGGCTACGAATGGCTCGATCTCGGCGGCGGAGACGGAACGTCGCATGCGCCGTACGTGCTGGCGACCGACATCGCTCGTGCGAACCCGCGAACCAGCCCGACGCTGAACCAGTTTCTGCCCGGCGGGTTTCCGATCGGCCTGAACTTCGGCGGCACCGCCGACGACCGCATCCACAACGGCCGAACCTACGTCAACGAATTCTCGGGCAGCTGGGAGCATCGCCTGCCGAGGAGCAGCTCCTTCACCACGACGTTTGTGCTGCGGCGGAACTGGGATTATCAGAGCGGCGACGACCTGAACGTCATCCGCGATCCAGTCACGGGAGCGCTGGTCGGACGCCCGTTCCCGCAGTACGACACGATCCGCAACACCTACAACCCGAACTACACGTGGCAGGAACAGCGCTCGCTGCAGTTCCTCTATACGCGCAACTTCATCGGTGGCTGGGGCTTGAACGCCAACTACTCGTACATCATGGCGTCGACCTTCCGCACGCGGTGGAATCCGACGTCGGATCAGTTGCAGTTCTACGGCATCAGCCCGGAGGACGTCACGTCCCAGCGGACGGCGCCGCGCAACCACGGGCGTATCTCGACGTTCGTGAACCTGCCGTTCGAAATGACGTTCTCCGCGTTCTACATCTACACCGGGCCGAACCGATCGAATGTGATGACCGGCATTGCCGCCCTGAACGCGACGGCGCCGTCGGTGACGCTGTCGAACGGACGGGTCGTGTCGGACCCGTTCTTCAACGTCGCCTACCCCCGCGCGCTCAAGAACGACGTGGACATGCTGACGGCGGACGATTCGCACCTCGTGAACATCCGGCTCGCAAAGGACGTGGTGTTTGGGGGCGGACGCCGGCTGTCAGTGAGCGGCGACGTCTTCAATCTGTTCAACGTCGGCGCGGCGACAGGGTTCCTGTCGGCGGATGCCCGGTCGTCGAACTTCGGCATCCCAACCAACTACGTTCCGGCCCGAGTCGGACAGATTGGCGTGAAGCTGACGTTCTGATTACTGGGAGCGCTCAGAGACCTCAAGAGAGCACAGAAAAATATCGCCACTGAGACACCGAGACACGAGGTTTCAACCACAGGGTCACCGAGGCCCGGAGCGCACGCACCAACGTCAACGCATCGCACGTCGGCCGGCATGCCGGCCGACACGCGCGCCACGACGACCGACCGGAACGCAAGCGTGTACGGCAGTGGTCGACACGCTCGCCCTGCCGGCTCTCGGCAGTCGCGGCGTCGTCGGAGCCGCGCCGCGGAGAAAAACAAAGACATATCCGGCTCCGTGTCTCTCTGTGGCAGAATCTCCGTGAACTCGCGTCAGCTCCGTTCTTTCTCGAAACAGAGGCTCCCCGCCATGAAGAAACGCACGCTGCTCGTTACCGTCGCGGCCGCGTTGTTTGCCGCCGCTGGATGCTCGTCGCCGTCGGCCACGGCGCAGAGTTCCTCTGCGCCCAAGGCACAGCCCAAGCCGAAGCTCGGCATCCGTCCGGCCGGCGATACCGAGATTCAGCCCGACATGACGAAGATTTCGTCCGACGAGCTGAAGAAGGTCTACACGTATATCGACGAGCACATCGACGATCACGTCGAGAACCTGCAGAAGTGGATTCGACAGCCGAGCATCTCGAACAGCGGCGAGGGCATTCCTGAATCCGCCGAGATGGTGAAGGGCTTCTTCGAACAGCTGGGCTGTCAGCAAGCCAAGGTCTACGACGTCGGCATCACCGAGTGGGGCGCTCCGGGCAACCCGGTCGTCTATGCCAAGTGCGACTACGGCGCGCCGCGGACCATCGCGATTTATTGGCAGTACGACACCATGCCGGTCACGCAGCCCGACGCGTGGAAGGAGCCGCCGTTCGAAGGCAAACTGATCGAACAGGGACCGTACAAGAAGGTCCTCATCGGACGCGGCGCCACCAACTCGAAAGGTCCGGAGATCGCCTACTGGAACGCGCTGATGTCGATCAAGGCGGTGACGGGCACGATGCCGGTCAATCTGATCTTCGTCGCGGAAGGCGACGAGGAACGCATGGACATCGGCCTCCGCAAGTTCGTCAAGGATCATCCGGATCTGTTTGCCGGTGCCGACGCGCTCATCGGCGAAGGCGGCGGACAGAGCCCCAGCGGCGGTGCCGGCGTCGGCGGCGGCTCCGAAGGGTGCGTCTACATCGAGCTCACCACGAGCGGCAAGTCGTGGGGCCGCGGGCCGGTCCAGTCCGACATCCACGGATCCAACAAGCGCGGCGTCGACAGCCCGGCCTGGCGCCATATCAAGATGCTCTCGACACTGATTTCCGACGACGGCAACACGCCCAAGATCGCCGGCTTCACGCAAGGCATGGAGCCGATGTCGAAGGAAGAGACCGAGGCGATGAAGAAGGCCGCGGAGAAGACCGATCTGAAAGTCGCAGCCGAGAACATCGGCGTCGCGCGGTTCATCTCCGACGATCCGTTCACGATGCTGAAGATGCAGCGCTACGGCATCTCGTTCAACATGGACGGCATCTGGAGCGGCAACATGTATGCGGGCGGCGCCGGCGCGATCCTGCCGAACAAGATCACCTCGAAGCACAACATGCGCTACGTGCCGAAGATGAACGGGCTCGAGATGGTGAAGCGGATCCGCGAACAGCTCGATCGCAACGGCTACAAGGACGTGGAGATGAAAGTGATCGGCGACGTGCCGTGGTCGAAGATGTCCTACGACACCGACATCGCGCGCGCGATGACCGACGCGTACACGCAGTTCAACATCCCGCACGGCGAGCCGGCGCACTACGCGTCGATCCTCGGCGGCTACTGGCCGGCGTATCTGTTCTCGAACCAGGAAGTCGGGCAGAAGGTCGCGCCGGTCTCGATGCCGATCGGCATGGGCGGCGCGGGCCACGGCGGGAACGCGCACGCGGCCAACGAGTACTACATCATCGAGGGCGCCGGGAAGGTGTACGGGATGGCGGGCGCCGAAAAGGTGGCGGCGACGATCATCTACAACTTCGCCGGCAAGAACAAGATCGCGGCGCCGGTCAAGACGAACTGATGCCGCTGCTCCGGGTCACCAATCTCGTCAAGACGTATCAGGTCGGCGACGTGGCGGTCCGCGCGCTGCGCGGCGTCACGCTCGAAATCGAGGCAGGCGAATTCGTCGCCGTCGTCGGACCCTCGGGGTCCGGCAAATCGACGTTCATGCACATTCTCGGGTGCCTCGATCGCCCGACGTCCGGCGAGTACTGGCTCGAAAACCGCGACGTGTCGCGTCTGAACGACGACGATCTGTCGGCGATTCGGAATCGCCAGATCGGCTTCGTGTTCCAGGGATTCAACCTGCTCGCCCGCACGTCCGCCGTCGAGAACGTGGAGCTGCCGCTGCTCTACGGTCCGGCGAAGATCGGCGCCGCCGAGCGGCGAAAGCGCGCATCGGCGGCACTCCAGGCCGTCGGCCTCGCCGACCGGGCCGAGCACCATCCCAATCAGCTCTCCGGGGGACAGCAGCAGCGCGTCGCCATTGCGCGGGCGCTGCTCAACAATCCCTCAATCCTCTTCGCGGACGAACCGACCGGCAATCTCGACAGCCGCACCAGCGTCGAGGTGATGGATATCTTTCAGCGCCTCAAGGACGAACGCGGCATCACCATCGTTCTCATCACGCACGAACAGCAGGTGGCCGAGTACGGCTCCCGCATCATCGCCTTCAAGGACGGACAGATCGTTTCCGACCGGGCCAACGATCGGCAGCGCGTCGCGATGGGTGAGCTGGCACTGCTTCCCGCGGGGTAGCCATTCATGACAGTCGGGTCGAGCCTCACGATTGCCCTCCGCGCGCTGTCACGCAACAAGCTGCAGACGGCGCTCACGACGATCGGTATGACGATCGGCGTCGCCACCGTGCTCACGATGATCGCGCTCGGCACCGGCGCCGAAGCGGCGATTGAGCAGCAGGTGCGCGCCGCCGGGATGAACCTGATCGTCGTCACGGCGGGCAACTACAAGACCAAGACCGAAGACGACGGCGGCGGCGTCGTCGATCACCAGGCACGGCTGGAGCCGTTTCGAGATCTGGGTAGGGTCCGCCTTCAGGCGGACCGTCCGAGGGTCCGGCTAAAGCCGGACACTACCGCGGAGAACGTTTCTGACTTCAGCCCTCAGCCATTAGCCCTTAGGCCTGACGTTGTCCTCACCGGTTTCCACCCCGAAGATGACCCCATGGAGAAGCACGATCATCCGACGGCGCGTCAGCGGCTGGGTGATACGGAGGCGGGCCTCGGCGCCGCGGCGACGCTGACCCCGGCCGATGCTGACGCGATCCGGCAGTTGCGCGGCGTGCAGTTCGTCTCCGAGGGCATTCACGAGAACGTCCACGCGACCGCCGGCGACAAGCGCTGGTTCACGCGCCTTCACGGCGGCGACGTCGAGCTGCCGTCGATCAGGCGTTCGTGGACGTTCACGGCCGGCCGCTTCTTCAGCGCGCGCGAACAGGCGCGCCTCGCGCCGGTGGCGGTGCTCGGCGCGTTCGCGGCGGAGAAGCTGTTCGGCACCGCCAACCCGGTGGGACAGCAGATTCTGCTCTGGAAGCAGCCGTTCCAGGTCGTTGGAGTCGTCGGCAGCGGCAGCTGGATGGTGGCGCCGTCCGCGGGCGACGATCAGTTCGACGCGGTATACGTGCCGTTCACAACGATCCACAAGCTGCTCAACCTCTCGAAGCTGAACGACATCACGATTACCGCCGCCTCGACGGGCGAAGTGAGCCGCGTCTCGAAAGACGTGACCGAACTGCTGCGCGCCCGCCACGGGATCGGCATGAAGGACCCCGACGACTTCACCGTCGCCACGCAGGCGCGGCAGTCGCTCGCGCGCGGGGGCCTGCGCCCCGACGTCGCGCGGGCGGTCGTCGGCAACGTCGGCGGTCTCGAGAAGGTGACCCTCGAGCAGCTTGGCCGCACGCTCGATCGCGCGACGAAGACGATGACCGCGCTGCTCGGCAGCATCGCGGCGGTGTCGCTGATCGTCGGTGGCATCGGCATCATGAACATCATGCTGCTGTCGGTCACGGAGCGCACCCGGGAGATCGGCATCCGCCGCGCCGTTGGCGCGCGCGCGGGCGACGTCCTGCGGCAGTTCCTCGCGGAGGCAATCGCGCTCAGCGTCATCGGCGGCGTCGCGGGCATCGCCCTTGGCGCGGTGGCTTCGGGTGTGATCGCGCAGATGCTGAAGTGGTCGACGTCGGTCTCGCCGGCGTCGATCGCGTTGTCGTTTGCTGTTGCCGCAGCAGTCGGCGTCTTCTTCGGTTACTACCCGGCGCGCCAGGCATCGCGGCTGGATCCGATCGATTCGCTGCGATATGAGTGAAGCCCTCGCCTGCCTGCCCCGAGTGCGTCGAGGGGAAAGGCTCGCGCTCCCGTAGACACATGCCCCACACCCTCCGTATCGCACTGCGCGCGCTCGGCCGCCACAAACTTCGGACCGCGCTGACCACGCTCGGGATGACGATCGGCGTTGCCGCGGTCATCACGATGGTGGCGCTCGGTACCGGCGCGCAGGAAACCGTGGCCGACGATGTGCGATCGGCCGGGACCAACCTGATCCGGGTGGACGCCGGTAATTTCACGCGTGGAGGAGAGGAGTCGAAGATCGCGACGGGGCTCGGCTCAGCGAACACGCTCACGGCGGATGACGCCGCGGCAATCGCCGCGATGGACGGCGTCAAACACTCCTCGAGCGTCGTGAAGCTGCGCGGCTGGGTCGTGAACGGCCAGACCCGCGAGTACCTGCAAGTGCTTGGGACCGATGCGTCCTACTCGCTGCTCTACGGATGGCGGCCTGCACGCGGCGCCTTCTTTGCCCCCGCAGACGTCACCGCGGCAGCCGCGGTCGCCGTGCTCGGCACCGGCGCGCGCGACAAGCTGTTCGGCGACGGCGTCAATCCCGTGGGACGCGACCTCGTGATTCGCGACGCGACCGTGCGTGTCATCGGCGTCGTGTCGGGTGGCGACGAGGAACAGATGGACATGGTGTTCGTGCCGTTCACCATGCTTCAGCGCGTGGTCGGCATCCAGCACGTTCACAGCGTCGTGGTTGCGGCGGCGCAGGCGGGTGATGCGACCCGGCTGGCGGACGACATCAAGCCGCTGCTTCGTAAGCGCCATCATCTCGACACCGATGCCGCGCTGGCGCGGCTGCGGCAGGGCGGCCTGCTCGGCAATCAGGCGCCCAGTTCGAGCTTCGGTGTGCCGGATGATTTCACCGTGAAGACGCAGGCGGCCGAGGCGTTGACCAAGGGACTCTACACATCGGTCGCCGCGTTCGTCCTCGCGAACATGCCGAAAGTCGATCAAGTGAATCTCGAGGAGATGAGCGGCACCTTGCAGCGGGCCGGCACCACGATGACCGCACTCCTCGCGGCGATCGCGGCGATCTCGCTCGTCGTGGGCGGCATCGGGATCATGAACGTCATGCTCGTGTCCGTGAGCGAGCGGACGCGCGAGATCGGTCTCCGGCGCGCGGTCGGCGCCCGTCGCCGGGACGTGCTGCTGCAGTTTCTGGTCGAGGCTGTGGCACTCAGCTGCTGCGGCGGTCTCGTAGGCATCGCGTTCGGCTTCGCGTCGGCGGCGATCGTCACGCGCGTGCTCGAATGGCCGGCGTCGGTGTCGCCCGCGTCGGTGGCGCTGGCGTTCGGCATTGCCGCGGCGGTTGGCGTCTTTTTCGGCTTCTATCCGGCGCGCCGCGCGTCGCGTCTGGATCCGATCGACGCGCTCAGGTGCGAGTAGTCAGGTGAGTGCGATGTTGCAGCCACGAAACCACGAAATCACGAAAGAGATTGATGGTTTCGTGTGTTTCGTATTTTCGTGGCGATTCGATGTCCGGTATTGAATCGGTGAGGCCCCTCGTGCGCGCGGCGGTTGCGGGTGTCGGGCTGTGCGCATGCCTGGCCGCGTCCTGCGGCCGCGCCGATGACGCGACGCCCACGCTGGCGGCGCAGCCTCCCGCCGCCGCGGCGTCCACTGGCGCGAACGGTGTGGTGCCGCACGGCGATCACAACCCGCACTACGGCGGCATCGTGCTGATGAACGGAGATCTGCATTTCGAGGTCGTGGCCAGCCGCAGCGGCGTATGCCGTGTCTACTTCAGCGATGCGACGCGCGCGGAACTGCCGGCTGCGACGGCGTCGGAGGTCACCGTCACCATCTCGCAGAAGGG
>Ga0070665_100002955_pt1 | contig 18359 bp, 15 predicted proteins | sample KBSS13metaG_FD_65862 | JGI IMG/M metagenome (GOLD analysis project Ga0070665, IMG submission 65862) | Switchgrass rhizosphere microbial communities from Kellogg Biological Station, Michigan, USA - KBS S1-3 metaG | ecosystem: Host-associated > Plants > Roots > Rhizosphere > Soil ...
CGGCTGCCACTGCTCGATGTCGCGCTCGAAGCGATTCGAGCGCATGTCCCACAGCGTCAGGCCGTGGGCGGCGAGGTGGACGTAGTTCTGCGTGTCGCGGATGAAGCCGAGCAGCGGCACCGTCATCCCGTCGAGGAACTCGCGCAGGTGATCGGTCGCGATCGTGCCCTCGCGCGTGCGCATCCCGACCGTGGCGACCTTGACGCGGTCGCTGCGCTTGTGTGCGAGCAGATCGCGCACGAACGCATGCGTGGCGTGGATGTCGAAGATGCTCGGCTGCACCGGCACGAGCACCTTGTCGGCGAGCTTCATGACTTCGTCCAGGCGCTTGCCGTGCAGGCTGGCCGGCGTGTCGAGCACGACGTGCGTGGTGCCCTTGGGCGGCCGCACGACGTCGTCGTGGTCGACCTCCCAGGCGCGGATCGTTGCGACGTTCGCGGGGCGCAGCCCGAGCCAGGTGCGCGCCGATTGCTGGCGATCGACATCGCCGAGCATGACGGCGCGACCTCGTGAAGCGTAGTACCCGGCGATGTTGGTCGACAGCGTGGACTTGCCCACGCCTCCCTTCGGATTGGCCACCACGATCACCGGCATGCAGTCCCCCGTCCTGAAGCGACATCGCTTTGCGGTTATCTTAGCCGCATGCCTACGAATTCCCTGACCCCGGTTCCCGACAATGGCCGGCGCGAACTGCCGCACGACGTCGTGGTGATCACCGCGCATCCGCAGATGGAGCATTCCCGGGTTAACCGCCGGTTGATGCGGGCCGCCCGCAAGCCGCGGCCCGACGGGGTGCCTTCGTCCGTGATCGTGCGCGACCTGTACTCGCTCTATCCCGACTACCTGATCGACGTGCCGGCCGAGCAGGCGCTGCTCGCCGACGCGAAGCTGATCGTGTGGCAGCACCCGATCCAGTGGTACAGCATGCCGCCGCTGATGAAGCTGTGGGTCGACGAGGTGCTCTCCTTCGGCTGGGCCTACGGCCCGGGCGGCACCGCGCTGCGCGGCAAGGACCTCTGGCTGGTCACGACAACGGGCGACTCGCAGGCCTCCTACCACCCGGCGAGCTACAACCGCTACTTCTTCGACGCGTTCCTGCCGCCCTACGAGCAGACGGCGACGCTGTGCGGCCTGCGCTTCCTGCCGCCGCTCGTGCTGTACGGCGCGCACAAGGCCGACGACGCCACCGTGCTCGCGCACCTGAAGATCTACGTCGACCGCCTGCACCGCTATCCGGACTGGCCCGAGCTCAGCGAATTGCTCTACAAGCTGCCCGACGTGGTCCCCGAGGATGCACGGCCCGATGACGACGAGGAAGAAGAACAAGAAGAACAACAGCGCAAGGAGGCCGCGTGATGGAGCACACCTCCTGGCTCACGGGCACGCTCACCTACCTCGCTGCGGCGGTGCTCGCGGTACCGCTGGCGAAATATCTCGGCCTGGGTTCGATCATCGGCTACCTCGCCGCCGGCATCCTCATCGGCCCATGGGGCCTGAAGTTCGTCACCAACCCGCAGGACATGCTGCACTTCTCCGAGTTCGGCGTCGTGCTGATGCTGTTCCTCGTCGGACTGGAGCTGGAGCCGCGCCGCCTGTGGTCGCTGCGCAAGCCGATCTTCGGCTGGGGCAGCGTGCAGCTCTTCGGCTCGGCGTTCCTGCTCGTCGTGGCCGGCGTGACGGCCGGGCTCGACTGGCGCATCGCGCTGGTCGCCGCGCTGGGCCTGGCGATGTCGTCGACGGCGATCGGCCTGGGCGTGCTGAACGAGCGCAGCCTGATGCACACGAGCTCGGGGCAGAGCGTGCTCAGCGTCGCGCTGCTGCAGGACGTCGCCGCGATCCCGATCCTCGCCCTGCTGCCGCTGCTGGCCAGCGCGCAGGCGCAAGCCGAGGGCAGCGGCTGGCTCGGCGCCGCCAAGGCGCTCGGCGTGATCGCGACGATCGTGCTCGGCGGCCGGCTGCTGCTGCGCCCGGCCCTGCGCTGGATCGCGCGCAGCCAGACCCCGGAGATCTTCACCGCCGCCTCGCTGCTGCTCGTGGTCGCCACCGCAGCCTTGATGCAGACGGTGGGCCTGTCGATGGCGCTCGGAGCCTTCCTGGCCGGCGTGCTGCTCGCCGAAAGCGAATACCGGCGCGAGCTCGAAACCGACATCGAGCCGTTCAAGGGCCTGCTGCTCGGCCTGTTCTTCATCGCCGTCGGCATGAGCATCGACTTCGCGGTCGTGCTGACGCGGCCGTTCGTGATCGCCGCGGTCGTCGTCGGCTTCCTGCTCGTGAAGGCGCTGGTGTTGTTGGCGATGGCGCGGCTGATGCCGCTGCCCAAGGTCGAACGGCCGGTCTTCATCATGCTGCTCGCGCAGGGCGGCGAGTTCGGTTTCGTCGTGTTCCAGACCGCGGCGCAGGCCGGCGTGATCGATGCGCCGACCTCGTCGCTGCTCGTCGCGGCAGTCGCGATCTCGATGCTGCTCACGCCGCTGCTGCTGGTGATCGCCGACAAGTGGCTGATTCCGCTGCTTGCCGGCCAGACGAAGAAGCAGATCCAGGAGATCGACGAACCGCAGAACGAGTCGGTGATCATCGCCGGCTTCGGCCGCTACGGACAGGTCGTGGGCCGCATGCTGTACGCCAACGGCATCCACCCGACGGTGCTCGACACCGACGCCGACCAGATCGAGACGATGCGCCGCTTCGACTGGCGCGTGTTCTACGGCGACGCGACGCGCCTGGATCTGATGCGCACGGCCGGCGCGGCCACCGCGAAGGTGCTGGTGCTCGCGATCGACGACGTCGAGCAGAGCGTCGAGGTCGCGAAGATGGTGCGCGAGAACTTCCCGCAGCTGACGATCGTGGCGCGCGCACGCAACGTGCAGCACTACTTCGAGCTGCTGGAGCTCGGCGTCACGCAGATCGAGCGCGAGACGCTCGATTCGGCGCTGATGAGCGCGCGCAGCGTGCTCGAACAGCTCGGTTGGGAGCGTCACCAGGCGCGCACGCTGGCGCTGCGGTTTCGACGTCACAACATCGAGCAACTGCTGAAGATGGCGCCGCATCGCAAGGACGCCGACAAGGTGCTCGCCACCGCCAAGCTCGGCCGCCAGCAGCTCGAAGAGCAGTTCGCACAGGAACGCGCGCAGGCGGCCAAGCGCCAGATCCGCGGCGGCTGGACCGACGACAGCGATGCGCTCGACACCGCGCCTGCGACGCCCGCCCTCGAACGCGAGACCTGATGGACCTTTCGCAGCGGCTACGCAGCGCAGGCGCGTGCCGCGTCGAAGATCTCTTCCTCTGACGGGAACTTGCCGATTCCCTGCAGGCCCTCGGCGGCGCACTCGATGTCGGCCCAGCGCACGATGCCGCCGCGGTCGATCAGGTAGAAGGCCTTGAGCTGCGGCCACTGCCGCTCGACGTCGCGCTGGTCGGTCGTGTTGCAGACGTAGCCGTCGATCTTCTCGAGCGCCATGGCGGCCTCGCGAGGCGGCAGTGGCTGGGGCAACTCGCCGGTCGGATTGACGAGCGTCGTCTGCATGGCCTCGAGCATTTCCGGCGTCGGCTCGGGCTTGGGCACGCGGTACGCGCGATGCGTCGTCAATGCCGGGTCGGCGGCCAGACGCAGCTGCGTCGGCCGGTAGCGGAAATACAGGCGCGCGTTCTCCGCCTCGGTGGCCACGACCGCGAGGGTCTCGACGCCGAGCGTCCTGAGCTTGCCTTCCATCGCGCTCAGCCGGATGAGCTGGCGGCGGCAGAACGGGCACCACAGCCCGATCATCAAGGCAAGGAACAGCGGGGTGCGCCCGCGATAGTCACCGAGCGAGATGGTCTCGGACCCGGCCACCGCCGGCAGTTCGAAGTCGGGGGCGGATTCGCCCGCCGCGACGGGCGGGCTCTGCGAGGCGTTCGTCATGTCGCGCTCCTTCTGCAGCTCAGCAGAGCAATCTCAGCAAAGGAAAGGTAGCACCATCAAGGCGTCGGGTTCAAGGCCCGCACGCTCGCACACGGCCTGCGCCTTGGCGAGGAAGGCTTCGGCTTGCGGCACGCGCCCGGTGTCGAGATACAACGTCGCCAGACCATCGTAGCAGGGGAAGAGCAGCTGCGGCTCGTCGACCTGCTCGGCGAGTTGCAGCGCTTCTTCGTACGACACGAACGCGCGCGCATGGTCGCCATGGCACTGATGGATCTGGCCGAGCACGATCAACGGCACCGCGAGGTGATCGAGCAGGCCGAGCCGGCGGTCGAGCGTCGCGGCGGCGTGCGCCGCTTCGATGCCCTCGGCCTCGCAGCGGTTCGTCAGCGCGCAGTAGGCGACCGCGAGATTGGCGTACAGGCGCGACTGGAAGCCGAGGTCGCCGACCTTCTTCGCCGCTTCGAGCCCGCGCAGGCAGGTGTCGATGCTGCGCTGCGGGTCGAGCGATGCGTACAGCACGCCGAGGTTGGTGTAGCCGCGGCACGCCGCCTGGAGCATCTCGTTCGCCTCGGCCTGGCGCACGCTGCTCTCGATCTGCTCGACCGCTTCGGCCGGCCGGCCGAGGCGCGCGAGCGCGACGCCGAGCGTATTGCACGCCTGAGCGCGAACCGCGGTCACTTCGCGTGCCGGCGCTGTACCGTCGGCGGCGGCGACTTCGTCGAGCGCGCGCTGCGCCAGCGTCAGCGCGGTCGCGTTGTCGCCGGCGCGGAACGCGAGCCGGCCCATCTCCTGGAACAGATGTGCGCGCTCGATCGGATCGCCGTCCTCGCCCAGGGCCGCCAGGCCGGCATCGAAGCACGCGCTGGCGCGTTCGCGGTCGCCCGCTTCCCAATGCAGGCCGCCGATCTTGCGCAGCACGCGCCCCGCGCGAACCCGCTCGCCACGGCGCTCGACGCCCTGCTTCACGATGTCGTAGTGCGCGAGCGCCTCGCCCAGGCGCCCCTGCAGACCCAGCAGGTCGGCGATGCGCTCGCGCGCATCGAGCACGACGCCGGCGGCCTGTTCGTCCTCATCCGGTGCGGCCGGCAGCGTGTTCAGCGCGCGCAGGTAGTGGCGCATCGCGTCGTCGTTGGCATAGACGGCACGCGCCCAGTCGCCCGCGGCGAGCAGGTAGTTGGCGCCGCGCAACTTGTCGCTCGACAGGCTCCAGTGATGGCCCAGGGCTTCCAGATCCGTCAGGCGGCGCGCGTCGTCCGCGAGCGCGGCTTCGAGCGCGCGGCCGGCGCGTTCATGCAGCTCCGTACGCCGCGCAAGCAGCAGGTTCTGGTACGCCACGTCGTGCAGCAGCGCGTGCGTGAAGCCCCAGCGCGACGACCCATCGGCGTCGTGCGCGCGGATCAGATCGGCAGCCGCAAGCTGCGTCAGCGCAGCGTCGACCGCCTGCGGCGCAACCGCAATCCTGCGCAACAGCGCGGCATCGAACTCCGCGCCAAGCACGGCGGCCTCCTGCAGTGTGCGGCGCTCATCAGCGCCGAGGCGATCGATGCGGGCGAGCAGCAGACCGTACAGTGTTGCAGGCACGTCGACGCCCTCGCAGCCCGCGGCGCAGATCCAGCGGTCGCCGTCGCGCGTGAGCAGGCCGCGGCCGGCCAGGCTGCGCACGATCTCTTCGATGAAGAGCGGGTTGCCGCCGGCACGCGCGGTGACCAGATCGCTCACCGGCGCGAGGGCCTCGTCGCCGTGCGCGCCGAGCAGATGCCCCACGAGCGCGCGCATGTCGTCGGCGCCGAGCGGCGCGAGGTCGATCGTCGTGGGCTCGGCGCGCGCGCAGCGCGGCGCGCGTGCATCCGGACGCTGTGCAATCAGCACCATCAGCGGCTTGTCGGCCAGTTGATCGATGACTTCACCGAGCAGGTCGATCGAGGCGGCGTCGGCCCATTGCGCATCGTCGACGACGATCATCACGGGCTGCTGCGCGAGCCGCAGTTCGATCAGCGCGCGTGCCGCGAGCGTGATCTGGCGCTGCAGCTGTTCGGGCTCGATGTCCAACGGGCGCGATTCCTCGATCCCTAGCACGATGTTCAGGACTTTCGCCACCGCATCGGCTTCTTCGGCCGCGGCACCGAGCGCCTGCAGGCCTTGTTGCGCCTTGCCGCGCGCGACCGCAAGCGTGTCCTCCTCGGCCACGCGGTAGGCGGCGCGGAACAGCGCGCCGAACGTACCGTAGGTGGCCTCGCCGAGCGACGAGCAGACGGCTCGCCGCACCGCGATCGTGCCCATGCGGTCATCGCGGTTCAGGCGCGCGAAGAACTCGGCCAGCAGCCGTGACTTGCCCGCGCCGGCCTCGCCGGAGATGCTGACGAGCTGTGCCCGTCCGCCGCGCATGCGGTCGACGGCGGCCAGCATTTCCTCGAGCGCGGCGTCGCGCCCGATGAGCGGCGCGGACAGCCCGAGTTCGGTGAGGCCACGCGCCGATCCGGCGACGGCCCGCAGGCCGAGCAGCCGGTGCGCGCGCATGGGCTGCGCCTTGCCGCGCAGGGCGAGCTCGACCGCGGGCTCGAAGTCGAAATGATGCTGCGTCAGCGCGTGAGTCGTCTCCGACACCAGCACCGCGCCTTGTGCCGCGGCGGTCAACAGGCGCGACGCGGTGTTCACCGTATCGCCGGTGACGGCGTAGGCCCCGCCGGCCGCGCTGCCGAGCGTGCCGGCGACGACGGCACCGGTGTGCACGCCGATGTGCAGCGTCACGTCGCGTCCGAGGCGCGATGCCCACTGCGCGCTCAGGCGCTCGACCTGCTCCATCATTCGTTGCGCCGCGCCGAGCGCGCGTTGCGGATCGTCCTCGTGCGCGCGCGGCGCACCGAAGACGGCCATCACGGCGTCGCCGACGAACTTCTCGACGAAGCCATCGTAGTGCTCGATCGCCTGCGCCATCGTCTGGAACAGGGCGTTCTGGAAGGCGCGCAGCGTTTCGGGGTCGAGCGTCTCGGCCAGCGAGGTGAAGCCCGACAGATCGGCGAACACCACCGTGACCTGGCGGCGGTTGGCGTCGGCGTCGGACTCGGCCCGTGCCTGCTTCTCAGCCGGCTCGGGGCGCGGACCGGCCAGCCGGCGACCGCAGCAGTGGCAGAAGGAAGCCATCGGCAGCACATCGCTGCCGCAGCCGGGGCACGTCGTCGTCATGGATAGTGGTTCAGCCTCCGTTGCCATGCTGCGCTACTTCGCTCGGCAGCGCCACCGGCACCGACATAGCCTACCGATACCCTGCCGATCGTTATTGCCAATCGATTTGCATTAAGATCGACGCATGGAACGCCATACCCGCCAGCGCCAAGCCGTGCTCGATGCGATCGACCACGCAGGTCGCGCCCTCACACCGGCGGAGATTCTCGAGTTGGCGCAGGCCTCGGTCGCAAGCCTGAACCTGTCGACGATCTACCGCCATCTGAACGCACTGCAGGAGGACGCGCGCATCTCGAAGGTGATGCTCCCAGGCCAGCCCGCGCGCTTCGAGGCGGCATGCACGAGCGCCCATCACGGTGATCATCCCGGACATCCACACCATCACCATCACTTCCATTGCAGTGCGTGCGACCGCGTTTACGCGCTGCATGGCTGCCCCGGCTCGCTGCAGGAGTTGGCGCCGCAAGGCTTCGTCGTGCAGGCCCACGAGATCACGCTGCGCGGCCTTTGCCAGGAGTGCGCACGATGAGTCCGGCCGAGGCCCTGCCGGCGAGCGGCTTGGCGCTGTTCTTCGTGCTCGGCTTGCGGCACGGCGTCGAGCCCGATCACATCGCCGCGATCGACGGCATGACACTGCGCGCGTTCGATCGGCAGCAGTCGCATGCGCCGTGGACCGGCAGCCTGTTCGCGCTCGGCCACGGCGCGGCGATCGCAGCGGTCGCGATCGCGGTGAGTCTGCTCGCCGCGCATATCACGCTGCCGCCGCTACTGGTCGAGATCATGGACTGGCTGCCGATCGTGCTGCTGGCGCTGCTCGGTGCCTGGAACCTGCGCGCGCTGCTCGCGCCCGGGCACTATCGGCCGTCATCGGTGCGCATGCGGCTGATGCCGGCCGCATTGCGCGAGCGCAGCGACGTGTGGTCGACGATCGCGATCGGGCTGCTGTTCGCACTCGTCGTCGACACGCTCGCACACATCTCGGCCTGGAGCGTGTTCGCCACGCATCAGGGCGGCGGCTGGTGGGCCGCGCTGATCGCGGGGTTGCTGTTCTCGGTCGGGATGATGATCGCGAGCACCGCCAGTTCGCAGCTGATCTACCGAGTGATCGGCAGCGCGCGCACGGAGGCGGCCACGGCCGGCTTTCGACGGGCGATCGGCTGGTTCGTCGTGATGCTGTCGTTCGGCGTCGTCACCATCGCGATCGCGGAGAAGCTCGGCGGGATCTGACCGAGCCTCAGTTCAGCCCGTCCCACAACAGCTTGATGCCGGTCAGCAGCATGCCGAGATAGACCAGGCGGTAGAAGACCACCTGCGGCACGTACGGCACGAGGCGCACCCCGACCCACACGCCGACCGGCGCCAGCGGCACCAGCACGAGCGAGGTCGTGATATTGCGCCAGTCGATCAGGCCGAGCCACGCGTACGGAATCCACTTCGACAGGTTGATGACGGCGAAGAACGTCGCCATCGTCGCAGTGAACGTGATGGGTGCGAGCCGAAGCGGCAGCACGTAGGCGCTCACCGGCGGCGCACCCGCATGCGACACGAAGCTCGTGAAGCCGGATGCGATGCCGAGGATGAAGCCGAGCCAGCGCGGCGGCGGCGGCGCATCGGCGCGCGGCGGGAACAGCAACCGCTGCGCGAGGAACAGCAGCGTCAGCGCGCCCACCACGCCGGCGACAGCCTTCGCCGACAGCACGCCGAACGACAACGTGCCGATCACGGTGCCGATCAGCCCGGCCGGCAGCAACAGGCGGATCAGCTCGCGATCGCGCTTCTGGAACAGCGCCTTCACACCGACCCCGTCCATCACCAGCAGCAGCGGCAGCATGATCGCCGCGGCCTGCGGCACCGGAATCGCCAGCGCCATCAGTGGCGTGGCGAGCGACCCGAAGCCCGCGCCGAAGCCGCTCTTGGAAATGCCCATGAGCAGCACCGCCGGTATCGCAACGGCGTAGAACCAGGGGTCGGTGATGATCAACGGGTCATGGCGCGAAACGCATCAGACGATCTTGCAGGCCTGTTCGAACGTCAGGCGCGGGCTGCGGGCGAACAGCTTGCTCGCGTCACCCTTGCCAAGGTTGACGATGAAGTTGGTCTTGACGCTGGTCCCTTCCCAGAACGCGGCGTCGACCTTGGCGTTGTCGAAGCCGCTCATCGGGCCGCAATCCAGGCCGAGGGCGCGCGCCGCGAGGATGAAGTAGCCGCCCTGGATGCTCGAGTTGCGAAAGGCGGTCGAATCGATCATCGCCTGGTTGCCCGCGAACCACGAGCGCGCCGGCGCATGCGGAAACAGCGACGGCAGGTGCTCGTAGAACTCCATGTCCATGCCGATGATCACGGTCACCGGCGCGGCCTTGGTCTTCTCGACGTTGCCGGGTGACATGCATTCGAGCAGCCTGGCCTTCGCCTCGGGCGTGGTCACGAAGATGAAGCGTGCCGGGCTCGTGTTGGCCGATGTCGGGCCCCACTTCATGAGGTCGTAGAGCTGACGCAGCTTCTCCTGCGGGATCGCCTCGGGCGAGAAGCCGTTGTGCGTGCGGGCGTTGTCGAACAGTTGTTCGGTGGTGATGTTCATGCGGTCCAGTCGAAGGAATGGCGACGTGTGATTCTTCAGCGGATCTCCACGGGTCAGGAGCGGATTATTCGTCGAGATCGTTCAGGGGCGCTGAAGGGTGCAAGAATTCATCCATCGATGTTCCAGCCCTCGCAACACGACGTCCGGCGTTTCTTCTGCGAGACCCATCGCAAGCAACGTGACGGTTTGCCGCTCACGCCGATCGAGGCTGGCGCGGCGCACTGGATCGACCAGCATCCCGAATATTTCGACGCTTTGGCCGACGTCGATGCAGCCCTTGCCGCGGTGTACGACATCGAGGCCGGCCGCATCAATCCGTTCCTGCATCTGTCCATGCACCTGTCGATCAGCGAGCAGGTCTCGATCGATCAGCCCAAGGGCATCAGGCAGGCGACCGCGCTGCTCGCACGCCGCCTAGGCTCGGAGCACGATGCTCAGCATCAGGTGATGGAATGCCTCGGCGAAATGATCTGGGCGTCGCAGCGCAGCGGCCTGCCGCCGGACGGCGAGCGCTATCTGGAATGCGTGCGCCGGCGCGCGACCGCGTGAACTCTAGAAACGGCTGAGAGACGGCATCGCCGAGTCGCGCAGCGCCTGCCGCGTCTCGCCGAACAGCGACGGGCGGAACACCGCCGACATCGCGCGATCGTCCATGGCCCACATCAGCAGCGCGCGGGCCGTCATCGGCTTGGCGAACAGGTAGCCCTGCAGTTCGTCGACACCGAGCGCGATCAACGCCTTCTGCTGGCGCAGCGTTTCGACGCCTTCGGCCACGACCTTCAGCCCGAGCGCGTGCGCAAGCTTCACGACTGCATCGACGATCGCGCGGGCGTCGGGGCTGGTATCGACATCCTTGACGAAGCTCGCGTCGATCTTCAGCTCCTCGGCCGGCAGCTGGCGCAGGTAGCTCAGGCTCGAATAGCCGGTGCCGAAGTCGTCGATCGACAAGTGCGTGCCGAGTTCGCCGAGTTGGCGAAAGGTTTCCTGCGTCGCGACGGTGTCTTCCATGGCCGTCGATTCGGTGATCTCGCAGGTCAGCAGCGATGGATGTATGCGATGCCGCTGAAGCGCCACACTGATGCGGTCGACGATGTCCTCCTGGCGCATCTGGTGAGCGGAGAGATTGATCGCGACGCGCATGCGCAGGCCTTTGTCGCGCCACGCGCGCGACTGCTTGCACGCGGCTTCGATGAGCCAGTCGCCGAGCGGGCCGATCAGCCCCGACCGCTCGGCCAGCGGCAGGAACGCTGCCGGGCTCAGCAGCCCGCGCGTCGGGTGACGCCAGCGGATCAACGCTTCGGCGCCGGTGATCTTGCCGCTGCGCACCTCGATCTTGGGCTGGAAGTGGAGCTCGAGTTCGTCGTTCGCGATCGCTTGGCGCAACTCGGCGAGGGTATCGAAGTTGTGCTGGACGTCGGCATCCATCTCGGGCGCATAGAAGCTGTGGCGCGACCCGCCCGCCTTTTTCGCCGCATACATCGCCGCATCCGCGCGCGCGATCAGCTTGATGGGAACGCACTTGTCCGGATAGAGCGCAATGCCGACCGAGCAGGAGATGCCGATCTCGCGCTCGTCGACCTGGTACGGCTGGCTCAGCGCATCGATCACCCGGGTGGCAATCTGGGTCGCGCCATCGCGGCCGTCGAAGCCGGCAGCCATCAGCAGGAACTGGTCGCCGCCGATCCGCGCGGCGAGATCGGCGCCTTTCGCCAATGCCTGCAAGCGCTGGCCGACCTGCTCCAACATGCGGTCACCGTTGTTGTGGCCGAAGGTGTCGTTCACCGGTTTGAAGCCGTCGAGATCGATGAACAGCACCGCGAGGTTGGTCTGGTCCGCAGCGCTCTTCTTGGCCGCGGCGTCGAGGCGATTTTCGAAGTACAGCCGCGTCGGCAGCCCGGTGAGGTGATCGAGCGATCCGGTGCGCGCGCGTCGCGGTCGCACGACCGCCATGCCGGCGCCGGTGTGCCTCAGCACGATGCGCAACAGCATGGCGAACAGCAGCAAGACAATCATGGTCGGCCATTCCCTGCCCTGCAGATCGGGGACGCGATCGGCGCGGATCGATAACGCCGCGCCGAGGCTGACGAGCGCTGCGGCGATCAGCGACCCCAGAACACGAAGCATGGTCGCGTTTCGGGCCGACCCCGGCTCGAGCCTTGCGACGATCAGCGCCGCGGACAGGCCCAAGGTCAGCGTCAAGACGCCGAGCCCAGTGGGCGCTGTCGTCAGGCGGAACAGGCCGGGCGCGCTGAACATCGCGTGAAGGTAGGCAGCCACCGGCATCGCGACCATCAATGCGGCCGCACCGCTCCAGACCCGGCGACGCAGGAACGCGCCGACGCTGCCGGCGAGCGTGGCCAGCGTCAGGGCGGGAACCCAGGCGAGCCAGTGCGGCGCCATGCCTTCGATCCTCACGACGTCGTGCACCTGCAGCACGTGCGCCGGCCACCACAAGCCAGTGGCAGCGAGGATCACGCTGCAGGCGATCAGGGCGTGCCTCAGCGACCGCGACCGGCCGAACGCGGCGGCACCCGTTTCCGCCGCCAGCCAAAGCAGGCAGGCGGCGGCGACGAAGCTGGTCGACACGACGGCGACGAGGGCGGACTCCATGGCAGGGGCCATATTGACCACATTCGCCCTGCGCGCCCACCCCATTGCCCGGCCGCGCCACGCCTTGGCGTGATGCATGCCGCATCGCCAGGGCCCCCGGATCAGGGACGGCGGCGGCTATTCGGCCCCGACCAGGCCGTTGCGGATCGCGTAGACCGTCATTTCGGAGTTGTTCGTCAGCGCAAGCTTCTCCAGGACGCGGGCGCGGTACACGCTCACGGTCTTCGGGCTCAGCATCAACTCCTCGGCGATATCGGACAAGCGCTTGCCCGAAGCGATCATGACCAAGGTCTGCAATTCGCGGTCGGAAAGCTTCTCGTGCGCATTCGCGACCACCGGCGTCGTCAGGCTTTCCACGAGCATCTGCGCGATCTCGGGCGTGACATATTTCCGCCCCTGAGCCACGGTGCGGACCGCCGTGACGATCTGCGCCGGGTCACCGCCCTTGTTGACGTATCCGTAGGCGCCCGCGCGCAAGGCGCGGATCGCGTACTGATCCTCCGGGTACATCGAGACGACCAGCACGCGCATCGCGGTGACCTCGTCCTTCAGAACGTGCAGCACGTCCAGGCCGCTGCGCCCTGGAAGATTGATGTCGAGCACCAGCACGTCGGCGGTGTGGGCGCGCATCAGGGTACGCAGCTCGCCGTAGTCGGCCGCCTCGCCGATGACCTCGATGTCCGGCGCGTCCGAGAGGGTGTCGCGGATACCGCGCCGGATCAGCGCGTGGTCGTCGCAGAGAAAGACCTTGATCATTGACCGCTGCGTTCCTCAGAGAGTGCCCCACTGACTGGGGTCGTCGTTAGGCGCCGGGGGTTCCGGTATATCAGCGATCACCGTCGGATTCAAGGGGACCGACAGAATCATCGTCGTGCCGCCGGCACCACTCGTGAGCTCGACCCACCCGCCGACGGTGCCGGCACGCTCGTGAAGGCCACGAATGCCGAAGGAGCGTGCCTTGACCAGATCGTCGCTGGACAGGCCGCGCCCGTTGTCGCTGATCTCGAGCGAAAGCACGCCGCCGGCGAGCGCGAGGTCGATCTCGACGCGACTGGCCTGGGCATGCTTGCTGACGTTGGTCAGCGCCTCCTGGGCGGTTCGATACGCCACCAGTGGCACGCCCGGCGGCAACTCGGCCGCCTTCGCCGGCAGCCGCGCAGCGCACTCGATGCCGGTGCGGCGCTCGAAACGCGTGGCCAGCCACTGCAGCGCCGCGACCAATCCCTGCTCGAGGATCGCCGGGCGCAGGTTGTGCATGATGCGCTTGCTCGAATCGATCGCCAGGGTGACGGTCTCGAGCGCCGAGTTCGTTCGCGCCAGCACCTCGGGAGAGTCGGTGTGGCGCGCGATCCAGGCCAGATCGAACTTCAACGCCGTGAGCGAGCCACCGACATCGTCATGGATCTCGCGCGCGATCGCCGCGCGCTCCTGCTCGATGCTGGTCTGCAAATGCTGCGCGAGTTCGCGCAGGCGCTGCTTCGATTCGTCGAGCTCGCGGTCGGCCTGCACGCGCGCGCGGCGCGTCTCGGTCGCTTCGACCGCGTGCAGCAGCGCCGGCACGAGCCTGGCGAGGTTGTTCTTCAGCAGGTAGTCGCTCGCGCCGTTGCGCATCGCCTCGACCGCGGTGTCCTCTCCGATCTCGCCCGAGACCAGGATGAATGGGATGTCCAGCCCGCGCGCCGTCAGCAGATCGAGCGCAACCAGACCGGAGAAGCCCGGCAGGTTGTAGTCGGAAATGATCACGTCCCAGTCCAGATCGAGCGCGGCCAGGAACTCGATCTCGGAATCGATGCGGCGGATCCTGAAGCGCAGGCCGCCACGCCGCAGATGCGCGCACGTCAACTCGTGATCAAGCTCGGAATCCTCGAGGTGCAGGATGCGCAGCTCGCGTTCGGACGTCGCTTGAGGCGAGGGGGGCTGCATGCGTGCAGTATGCCGCGCAGTGGCGTCGGCAAGCTTCGAAAAGACACCCCTTCCGCCGGCTCTTTCCCCTCAGGTTGAGATTTCACCGGCCGAAAACCGACCCATGGGCATGCCCCCGGTGCGCCCGCTTCCGACTTGCACGATGCCGAAACTCAACGCTCCCGCTATTGCCGCGCCGCCGTCCGCGCCCGCGATGCCGCTGCTCGCTGCTGCCGATCTTCAGGACAACCTGATGACGGCCGCCCACGACCTCGATCGGCTGCAAGGCCTGCTGTCGCACGCGTGCGACGAGCTGATGCAAGGATTTCACGGCGCCGCCGGCGAGATCCAGGAGCTCGTCGATGCCGCGCAGGACACGCCGTCGCAGGAGCTGTTCGACGGCGTGATGCAGCACCTCGGCGGCGCGATCACCGCGCTGCAGTTCCAGGACATGGCGTCGCAGCTGATCGCCCACACCCACCAGCGGCTGCGCAACTGCGCCGATCGCCTGGCCCGGGAAACGATGGGCGAGGACGAAGACGGCGAGGCCTATGTCGAGGCGCCGCCGCAACGCCCCAACCCGGTGACGCAGGACGAAATGGACGCCGGCTCGATCGAGCTGTTCTGAACCCCGAGTCCGCGCTGCCTTTAAAGAAAAAAGCTCAGCAACCGAATACGCCACAGTGATTCCGGAGACCCCTATGCATTCAATCCTTGCTGTAGACGACTCGGCGTCCATGCGCCAGATGGTGTCGTTCACGCTCAAGAGCGCCGGCTACAGCGTCGTCGAAGCCGTCGACGGCCAGGACGCCCTGGAGAAGACGGGCAAGCACGACTTCGACCTCGTGCTGACCGACCAGAACATGCCGCGCATGGACGGCATCGGCTTGACCAAGAAGCTGCGCGACAACCCGAAGTTCAAGACCACGCCGATCCTGATCCTGACGACCGAGTCCAGCGATCAGATGAAGCAGGCGGGGCGCAGCGCGGGCGCGACCGGTTGGCTCGTCAAGCCCTTCGATCCGGCCAAGCTGATCGAAGTCATCCGCAAGGTCATCCGCTGACTGGCAAAGAAAGAGAAAGCGAGCACATCGTGGGTGACATGACGACCGAAGGCGCCAACATCGGCGCCGGCATCGACCTGAGCCAGTTCTATCAGGTCTTCTTCGAGGAAGCGGGCGAGAACCTCGACCGCATGGAGGCGCAGCTGCTCGATATCGACATCGAGGCCGCCGACGACGAAGAACTCAACTCGATCTTCCGCTGCGCGCACTCCGTCAAGGGCGGCGCGGCCACCTTCGGCTTTGCCGACGTGGCCGAGCTGACGCACCAGATGGAGACGCTGCTGGACAAGCTGCGCCGCCACGAACTCGCGCCGACCGCTGCGATGGTCGACGTGCTGCTGCAATCCGGCGATGCACTGCGCGCCCAGCTCGCGCGCCACCAGGGCGCGGGCGGCGAACAGGTCGATACCGGCGATCTCCTCGCCAGCATCCGCGCGCTGTCCGCGGGCAAAGCCCCGCCGGCACCGACCCCGAAGGCGCCGACCCGCGTGGCCGACACGCCGATCGAAGAGCCGCTGCACCCGGCGCCCGCGACCGGCACTCCCGCGCGCGAGCTGGAAGCGCGCATCGGCCCGCTGAAAGACCCGTCGCAGGCCAACAACCTGATCGAGCTGTTCAAGGAGATCACCGATCTCGGCACGATCGAAGCCATCGACGGCGGTCAGGCGAGCGACGGCATGCGGCGCTTCCGCATCATCACGACCAGCAGCGACAGCGATCTGCTGGATCTCTTCACGTTCCACGTCGCACGCGAGGAAATCGCGCTGCTGCCGATGACCGACGGCTACGGCTTCCACGCCGGTGCGCCGGGCGCGCCACCCGAGGCCGAACTGGAAAAGCGCGACGAAGGCTACGGCTTCTTCGAGAACGCCCCGGGCGCGCCGCACAGCGCGCAAGGCGCGACCGACGCATCATCGAACGCGCAGAAACCGACCGAGGCTGCCGCCACCGACAAGCCACGTGCCGCACAACGCGCCGAGAAGGCGCCGCCCGCCGCGCTCGAATCGTCGACGCTGCGCGTTTCGGTCGAGAAGGTCGATCAGCTCATCAATCTCGTGGGCGAACTCGTCATCACGCAGGCCATGCTGGCGCAGAACAGCAAGCAGATCGACACCGCGCTGTACCAGCAGCTTGCGGGCGGTCTCGCCGATCTCGAACGCAACACGCGCGATCTGCAAGAGTCGGTGATGTCGATCCGGATGATTCCGATGTCGATGGTTTTCTCGCGCTTCCCGCGCATGCTGCGCGACCTCGCCGCCAAGCTCGGCAAGAAGGTCGAGTTCGTGACGCAGGGCGAGGCGACCGAGCTCGACAAGGGCCTGGTCGAAAAGATCACCGACCCTCTGACGCACCTCGTGCGCAACAGCTGCGACCACGGCATCGAATCGCCCGCGGAGCGGCTGGCCAACGGCAAGAGCGAGCACGGCACGATCACGCTCGCCGCGTCGCATCAGGGAGGCTCGATCCTGATCGAGGTGCGCGACGACGGCAAGGGGCTGTCGCGCGAGAAGCTGATCAAGAAGGCACGCGAGCGCGGCATCGACGCGCCGGATTCGATGACCGATGCGGAGGTCTGGAACCTGATCTTCGCGCCCGGCTTCTCGACTGCCGAGGTCGTCACCGACGTCTCCGGCCGCGGCGTCGGCATGGACGTGGTGAAGAAGAACATCACCGCGCTCGGCGGCAGCGTCGAGATCGACTCGGCTGAAGGCTACGGCATGAGCGTGAAGGTGCGCCTGCCGCTGACGCTGGCGATCATGGACGGCATGTCCGTCGGCGTCGGCGAGGAGGTCTACATCCTGCCGCTGTCATCGGTGATCGAGTCGTTCCAGGTCCAGCCCGGCGTCATCAAGACGATGGGCGGCAGCGGCCGTGTGATCGAAGTGCGCGACGAATACATGCCGGTCCTGGATCTCGAGCAAGTGTTCGAAGTACCGCGCTATGACTTCGAGCACGCCGGCGGCATCGTCGTCGTCGCCGAGGCCGAAGGCGGTCGCGTCGCGATGCTCGTCGACGAGCTGCTCGGACAGCAGCAGGTCGTCGTCAAGAACCTCGAGGCGAACTACCGCCGCGTCAATGACATCTCGGGCGCGACCATCATGGGCGACGGCCGCGTCGCATTGATCCTGGACATCGGCAGCCTCGTGCGACGCTCGCGTCACTGATCGGTCACCGATCACGATCTCCAGGCCCGCCGCGGTGCAAACCGCGCTCAACCTGGGTGGCGACGCGTCGATATAGACGGTTAACCATTTGTTGACAACGTCCCACCGTCATGGCTCTTCACCTGAACAATCTTCGCATCGGCACTCGTCTCGGCCTGGGCTTCGGCGTCGTGCTGCTCCTGCTGGTCGCGATCGTCGCGATGGCGTGGAGCCGCCTGGCTTCGGCCAACGCGGGCCTGGACGCACTGCTGAGCTACCAGCAGCAAGCCGAGCTTGCGCAGGAGTGGTACGGCAAGACCCAGCTCAACGTCGGCCGCGCGGTGGCGATCGCCAAGACCAGCGGCCAGCCGCAAGTGCAGGAATTCTTCGAACCGCTGATCAAGCAAACCTCTACCGAGATCGGCGCCATCCAGAAGAAGCTGGACGGCCTCGTCACCGCCGGCGACGGCAAGACGCTGATGGCCGTCGTGGCCCGCAAGCGGGAGGAATACATCACGACGCGCAATGCCGTCTTCGATGCGATCAAGGCCGCCGACTACACGGCAGCGGAAGGGCTGATGAAGGACAAGATGCTGCCCGCGTCCGAAGCCTACCTGACGTCGATGGGCAAAGTGCATGGTTACCTGAACGAACAAGCCAGCGGCGACTCGGCCGCGCTCAGCCTGAGCATCCGCCGCTCCAGCGTGGCGTTGCTCGTGCTGCTCGGTGCGGGCCTCGCAATCGGCGCGTTGATGGCGTTCGTGATCACGCGCTCGGTGACTCTGCCGCTCGGGGAGGCCGTGGGCACGGCGAGTGTGATCGCCGAGGGCGATCTCTCGCAGGCGGTCGACTCGGCGCGCAAGGACGAACTCGGCGAGCTGCTGCGCGCCCTCGGCCGCATGCAAGGCTCGCTGCGCAAGCTCGTCGGTGAGGTGCGCAACGCCACCGACAGCATCCAGACCGCGAGCAGCGAAGTCGCC
>Ga0070665_100002956_pt1 | contig 18351 bp, 19 predicted proteins | sample KBSS13metaG_FD_65862 | JGI IMG/M metagenome (GOLD analysis project Ga0070665, IMG submission 65862) | Switchgrass rhizosphere microbial communities from Kellogg Biological Station, Michigan, USA - KBS S1-3 metaG | ecosystem: Host-associated > Plants > Roots > Rhizosphere > Soil ...
CCATATCGGCCAGCTCTCCAACGCCTTGCTGCGCGACTGCCGTTTCCTCTCCGCGATCGGCATGCACACGGGGCGGATGACGCAGGAGGAGAGCTTCCGGCTGTTCCGCGAGCAATGCTATCAGGACGAGGGCAATGCCCGGCAGCAGGCCGCGCGCGGCACCTACGACCCGGCCTATCTCAACTACACGATGGGCAAGCTCCTGATCCGCCGGCTCCGCGACGACTGGGTGCGGACGCGGGGCGGAAGGCGGGCGTGGAAGGCCTTCCACGACCGCTTCCTGTCCTTCGGCGGGCCGCCCATTCCGCTGGTGCGGGCACAGATGCTGGGCGGGGCGCCGCGGGCGGTCTTCTAGGCCACCGCGTCCGCGAGCGCCCGGATCAGGTCGCCGCCTTTGCCCTGCCAGGCGCTGCCGTGCATGCAGGCCAGTGTCTCCGGTTCGGTGGCCGCAATCCGCTCCAGCACCGCGCGGGTGTTCGGACCATGGGCATAATAGTCCATGGCGCGGAATTCCTCGCTGGGGCCGAGAATGTCGCTCTCGGTCAGCGCCACCGCGCCCGTGCCGGGTTGGGTGAACAGGTCGCCGCAGAAGAGCGTGCCGGTCACTTCTTCGTACAGGTATCCGCACTCCCAGCCATGAGGCACGTGCGGGGCGTCGAGCCAGCGGACCAGCCGGTTGCCGAGGCTGAGCGCCTCGCCATCGGCCAGCGCGCGGGGCGCCCGGTCGGCCAGATCGTTGATCGAGACCATCGCGGCGATCTGGCCGCAGAGGGGCGTGGCGTGCGGCGCGGCCTCCAGCCAGAGGTTCAGCGAGCCGCACTCGTCCGCCTCGACATGGCTGAAGGAGATGTGGCGGAGCTTTTCGACCGGCAGCACGGTGGCGACGGCGTCGCGCACATGCGGGAAGAGGCTGCGCAGGCCGGTGTGGAAGAGCAAAGGCGCGTCCGCCATCAGCAGATACTGGTTGAACGAGAAGTGCTGGCCCGGGATCGGGACCGGGGTGTTGATCCGGTAGAGGCCGGGGCCGACCTCGGCGATGTTGGTGCCGGTTTCGGCATTGGTGACGAGCATTTCGGCGTCCTTCGACTCACTGAGTCCCCGGAGGCGCGGATAAAGCGGGCGGATGGAAAAGCCCCCGCGGCGCGACCAAGCCGGCAGGTGGCGCGACGAGCGTCGACTCAGGTGGGCGCGGGCTCGTCCTCGCGCAGCACGAAGGCGCGGGCCTCCTCCGCCTGCTCGCGGGTGAAGACGCGATAGTCGATGCCGGGGAGGATGTTGGATTCGATCCGGCCGACGGCGCGGATCCAGCCCTGGTCGGCGACCAGCGCCACCCGGTCCATCTGGCTGAGCATGCGCCCGACCTGGGAGAGATGCCGCATCTCCTCGCCGATCGCCGCCAGATCGATATGGACGCCATCCCTGACGTCCGCGAGCATGTCGACCTTCCCCTCCCCGCTCATCAGAGGGCCCATGCGGGCGAAGGCCTCGCGCACATCCTCCTTGGTCACGCGCCCCTCCACGACCGCCTCGAGCGCGCGGGGGGAGAGGGTGGTGTAGGTGATCATGGCCGATAAACGCTCCGGAACCGGCATGGTTCTCGAGAGCATAGTCCTTCGACAGCGGCGAAGCTGTCGAAAACTCGCGAAAGTTCACAAGGCTCCTCTCTCTACGGGCCCGCGTGTCGCCGGGTTGCCAGCGGAAACCCCGCCCTGTCATAAACGGGAGGTCCGCGTTCCGGAGGGCCGCGCAATGAAGATGAGCACTGGATCGACCGGCGTGGCGAAGGGGTGGCTGCCACCAGCCACTGCCGGCGCCGCGGCGCAGGAGGAACCCGCCGCCGCCGCGGCGGAGCCCGTGGACGCCCAAGCCACAGCAGAACGGGAAGCCCAGGCGGCGCTTGACGCGTTGCAGGGGCGGGCGGCCTGGCTGGCTGCCCTTGTCTACCGGGACCTCGCCGCCCTCAAGGTACTGCTGGAGCGGCTCGGCGCGGAGGAGGTGGCAATTCTGGCCAATGGCCGATCGACCACGGTGGGCGTCGGCTTCGTCATGGACGGGCGCGCCTGGCTCGTCTTTCGCGGCTCGGACGACGACGACGATTGGGTGCGCAACCTCTTCTGCCTGCCGGCCTTTCATGTCGGCTTTCATATCTGCCATTGGGAAATCGGCGGGAAGCTTCGACAATGGCTGAACCGGGTTGCGCCGCGGAAGCTGCCGTTCTGCATCGTCGGCCATTCGCTTGGCGGGGCGCTCGCCACGCTGGCGACCCGGCGCATCGCCCGCCAGGGCCTTCCGGTGGAAATGCTCTGCACGTTCGGCGCGCCGCGCGTCTTCTGGCCGGGGAGTGCGTGGCGGTTCAACGGCAGGTCCGCCAACCTGCCAGACCCACAGCCGCGCAAGCTCGGCCAAGTCACCTACCGCTTCGTCGATCGCTACGAGCTCGTCTGCTACACGCCGCCCTTCCTTGCGCTGTTCAGGCATGTCGGCCGGCGGATCGACTGCGCTGATCTTTCCGAGTTTCTCAAGGAGGCCCGTGCGCCCGCCCCGGCCCAGAGCAACAGCCCCTGGGCGGGGTTGCGATACGCCATCTCCCAGGCGCCGATCGTGGGGCCCTGGTCTGACGCGATTGCGGCGACGGGCAGAGCGCTTTTCCGGGTCGTCAGGGCCGGGAGCAAGGCTGGAAAGGCCCATGAGATGGAGCGCTACGCCAGGCGCGTGGACCATTGGGCCCGGCACATGCTTGCGCGCGACCAGAAGGAGCGCGTCGGGCCTTGCGCGGGTGGGCGCGTGCGCTTCAGCTCGAAGCTGATCATGTCGGCGCTGACGCTGATGCTGCTCCTCGCACTGTATATCGCGGTCCCGGCGGTGCTGATCTGGGGCCTGTGGCTGCTGGCCGTGAACGTGCCCTGGGCGGCGGTGGGCACCGCGGTGCTGGTCAGCGCGGGCGGGATCCTGCACCATTATTGGCAGTGGCGCGACGAGCACCCGCACACCCCCTATGTCCCCAAAGACACGGTATTCGGTTCGCCGCCCGGCAAGCCGACCGGGTCGCCGTTCAGGCAAGAGTGACCCGACCAAGGCGACCGTGCCGCGCGTAGCGCCGAGCGGCGGCGACTGACGTAAAGGTGACAAAGGTAACGCTACGTCGCACGCCAACCTCGACGAATGGAGTGCGTCGGGCGTCATTCGGCGGCGCCGAACGGCCCGCCGTCCTGCGCGCGCTGCATGGCGCGGAAGGCGGCGATCAGCAGCCGATCATTATAGACCCGGCGGGTGCCGCGCTGGATGCCGCGATAGAAATAGGGCTCCTCGACGCCCTCGAGCGCGCGGTGGACCGTGGCGAACCAGGTGTTGGTCCGCCCGATGAGCTGGGCCTCGTGCCAGGCGCGGGCGAAGCTGCTCTCTGCGCCGGCGCGCTTCAGCAGCGCGTAAGCCGACTTGCGGCTCATCCCGACGCAGCTTGCGGCGAAGGAGACGACGCCGATCCTTGAAAGCGCATGGATGAAGCCGCGCTGGCGCTCGGGCGTCCAGCCGTCGTGGCGGTTGCGGAGGGAGGGGACGGGCTCGAAAGCGGGCGGATCGGCGGGGGAGTCGCGCATCTTCCAGCTTATGCTGGAAGTGAGGGGCTGTAGGAAAGTTCTATTTCTGTTCCCGTTCAGCCTGTAATAGAATCCCCGTTCGCCTAAGCGTGTGGAGAGGCCGAATTTATCTCACGCAAAGACGCAAAGACGCGAAGGTGGCTGGGATGGGTGTCGAAAACCTCGCGAGGATCGCGGTCGATTGCGGGTTCAAGATTCATGAGGGACTTGGGCCGGGGCTGCTGGAATCGGTCTACGAAGCCTTGCTGGAGAAGAGCCTTTTGCGGCGAGGACTGACTGTCGAACGGCAACGCCCCATCCCGATTTCTTTTGACGGCGTAGCCGTCGATGAAGGGTTCCGCGCGGACCTTCTTGTGGAGGGCACCTTGCTCATCGAATTGAAGTCCGTCGAACGGATCGCACCCGTCCACCTGAAGCAGGTGCTGACCTATTTGCGGCTGATGGACCTGCCGCTCGGCCTGCTGATGAACTTCGGCGCCGCGACCTTTCGAGAAGGAATCAAACGCGTCGCGAACGGCCACGGCCCCTTTTCGCCTTCGCGTCTTTGCGTGAGATAATTCAAAGGCCGGGCAGGCACAGAGAAGGTAGTTTGGACTCACGCAAAGACGCGAAGACGCAAAGAGGATACGACTATTAGGGCGAGGGATTATCACTGATGGGGGATGAGGCGAACCCATGACGCCAATCTTGAACTTTGCGCTTCAAGTGGTTGCCGCCGGAGGCGGCGGCGCGCTTATCGTGTGGTTGGTAGGAAAAGCCTGGGCGGACAGGTGGCTGGCCCATAGGTTCGATCGCAACTTGGCTGACCTCAAAAGCCAACACGATTTGAAACTAGAAGAATTCCGCCAAGCGGCTTCGCACCAGCTGCAGCAGAAATCGAGGGTCAACGAGGCCGAGTTCGATCTAACCAAACGCCTCTGGAAATCCATTCGTGAGGCGGCGTTGCAGACCAGCGCCGCTTCGATGCGGTTCAGGGAATTCGACGATATAAGTTCGAGGGGTGCCGAAAAGGCTGGTGAAATAATGCGCCGCTACGGCGTGCGCGAACATCACGTCGAGGAAATCCTCAGCCATAAGCCGTCTGAATGGAATCAGCTCTTCTCAAAAGCGCTCGACATGTACGATGCAGATTCAGCGAACGCCAAACTGAAGGAGGCTACGGATCTGCTGGGCGAAGCCGAGATATTCCTGCCCTCCGCCGTGACCGCCCCAATCGATCAACTCATCAAACTGGCGCATGGAGCGCTCATCTCACTGAAGATGGATATGCGAGGAACACCTACAACTCGGTCGTTCGATCGATCAGAGGAGTTCCACAAAGAGTGGAACACCCTCCTCGACGAAGTGAAGACGGCAATTCGCAGCCATTTTGGGATCGACCCCCCGGTCACTCCAAACTGACAAAGCTGTCCAGCACCCGCTTGCGCCCCGCTTTTTCGAAGTCGATCTCCAGCTTGTTGCCCTCGATCTCCGCCACGATCCCGTAACCGAATTTCGAGTGGAACACGCGCTGGCCCAGGGCGATGTCGCTGCGGCCCTTGTTCCCCAGGCTCACCGCGCTGGCCTTCACGTCGATCACGCCTTTCACCGCGTTGCGGTCGAAGGCGCCGCTGCTGACGGCGCGCTGCCAGCCGGGGCCTCGGCCGCCGCCGCGGGCGAGGTTCGAGAAGGGGTCGGCGCGTTCGGACCAGTTGGCGCGCCAGAGGGACTCGCCGCCGGTCATGCTGCTTTCGGCGTCGATATAGGCCGCGGGGAGCTCGTTGACGAAGCGGCTGGGGATGGAGCTGGTCCACTGGCCGTAGATGCGGCGGTTGGCGGCGTGGATGATGAAGCATTTCCGCCGGGCGCGGGTGATCGCGACATAGGCGAGCCGTCGCTCTTCCTCGAGGCTCGCATTGCCGCCCTCGTCCATGGCGCGCTGCGAGGGGAAGACGCCCTCCTCCCAGCCGGCGAGGAAGACGGTGTCGAACTCCAGGCCCTTGGCGGCGTGGATGGTCATGATCGTGACCTTGTCGGTGTCGCGGTCCGCGTCATTGTCCATGACGAGGCTGACATGCTCCAGGAAGGCGCCGAGCGTCTCATACTCCTCCATGGCGCGGGCGAGCTCGGCAAGGTTTTCCAGGCGGCCGGCGCTTTCCGCGGAGCGATCGGCCTGGAGCATGGCCGTGTAGCCGGATTCGTCGAGGATCAGGCGGGTGAGTTCGGGGTGGGTGAGGTTTTGTCCACCCCCGCTCTCGCCTGAAGTGGCGCGAGTCGCCCCTCCCGGAAGGCCGGGAGGGGAGTCCAGGAGGGACCGCCATCTCGCGAAATCGGCGACCAGATTGCCGAGCGATTTGCGGGCGGCGCCGGTCAGCTCGTCCGTGTCGAGGATGCGGGCGGCGGCGAGGGAGAGAGGGATCTGCTCGGCGCGGGCGAGGGTGTGAAGCTTGGCCACCGCCTTGTCGCCGAGGCCGCGCTTGGGGACGTTGACGATCCGCTCGAAGGCGAGGTCGTCGGCGGGCTGGGCGAGGACGCGCAAGTAAGCGAGGGCGTCGCGGATCTCGGCGCGTTCGTAGAAGCGGAAGCCGCCGACGATGCGGTAGGGCAGGCCGATGGCGATGAACCGGTCCTCGAACTCGCGGGTCTGAAACTGGGCGCGGACGAGGATGGCGCAGTCGTCGAGCCGGCCGGGTTGGCCATGATCACCGCGGCGCTGGATCGTCTCCAGCTCGTCGCCGACGCGGCGGGCTTCCTCCGGCCCGTCCCAGACGCCGATCACCTGGACCTTCTCGCCCTCGTCCAGCTCGGTCCACAATTCCTTGCCGAGGCGGCCGCTATTCTGCGCGATCAGGCCGGAGGCGGCGGCGAGGATGTTGGGGGTGGAGCGATAATTCTGCTCGAGCCGGATGATCTTCGCGCCGGGAAAATCCTTTTCGAACCGTAGGATGTTGGACACCTCCGCCCCGCGCCATGAATAGATGCTCTGATCGTCGTCGCCGACGCAGCAGATGTTCCTGCGCTCCTGCGCGAGCAGGCGGAGCCAGAGATACTGGCTCTGGTTCGTGTCCTGATATTCGTCGACCAGGATATATTTGAACCGCTGCTGGTAGTGCTCCAGCACGTCGCGGTGGTTGCGCAGGATGACGAGCATGTGCAGCAACAGGTCGCCGAAATCGCAGGCGTTCAGCTCGCGCAGCCGCGCCTGGTAGAGCGCGTAGAGCCTGGCGCCCTTGCCGTTCGCATAGCCCTCCGCCTCGCCGGCATCGACCTGGTCCGGGGTCCAGCCCTTGTTCTTCCAGCGGTCGATCAGGCCGGCGAGCGCGCGGGCGGGCCAGCGTTTCTCGTCCACATCGGCGGCGGCGATGAGCTGCTTCAGCAGGCGCAGCTGGTCGTCCGTGTCGAGGATGGTGAAATTGGACTGGAGCCCGACCAGCTCGGCATGGCGGCGGAGCATCTTCGCGCCGATCGAGTGGAAGGTACCGAGCCAGGGCATGCCCTCCACGGCCTGGCCGATGAGGCGACCGACGCGCTCGCGCATTTCCCGCGCCGCCTTGTTGGTGAAGGTGACGGCGAGCAGTTCCCACGGCCAGGCGCGGCGGGTGTAGACGAGATGGGCCAGGCGGGCGGTGAGCGCCGCGGTCTTGCCGGTGCCGGCGCCGGCGAGGACCAGCACCGGGCCTTCCGTCGTCAGCACGGCGTCGCGCTGCGGCGCGTTGAGGGCGGCGAGATAAGGCGGCTCGGGTGCGGTAGGGGATGGCAGCGTCACCCGCGAACAGGTAGGGAACGTAAGGCTTTAGGGCAACAGGCGAGGACGGCATGAACGTGATCGAACGCTGGCATGAACATGTGGAGCGCGGCGACCCGGCCTTGCTGGACTCGCTGATCGCCGAGGATTGCGTGTTCCAGTCGCCCGCGGTGCACAGCCCGCAGCAGGGGAAGGCGATCACGCTGAAATATCTGCGGGCGGCGATGGCGGTGCTGAACAACGAGACCTTCCGCTATCTGGACCAGTGGGTGCTGGCGGACAAAGCGGTGCTGGAGTTCGAGGCGGAGGTGGACGGGCTGATCGTCAACGGCGTCGACATGATCTGGTGGAACGAGGCCGGGCAGATCACGCGCTTCAAGGTGATGGTGCGGCCGTTGAAGGCGCTGAATGGCCTCGTCGCGCGGATGGCGGCGGAATTGTCGCGGTAGCCGAGTAAAGCAGAGCGCTAGAAAATCCCGAAGCGCCGGCGGCGCCGCGGTTCCTCGCCCGGCTCGGGCGGCAGGTCCTCCACCTCCCAATAATGGTCCTGGATCATGCGGGAGCGGACCGGGCGGCGGTCGCGGTCGCGGGAGGGCTCGAAGCGGAAGCGGTCCTCGATCAGCCGGCAGGTGGTGGCGTCGAGCAGGCGGTTGCCGCTGGAGCGGGTGATCCGGCATTCGGTGGCGCGGCCGTCCGGCTCGATCGTGTAGATGACCGAGACCATGCCGCCGACCCCTGAATCGCCCACCGCGCGCGGATAGTCCCGGTCCGTGATGCGGCCGCGGATCCGGCGGGGCGGGGAGAAGCCGCCGCCGTCGCCACGGCCGTTGCCGGTGCCATTACCCCCGCCATCGCCGCCGCGCCCGGGGCCGTCGCCGAAGCGGCCGCTGCCCGTGCCGCTGCCGACGCCGCCCGCGCCGGTGCCAGGGCCGACCTGGGGTGTGGCGCCGGAGGTGGGGGCCAGGCCGGGGCTGGCGACGGGCGACGCCTGGACCGGGCTGATCGGCGGGAGGACCGGCGGCGGGGCGACGATCTCGTTCGGGCGGGACTCGCGATTGGCCGGGGCGGCGGCGCCCTCGCGGCGGCCGCCTTCGCTGCGCTCCTCGACGGGCCGGGCGACAGGCGGGGGAAGGGGAGGCGACGTGACGTCGATCAGCTTGACCACCTCGTCCGGGACCATGCCGGTGGCGACGCCGAGGCCGCGCAGAATCAGCAAAGCGAGCAGGCTGTGCACGACCAGCACCGGGATGGCGGCCCGGACGCGGTCCTGCGGGTGCGACTCAAGGTACATGGCGTTGAACATATTAGGCTTTCCGTCGCGCTTTCCCAAGGGCGCGCGTGCGGGCTAAGGCTGGCGCGGGCAGGGAGGCGCTGGTGATTGCTGCGAACAGACGGGTGCTGCTGGCGAGCCTGGTCGGCACGTCGGTGGAATTCTACGATTTCTACATTTACGCGACCGCGGCGGCGCTCGTCTTCGGGCCGCTCTTCTTTCCGGCGGGATCGGACTCGGCGCAATTGCTCGCTTCCTTCGCGAGCCTCGGCGTCGCCTTCGTCGCGCGGCCGGTCGGCGCCTGGGCGTTCGGCCATTATGGCGACCGGATCGGGCGCAAGTCGACTTTGGTCGTCTCGCTGATGCTGATGGGTGGCTCGACCTTCCTGATCGCGTTCCTGCCGACCTATGCCAGCATCGGCTGGGCGGCGCCCTTGCTGCTCTGCATCCTGCGCTTCGGCCAGGGCTTCGGGCTGGGCGGCGAATGGGGCGGCGCGGCCTTGCTGGCGGTGGAGAATGCGCCGCCCGGCTGGCGGGGACGGTTCGGCATGATGCCGCAGCTCGGCGCGCCGGTCGGTTTCCTCGCCGCCAACGGGCTGTTCCTGCTGCTCGGCACCTTGATGACGCCGGAGCAGTTCGTCGCCTGGGGGTGGCGGATCCCGTTCCTGCTGTCGGTCGTGCTGGTCGGGATCGGCCTTTGGGTCAGGCTCCGGCTCAGCGAGACGCCCGCCTTCGCGGAGATGCTGGAGGAGGGGCCGCCTGCGAGCGTGCCCATGGCGGAGCTGCTCGGCCGGCATGGCTGGGTGACGCTTGGCGCCACCTTCGGCGCGCTCGCCTGCTTCGCGGTCTATTATGTGATGACCGCCTTCACGCTCGGCTACGGGACGAAGACGCTCGGCATCGGTTTCCAGACCTTCCTGTCGCTGCAGCTCGGCGCGATCCTGTTCATGGCCGTGGGCATATTGCTGGCGGGCTGGGCGTCGGACCGCTGGAGCCCGGGCGCGGTGCTGCGCTGGGGCTGCGTCGGCGCGGTGGCGAGCGGGCTGGCGCTCGCGCCGGCATTGCAGTCGGGATCGCTGGCCGGGGTGTTTGCGGGGCTGGCCTTCGGGCTGTTCGCGATGGGCTTCGTCTACGGCCCGCTCGGCGCCTGGCTGCCCGGCCTGTTCCCGGCGCGGGTGCGCTATACGGGCGTGTCGGTGGCGTTCAACGTCGCCGGCGTGCTGGGCGGCGGGCTGACCCCGTTCGTCGCGGTCTGGCTGGCGGCGCAGCCGGGCGGGGTGCTCTGGGTGGGCCTCTATCTGGCGGCGGCGGCGATGCTCAGCCTGGTCGCTCTGCTCACGCTGAGGAAGCGCGGCTGAAGACGGGCCCCTGGGGCCTAAGCCCCGCCGGCAATGCGGCGGGGCCGGCGCAGTCTATTTCTTCTCGGTCCAGTCCGGCTTCTCGCCGGGCTTGCCTTCGGTCTTGCCGTCCGGCTTTTCCTTCAGGCCGTCGACGGGCTCTCCGCCTTCCTTGGGCTTGGGTTCGAGCATGGCTGGTCTCCTTGGACGCGCGGCCGGGCCGGATGACTCGCCCGCAAGAGGGAGAGAAAGCTATTTCGGCGGGCGGATCAAGTATTCGCGGCGGGGCGCCGCAGCAGCAGCAAAGTCGCCTTGCCGAACCGGCGCTCGGCATCCTGTTCCAATCCTTGGGGAATCACGGGTGTTTCGCCGTGCAGTTCGAGGCTGAGCCAGCCGCCGGGGGCGAGCCAGGCGGCGGCGCGGTCGAGGGCGGGCTGGGCGAGGCCGGCGCCGTAGGGCGGGTCGAGCATGATCAGGTCGCAGGGGCGGGGCGGCGGCGGGACATGCTCGACGGCCTGGGCGCGAAGATCGGCCCGGTCGCCGGCGCCGAGCCGGTCGATGTTGCGGCGGAGCGTGTCGAGCGCGGTCCGGTCCTTCTCGACGAAGGTGCAGAAGGCGGCGCCGCGGGAGAGGGCTTCGAGGCCGAGCGCGCCGGTGCCGGCGAACAGATCGGCGACCTGAAGGTCCCCGAAGCTGCCGAGGCGGCTGGCAAGCATGGAGAAGAGGCCTTCGCGGGCGCGGTCGCTGGTCGGGCGGGTGACCTGGCCGGCAGGCGCGTCGAGCGGGCGGCCGCGCCAGGCGCCGGATATGATCCTCATGACTTCGCCTTGGGCATGAGCGACCCGCTAGGGAAAGCGGAACGATCAGGCAACCGCCGCATTGGACGGCGGGGCGGCGGATGGATAGGTCCTCGGTCAGATAGGGTTGGAGTGGCTTGTATGATCCAGATCGGTCGTCGCGCGTTACTCGTCGGGGCAGCGGCGGCCGTGGCGGCGCCGCGCGCCTTCGCGCAGGGCACTGACCCTATCCGCATCCCGTTCACACTCACCGACTCGCGTGTCATCGTCGAATGCATGGTGGCTGGGCGGGGGCCGTATCGCTTCGTGCTCGACACCGGCGGCACGATCGGCCTGCTCGACGCGCGCGTCGTCCGCGAACTGGGGCTGCGGCGCATCGGTGAAAGCCCGCTGGCCGTGCGCGCCGTCCGCACCCCTTATCCCGTCCACGAGGCCCCGGAGCTGGTCTTCGGCGGCGTGCTTCGGCAGGCCAGCGCGGCCTTTGCGGCGATCAGCGATTTCGGCTTCGGCGATGGTGCGGTAGGCTCGCTGGCGGCGGGCGTGCTCAGCGCGGTGAACGGCGAACTGGACTATGACGCGCGCGAATGGCGCATCTACGGGGCGGCGCCGGCACGCCCCGACTGGACCCGCTATGACCGCGCCATCGTCCAGCACGGCAACCGCAACGGCTCCTCGTTCCTGTTCGCCGATGCCGGGCTTGGCGACCAGACATTTCGGCTCGGCCTCGACACGGGCATGCCGACGGGGATCCGCATCTATCGCCGCACCGCGGAGCGCGCCGGCCTGTGGGATGCGCCGCGCTGGAGCCCGGCCGCGCCCGACGGCAGGACGCGGATCGCGCGCGCCCCGGCCCTGCGGCTGGCGGGCGTGACGATCGAGCGGCCGCTCGTCTCGATCATGGAAAGCCCGCAATGGCCCCTGTTCGACGCGGGGATCCTGGGCCTGCCGATCCTGCGCCAGTTCAACATGGCGACCGAAAACAGGTCCGGCGCGCTCTTCCTGAAGCGGAACGGGCAGGCGGCCGATGCCGTCCCCGAGCGCTACAATCGCGCGGGCCTGTGGATCGCGCGCGACGGCGCAGCGCTCAGTGTCGGCGTGGTCGGCGCGGGCAGCCCCGCGGCCGCAGCGGGGCTGGCGCCGGGCGACCGCCTCATCGGGGCCGAGTTCAGCGCCCTCGTTTCGGCGTTCCAGGGCGCGGCCGAGACCCGGCTGCCGCTGACGGTCGAGCGGGGCGGGTCGCGCCGCGACGTGGTCCTGACACTGGCGGATTATCTGTAGGAGCCGGCGTTGAGTTCTTAGCTCCTCCCCGGAACGGGGAGGGGGACCGCCGCGCAGAGCGCGGTGGTGGTGGAGCCGACGCTCCGGGCACCCGCTCGACCCCTCCACCAGCCTTCGGCTGGTTCCACTCCCCTTTCCGGGGAGGAGCTTTGAGGCTCTTGCGGAACTCCACCAGGTCATGCTGCCGCACCTCGTCGACCGCGCCGGGGGGCAGGCCCTCCAGCTGCAACGGGCCGTAAGCGGTGCGGATCAGGCGGCTGACCTCGAGGCCAAGATGCTCGAGCACGCGGCGGACCTCGCGATTCTTGCCTTCGCGCAGCCGCATCTCGACCCAGCCATTGCGCCCGGTGCGCCGCTCCAGATTGGCGTCGATCGAACCGTAGCGGACACCCTCGATCTCGACGCCGTGGATCAGCTCCTCGAGCTGGGCCTGGCTGACCTCGCCGAAGACGCGGGCGCGATAGCTGCGCTCGACGCCGGTGGCGGGCAATTCGAGCTGGCGCTTGAACTCGCCGTCGGTGGTGAGGAGCAGCAGCCCCTCGGTGTTCATGTCGAGCCGGCCGACCGGCATCACCCGCGGTAGGCCCTTGGGCAGGCGATCGTAAATGGTCGGGCGGCCTTTCGGGTCGCGCTCGGTGGTGAGCAGGCCCCGGGGCTTGTGGTAGCGGAACAGGCGGGCGGGAGCGGGCGCCGCCACCGGCTTGCCGTCAACGGTAACGCCGTGCAGCGAGGTGAGGAGAGTCGCGGGCTTCTCCACCGGCTTGCCGCCGATCGCGATCCGGCCTTCCTCGATCATCCGCTCGATCTCGCGGCGCGAGGCAATGCCCGCGCGGGCGAGCAATTTGGCGATGCGCTGTCCAGTATTGGGGGGCTGTTGAGCCATTTCTCTCAGTCCATAAGGCGGCGCGAACGATATTTGCGCCCGTCCGATTGCAGCGCGGGGCACCAGCACCCAGATAATCCGTTGAAGCAAGCTCAATCGGGAGGGGTGGCCCCTACATGCTCTTCGGCAAACGCGAAAGACGGATCAACCGGATCATGATCGTCGAGGACGAGCCGCTGATCGCGTTCGACAATGAGAATATGCTTCAGGACGCGGGCTATGAGGTGGTCGCGACGGTCGATTCCTATGGCGCCGCCGCAGAGGTCATGGCCGCTGAGTCCCTCGACCTGGTCCTCACCGACATCAGCCTGGCCGGCGAGGGCAGTGGCGTCGACGTTGCGCGCGAGGCGGCGGCGGCCGGCATCCCCGTCCTGTTCGTAACCGGCAATTGTACCGCCGAGGCGAAGGCCCTGGCACTGGGCTGCCTCGCCAAGCCTTATGCGGAGCGCGTGCTGCTCGACGCGCTGGCGGCGATCGACCGCCATTTGCAGGGCCGGGCGCCGAAGCGGCTGCCGGAGGAACTGACGCTTTACGTGCAGGCGTGATAGAAGGCCGCCGATGCGGCGGCTTTTCCTAACAGGCTTGCTCCTTCTCGCCGCCTGCCAGCGCGCGCCCGAAGCCCCGCAGCAGGCGACGGCGAAGGCCGCATCGTCCACGCTCCGGCCCGTGCTCGTCGAACTGTTCACCAGCCAGGGCTGCGGCGCCTGCCCGCCGGCGGACGAATTCCTGGAGCGGCTGGCGCGCGAGCCGCAGATCGTCGCGCTCACCCGGTCGGTAACGTCATGGGACCGATTCGGCTGGCGCGACACGTTCGGACGCGAGCAGAACACGCGGCTGCAGGAGCGTTATGCAACGCGGCATCGCGAGGACGGCTATACGCCGCAGGCGGTGGTCCAGGGCCGGGTGATGCTGGTCGGGGGGCGCGAGGGCGCGGTCCATCGGGCGATCGACGAATATCGTGCCGCTTCCGGCCCGGCGCCCATGCTTCGGCGCGAGGGGCAGATGCTTGTCCTTGACGGGATTGCGGCGCGGCCGGCTGAGGTCCGGCTGCTCGCCTTGCGCAGCCATGCCCGGGTGCCGATCGGGCGGGGCGAGAATAGCGGCATGTCGGTCGATTATGTGAACATCGTGTTGGGCGAGGGCGCGATCGGGACCTGGCGTGGTGGGCCATTGCGGCTGCCTATCCCCGCCGAGCGGCTGCGGACGCCGGGGGCGGATCGCTATGCGGTGATCGTGCAGGAGCCGGATGCGGGGCAGGTGCTGACGGCGATGATTTTGTAACTCCTCCCCGTGCCGGGGAGGAGCTAAGAGATCAAAGCCTTCTCCACCTGGTCGTGAAAGTGGCGGATGCCGGTTTCCAGGGTGCCCAGGGTGAGCGTCTGCAGCGAACCGGAGGCGAGGCCGCTCTGGCCGAGGGCGGCGGCGTGATAATCCTCGGCACCGAACACGCCCTCGTCGAGCAGGGTCCAGCTCTTTTCCCAATGCTCGATCTCTTCCGGCGTCGTGGGCGCCTGCGGGATGAGCATGAAATCCTCGACCAAAGTGCGGCCGACATCCTGCGGCATCAACACCATCAGGTTCACATAATCCGGGCTCATGATCATGATCGTCGCCGGGAAGAGCTGATAGGCGAAGGTGATCACCGCGCGCAGCTCCGGCCAATGCTCATGATCGATCTCGTGCAGATATTCGTTGCGGCCGACGGCCGAGCGCTGGTGGATGCCGAGCTGGTCGGCGACGCTGATCCCGTCGGTGAAGAAGCGGGCGATGGTCTGCGTGTGCAGGCGCTGGACATGATAGCCTTCGAGGAAGGCGTCCATGATCAGCTTCCAGTTCGACGCAACGTCATGGGTGCGGCGGCGGAAGAGATGGTGGTTGGCGAGGTCGAAGGCGTCGAACTCCGGGGCGAGGCCGGTCGCTTCGGCAAAGTCGCTCGGTTCCCGCGCGAACCAGATCAGCCCGCCCGCCTCCACATTGGGCAGCTCCAGCAGATGATGGTCGGCCTTGTCCATGCCGGGGAAGGTGTCCGGGCGGGGCAGAGCCGCGAGGGCGCCGTCGGGCGTGTAGGTCCAGGCGTGATAGGGGCAGACGATGCGCGGGCATTTCGCGACGTCGCCGCCCTCGATCAGCCGCGTGCCGCGATGGCGGCAGACGTTCCAGAAGACATGGGCCACCCCCTGTTTGTCGCGGGTCAGCAGCAAGGGAATGCCGAAGCCGTCATGGGCAACGGCCATATTGCTGTCGGGCAGCAACGCCGAGGGCGCGATCACGGTCGGCAGGCGGTCGAAGAGTTTCGCCTTCTCCGCGGCGAAGCGGGCCGGGTCCGTATAGACGCTGGCGGCAACCCGGGTGATTTTATCGCCCACGGTCGGCGCGCCCGAGGCGAGCCGCCGCGCGAGCGCGAGCTGGCCTTCGGTGGGCCGCCGGCGGATCGGCATGTCCATGAAAGGATAGTGCCCCTTACGCGAACGTAAGGCAAGCAATCAGCACTTCCCGGCCCGGCGCGACTTGATACAAGAGCGGGATGAGCGACGCCGCCCCAACCACCCCGCGCAGCTGGCGCGACAAGCTGCCCGCAGGCTTCCGGGCCTATACTGAGAAGGCGCCGATCGCGTCCTTCTTCATCGGGGTCTCGTCGGGCTTCCCTTATGCGATGATCGGCGCGACGCTGACGACGCGGCTCGCGCAGGACGGGATCGACAAGAAGACGGTGACCGCCTTCGCGCTCGCCTTCCTTGTCTACAATCTCAAATTCCTCTGGTCGTGGATCATCGACGGGGTGAAGATTCCCGTACTTCACCGGCTCGGCCAGCGCGTTTCCTGGCTGCTCGTCGCGGGCGTGCTGGTAATGGCGGCGGTCGCCAATCTCGCTTTCCAGGACCCCTCGGCCAATGTCTGGCAGACAGCGCTTGCGGCCGTGCTGGTCGGCGCGGCGGGCGCGACGTTCGACATTGTCATCGACGCCTACCGGATCGAATTGCTCGAGCCGCGCCAGCTCGGCGTCGGCGCGGGCATGTCGCAATATGGCTGGCGGATCGGCTCGACACTGGCGGCGGCGCTGGCGCTGGTGCTGGCGGCGCGCGTCGGCTGGGAGATGGCCTATCTGGCCTGCGCCGTGTTCGCGCTGCCGGCGATGATCACCGGCCTCATCGTCGGCGAGCCGCCGCGGCACCGGGAGATCAGCGAGCGCAAGGGCATTGCCCAAACCTTCACGGCGATCTGGGGGCCATTCGCGGAATTCTTCAAGCGCAGCGGCGCCTTTCTCGTCCTGCTCTTCATCCTGCTGCACAAGATTGGCGACACGCTCGCCAATCTTGTGCTCCGGCTGCTGCTCGACGCGCAGGGCTATAGCAATGACGAGATCGCGATCTGGGATGTCGGCGTCGGCTTCTGGGCCTTCCTGATCGGCATCTTCATCGGCGGCTGGCTCTATTCCTCGCTCGGTCTGAAGCGGTCGGTCCTGCTCAGCCTCGTGCTGATGGGCGTCTCCAATGCGAGCTTCGCCGTCCTCGCCATGGTCGGCCACACCAATATCGGCCTCGGCGCCACGATGGCGTTCGAGAATATCGCCAGCGGCATTGGCGGCGTTTGCCTCGTCGCCTATTTCTCGGCGCTCACCGACCTCAGGTTCACGGCCTCGCAATATGCCCTGATCTCCGCGGCGGCGAGCATCGTCGGGCGGCTGCTGACCGGGACGACGGCCGGCGCGATCGTCGAGCAGATGGGCTTCGTCTCTTTCTACTGGCTCACGGTCGCGGCGGCGGTGCCCGGCATCCTGCTCTTCTGGTGGATGATCCGGGCGGGTCTGATCGACCGGTCGATCGGCAGCGCCGGCAAGTCCGGGGAGAGGGACGCCCGCGGGGAAGCGCCGGAGGCCCCGGCGCGGACCTCCGACTAATCGTGCCGATCGTCTTCGCTGCGGCCCTCAACTTTTGGCCGAGTTGCGGTCTGACGGTTTGGCTCAGCTGGATCGTGCTCCGGCGAAAGCCAGAGCGGTGCGAGAATGGCACGACTTTTCCGGCCCCACCGCTCCTGCCTTCGCCCGAGCACAAAACAGCTAGCCGGGCATTTCCCCGTTCGCCTTCAGCACCTCGCCGGCGAGGTAGAGCGAGCCCATGATGAGCACGATCGGCGGTCGTTCGCGGTCGGCATGGCGGGCGATCCAGTTCAGCGCATCCTCGACATCCGCCGCGACCATGGCGGAAAAGCCGGTTTCGCGCGCGGCGGCGGCGAGCGCCTCCGGGCTGTGATGCTCGTGGCCCGGGACGGGGATGGTGTGGACGGTGGCGGAGCGGCCGCGGAACGGGTGGAGCACGCCCGGCGCGTCCTTGTTGGCGAGCAGGCCGAAGATCATGTGGAAGGGCCGGCCGGCCGGGACGGCGCCGCGGAAATGATCGGCAACGGCACGGGCGGCGGCGGGATTGTGGGCGCCATCCAGCCAGAGCTCGGCCTCCTTCGGCAGCAGGTCGCGAACCGGCCCGGGGGACAACAGCTGGAGCCGGGCCGGCCATTCCGCCCAGCCCATGGCGGCGCGCAACGCTGAATCGGGGACGGTGAGCACCGACTGGTGGCGCAGCATCGCGACGGCCAGCGCGGCGTTGACCGCCTGATGCTCGCCGGCGAGGCGGGGAAGGGGGAGGTCGAGGCTGCCGTCCCGGTCGCCATAATGGAGGCGGCCGTCGCGCAATTCCGCATGCCAGGCCCGGCCGCGCGGTAGCCAGATCGCGCCCACGCCCTCCGCCCGCTCGCGGATCACCGCCTCCAGTGCCTCCGGATAGGAGAGAGTGACGAGCGGGGCGCCGGCCTTGGCGATGCCCGCTTTCTCGCCAGCAATCCCTTCCAGCGTGTCGCCGAGGAAGGCATGATGGTCGTGGCCGAGCTGGGCGACGCCGCAGACGAGGGGCGCCTCGATCACATTGGTCGCGTCGAGCCGGCCGCCGAGCCCGACCTCGACGATGCAGGCGTCGGCGGGAGTGCGGGCGAAGGCCAGGAAGGCGGCGGCGGTGGTCGCCTCGAAGAAGCTCAGCTCCATCTCGCCCGCGGCCTCGAACACTTCGGCGAGGATTTCGGCCAGCGCCGCATCCTCGATCAGCCGCCCGGCGAGGCGGATCCGCTCGTTGAAGCGGACGAGATGGGGGCTGGTATAAGCATGGACCTTGAGCCCGGCGGCTTCGAGCGCGGCGCGCAGGAAGGCGCAGGTCGAGCCCTTGCCGTTGGTGCCGGCGACATGGAGGACGGGCGGCAGCGCGCGCTGCGGGTTGCCGAGCTTCGCGAGCAGGCCGGCAACGCGCTCGAGGCCGAGGATGTCGCGCCCCGGCGACAGGCGGGCCAGCCGGTCGAGCTGGGCCTGGACGCGGGGATCGTCGGAGCGGGCGCGGTCCGCCATCTAGAGCCCCGTCCCTTCAGGGGAGGGGTTGGGGCGGGGAAGGTGAGCGGTCGGCAAGACAAGCCCCACCCCCCGACCCC
>Ga0070665_100002960_pt1 | contig 18341 bp, 11 predicted proteins | sample KBSS13metaG_FD_65862 | JGI IMG/M metagenome (GOLD analysis project Ga0070665, IMG submission 65862) | Switchgrass rhizosphere microbial communities from Kellogg Biological Station, Michigan, USA - KBS S1-3 metaG | ecosystem: Host-associated > Plants > Roots > Rhizosphere > Soil ...
TCGGCGAGCAGATCCGCAAATCGCTGCGCCCGCTGGTGGCCTCGTGCTGGAGCCGCAGCATCCGGGTGGGTGGCGCGTACAGCTACGCGGTCCCGGGCCATGCGCAGGCGCGCCGGGCGCTGGCGCAGCCGTTCGAGCAGCGAGTGTTCTTCGCCGGTGAGGCCACGTGCGTCGACGAATTCTCGACCGCGCATGGCGCCCACGACAGCGGCGTGCGCGCCGCGCGCGAAGTGCAGGCCGCGTTGAATTCGCGCTGAGCGTTCCCCGATGCCCCGCGACCGGCTTCACAATCCGGGATTCAGGGAATCCCCGCCGGGAATCCCAACTCGCTGATTCGCGCCGATGTCTCCAACGGCAGACATATCTGTTCGCCGCCGCATCCTTCACTCCTTTTAAAGGCCGCCTCAGCGCTTCCGAAAACCCTCCATCAATCTCGAGAGGAGCGGTTCGTGAAGACAGGATCTGGTTTGGTCGCGATTGCATTGGCGGCACTGGCCACGGCGGCCCACGCGGTCCCGGTGATCCCGGGCGGCGCGGGTTACGGAATGAGCACGCCGGCCGGCCGAGGCGGCACGGTCTACCGCGTGACCAACATCAAGGCCGAAGGCGCGGGTTCGCTGAAGGCCTGCATCGATGCCACCGGTCCCCGCACCTGCATCTTCGAAGTCTCCGGCATCATCGCGCTCACCGACGACATGACCATCCGCAACGGCACGCTCACCATCGCGGGCCAGACCGCGCCTTCGCCGGGCATCATGATTCGCGGCGGCGCATTCAAGGTTCATACGTCGGATGTGCTGATTCAGCATCTGCGCTTCCGCATTGGTGACGACGTGGTCGGGCCCGATCCGGCCAATCGCGACGCGCTCAAGATCGAAGGCGCCGAAGGCGCGCCGGTGCAGAACATCGTCATCGACCACTGTTCGTTCAGCTGGTCCATCGACGAAGTCGCCAGCGTCTGGGGTCCGCACGACAACATCACGTTCAGCAACAACATCTTCGCGGAGCCGCTGAACGATTCCATCCATCCCACCGACGACGGCACGGCGCTGGAGAAGCACGGCTACGGCGTGCTGCTCGGCAGCTCCGACACCGGCGGGCGCGTGACCATGGTGGGCAACCTGTTCGCGCACATCGTGGAGCGCAATCCGCTGGTGCGCTCGCGCGAGCTGGTGTTCGTGAACAACCTGGTCTACGACCGCAGCAACATGGACGTCGACCTGCAGAGCACCGATGGCCGCCTGACGAAGAACAGCCTGGTGAGCAACCAGTTCCTGAAGGGACCCAGCTACGTGCGCGCCACCAAGCCGTTCTACATCCGCACCAACGGCACCAACCCGGTGACGGTGGGCAGCAAGATCTATCTCGAGAGCAACTACGCGCCGGACACCGGCAGCACGCTGCCGCAGTTGTTGACCTTCACCGCGGGCGACACCACGCCGACGTTGATCTTCACCACCGGGTCGCGGCCGGTGTGGAACTCCGGGTTGACCGTGCTCAGCACCGCCAACAATGCCATGTATGACAGCGTGCTCAAGAATGCCGGCGCGCGTCCCACCGACCGCGACACCGCCGACAAGCGCGTGGTCGCCGACGTCAAGAACCGCGCCGGGCAAACCATCAACTGCGTGGCCGCGAACGGCACCACCCGTTGCGCCAGGAATGCCGGCGGCTGGCCGGTGTACGCGGCGAATCGCCGCACGCTCACGCTGCCGGCGAACCAGGCCGCGGTCACCTCCAGCGGCTACACCAACCTCGAGTTGTGGTTGCAGCAGATGGACAAGACGCTGTCGGGCGTGGTCGCGGCGGGCAGCCCGGCGGCACCGCGGGCACTCGCGGTCCGGTAGGCGGTCGCGCGCGAGCGCGCGGCCGCGTCCTCCACCGGCGTCAAGTTCCTACAGAAAATCCCCCGCGGGCGTTCTATCTATACGCGTGGGCAGCAAGGGTCTCTCGGGATGCATCCGTCCGGGGAGAACACATGTCATCGTCGCGTACGCGTCTCGGCCTGGCGGCCGCGCTGATTCTTTTGGTAGCTGGACTGTTCAACGGCATGTCGGCCCGCGCCGCAGCATTGCCCACCGGCTTCGCCGAGACCCGCGTCGCCACCGGGCTCGCGAGTCCGACTGCGATGGCGTTTGCGCCGGACGGGCGACTGTTCGTCACCCAGCAGGGCGGTGCGCTGCGCGTGATCAAGAATGGCGCGCTGCTGTCGCAACCATTCATGACCTTGAGCGTGAATTCCTCGGGCGAGCGCGGCCTGCTCGGCATCGCTTTCGATCCGGACTTCGCCAGCAATGGATTTCTCTACGTCTACTACACGACTTCGGCGTCACCGGTTCACAACCGCCTGAGCCGCTTCACCGCCAGCGCCGCGAACCCGGACTTGGTGGCCGCGGGCAGTGAAGTCCAGCTGCTGAACCTGCCGAACCTCAGCTCGGCCACGAATCACAACGGCGGCGCGATCCACTTCGGCACCGACGGCAAGCTGTACATCGCGGTGGGCGAGAACGCCAACGGTGCCAATTCGCAGTCCCTGTCGACCACGCTGGGCAAGGTGCTGCGCATCAACCCGGACGGTTCCATCCCCTCGGACAATCCCTTCGTCGGCCAGACCACCGGTATCAACCAGGCCATCTGGGCCATGGGCCTGCGCAATCCCTATACCTTCGGCATCGATCGCACCAACGGCCGCATCCACCTCAACGATGTCGGCGAAGGCTCCTCGGAAGAGGTGAACCTGGGAGTGGCCGGATCGAACTACGGCTGGCCGCAGGTCGAGGGCAACAATCCGCCCAACGTCTCGGGCATCCGTTATCCGCTCTACACCTATTCGCACGACGGCTCGACCTGCGCGATCGCGGGCGGCGCGTTCTACCGGCCCGCGAGCAGCACGTTCCCGGCCGAATACGCCGGGCGGTACTTCTTCGGCGACTATTGCGCGGGTTTCATCCGCATGCTGAGTCCGCCGAACTACTCGGGCGCGACCGGATTCGCGACCGGCATCAGCTCGCTGGTCGACGTCCAGGTGGCGTCGGACGGCGCGCTGTACTACCTGGCGCGCGGCGGCGGCGAAGTGTTCCGCGTGCAGTTCACCGGCAACACGGCGCCGAGCATTTCCACGCAGCCGTCGAACACCACGGTGTCGGCCGGGCAGGCGGCGAGCTTCAGCGTCACCGCCTCGGGCACCGCGCCGCTGCAGTACCAGTGGCAGCGCAATGGCGTGAACATCCCGAATGCCAACGCGGCCAACTACTCGTTCAGTACCACGGCCAACGACAACGGCGCCATGTTCCGCGTCGTCGTCAGCAACTCGGTGGGCTCGGCCACCAGCAACGCGGCGACTCTGACGGTGCTCACCAACATCGCGCCCACCGGGCGCATCACGTCGCCGGCCAATGGCGCCAACTACCGCGGTGGCCAGACATTCACGTTCTCCGGCACCGGCAGCGACCCCGAGGACGGCAACCTGCCGCCCAGCGCCTTCACCTGGCGCGTGGACTTCCACCATGACGATCACGTGCATCCCTTCATGCCGGCCACCAGCGGCATCACGTCGGGCACGTTCACCATCGCCGATCGCGGCGAGACGTCGGCGAACGTGTTCTACCGCGTGTACCTGACGGTGCGCGATTCCGCCGGTCTCACGCAGACCTCGACCGTGGACCTGCGGCCGCTGACCTCGGTGGTGCGCATCGAGAGCAACGTGCCGAACGCGCAGCTCACGCTGGACGGCGCGCCGATCACCGCGCCCTTCCAGTTCACCGGCGTCGAGGGAATCATCCGCACCCTGGGCGTGGTGACACCGCAGACCTCCGGCGGCACCAGCTACGACTTCGTGTCCTGGTCGGATGGCGGCCAGCCGACGCACGAGATAGTGACGCCGAACGACGATACGACCTTCAACGCGCTGTTCCAGCCCGCGGCCTCGAGCACGCTGTTCAGCGACGACTTCGAGTCGGCGCGCGGCTGGACGCTGACCGCCGGCGGCAACCCGGCCACCACCGGCCAGTGGCAACGCGGCGATCCGCAGCCGACTTCGTATGAAGGCACCACGGTGCAGCCGGGGAATTGCGACGCCTCGGTCAACTGCTTCGTCACCGGCCTGGCGGCGGGCACGGCCGTGGGTTCCTTCGACATCGACGGCGGTCAGACATCGATCCAGTCGCCGCCCATCGTGTTGCCGGCGAACGCCAACATCACGCTGTCGTTCCGCTTCTTCTTCGGACACCTGAATACCGCCACGTCGCAGGACTACTTCCGCGTGCGCGTGGTGGGCGCCAATGGCCAGGTGCAGACCGTGTACGCGCGCGGTGGCGTCGCCGGCAGCAATGTCGCGGGAACCTGGTCCGGACGCAGCGTGAGCCTCAGTGCCTGGGCCGGACAGACCATCCGGCTGCGCTTCGACGCGGCGGATGCGGGAAGCGGTAGCGTCGTCGAGGCGGGTTTCGACAACGTGGTGGTCAAGAGGCAGTAGCCGGTTCCAGCAGGCTCTCGGCGCGGACGGCGCGGGGCGTCAGTCCGGCACCGCCGGAACACGCGCGTGCGTTCCCGTGGCGCAACGGGTTGCTCGCCGCGAGCGCATCGATGACCAGCAGGTGTCCGGACCCGACCAGCTGCAGCAACCCGTTGCCACGCGGATTGTGCAATGCGAATGCCTGTCCCGGCTCGAGCCGCACCAGGTGGCTTCCGGTCAACGCCAGGGCGAACCCGCCAAGGACGTAAACGACGGTGCTGTGGCCTGCCGCGACGTCGAAATAGACGCCCGATCGCAGGCCGACATCTAACAACGTAAAGGCGTGGGTTTGCGCCAACGGTGATGCGTGACCCCCGTAGGTGCCGGCCACGACGCGCACGCAGTCACCGGAGGCGCCGCGCCATTCGGGCACCTGTTCGGGCTCCACCCGATGGACCAGGTGGACCGGGCCGGTCCGGGCAATGCCGGGATGCACGTGCAGCTGCAGGCAGCTCAGTTCCCGGCCGGATTCCGCCGGCAGATGTTCGTGCGCGACGCCGCAGCTGCCTTGCGTCCAGACGAGTCCGCCCGGGCGCATCACGAGGTCATTGCCAAGCGAATCGCGGCTGCGCATGCCAGCCTGCGAGTTTCTCGGCACATAGGTGACCGACGAGAGCCCGGGCTCGAGCCGCGGTCCCACCATGGGCGCGGTCACGATGTAGTGTGCGAGGCTCGCGATCGGCGCGGCGACATCGCCCAGCGGCGGCACCTGCACCGTTTTCACGAAATCCGTCCGGGTCCCGGCCTGCGTCCGGCCGGCGACCACGGGTGTAATGCGGATGGACATGGCGGGCTCCCTGGGCATCATGAGCGGAATGTGCCCGGTAGAGCCTGCGCGCGCGGCCGTCACCCGACAATTCGGCGAACGGCGGGATTACGCTAGCACCTTCAGCGGCCTTTTCGTGACGTCTCTTAGTCGGTTTCGCGGAGTTCGACTCCGACGAAAGTCGTAGTGGCAATACGCTCTCCGGCGAGCTTGTCGACGCCGGAGGCGCGGAGGTAACGTCGCGTGACTTCTCGAGTCTCCTTCACGGCTTTCCGGCGCAATCACAAGAAAACATGGAGACGCCAAAAATCCGCGTGCTGCTCGCCGACGATCACACCATCGTCCGCAAGGGTGTCGCCCAGATCCTGGACGAGCAGCGCGACATGCGCGTGGTGGCCCAGGCTGCCGACGGGATCTCCGCGCTCGCTGCGTATCGCAGGGAACGCCCCGACGTCGCGCTGCTGGACCTGCGCATGCCCGAACTGGAAGGTGTCTCGCTGGTGGAAAAGCTGCGCGAGGAATTCCCCGCGGCGGTGCTGGTCGTGTTGACGACCTACGATACCGAGGACGATATCGACCGGGCGCTGCGGGCGGGTGCCAGGGGCTATCTACTCAAGGACGTGGCCCCCGCGGATCTCGTGGCATGCGTGCGCACCGTGCACGGTGGCGGCACCTGGATTTCCCAGGCCGTGGCCTCGAAGCTGGTGGCCCGCATGACGCGCGTGCAGTTGACGCCGCGGGAGTTCGCCGTGCTGCGGCTGGTGGCGGCCGGCGCTGCCAACAAGGACATCGCCGATGGCCTGTCGATCAGCGAGGCGACCGTCAAGATCCACCTGACTCACCTGTTCGAAAAACTCGGCGCCACCAGCAGAACCGAGGCGGTAGCCAAGGCGGTCGAGCGCGGCCTGATCCGGTTCGGCTGATCGGCATCATTCGCCCGGGGGGCGGCCATGGAGTTCGACATCGATCGCGCCCAGAGCACGCGGATGGCAGATCAGCATCGCGTGCACATGTGGTTCCTGGCGAGCCTCGATCGCATCAACCGCGCGATGCAGGGCACCAATGACCTGGAAAGGATGGTCACCGAGGTGCTCGACGCGGTGCTCGACATCTTCGAGTGCGACCGCGCCTGGCTGTGTCATCCCTGCGATCCGGACGCCCCGACCTGGCGACTCGTGGTTGAGCGCTCCCGCCCCGGGTACGCGAATGACATGCAGCCCGGCGGCGAAATGGTCAGCACGCCCGCGGTGGCCGAAATGATGCGGCTCGCCCGGCAGATGACCGGCTCCGTCCTGTTCGGCTCCCATCATGAATTCGCGCTCTCGGCCGACAGCCTGAAACGCTTCCGGGTACGCGCGCAGATCCTGATGGCGCTGTATCCGAAAGCGGAGCGGCCGTATGTGTTCGGCCTGCATCAATGCTCGCGCGAGCGCGCCTGGAGCCTGCAGGAGCAAAGACTGTTCGAGGAGATCGGCCACCGGCTCGAGGACGCGCTCACCAGCCTGCTGATATTCCGCAACCTGCGTGAAAGCGAACGCGCGCTGGACGAGGCCCAGCGCATGGCACACGTGGGCCACTGGGATCGTGACTTCTTCGCTGGAACCATCGAGCTGTCGGTGGAGTGCGGCCGCATCTTCGGACTCGGTCGCGACGGCCCCGTCAGCTTGCCGCAATGGAACGAAGTCTGGCTGAAGCTCATCCATGCGGAAGATCGCCTGCGGGTTCGCGCCGCGGCCGAAGCCGCACTCGCCGGGGGGCCGGCGTACGACGTGGAATATCGCATCATCCGTCCGGACGGCGCGGTGCGCTTCGTGCACAGCCGTGGCGTGGTGACGCGCGACGCGTCGGGCCGGCCGCTGCGCATGTTCGGGATGATGCAGGACATCACCGAGATGCGGCAGGTGGAGTCCGAACTGCTGACGTCCGAGACGCGCTTTCGGACGTTCGTGGATCACGCCACCGATGCGCTGTTCGTGCATGACGCGCAGGGCAAGGTGCTCGACGTGAACCGCCGGGCCTGCGAGTCACTCGGATTCGGCCGCGATGAGCTCATCGGCATGACACCCAGGTTGTTCGATGCACACGCCGGCGTGGATGAAAGTTTCGAACGGCAGATACGCAAGCGCCTCGACGCGGGTGAGTCCTTCGACTTCGAGACCACCCACCGTCGCAAGGATGGCACGACTTTCCCCGTGGAAGTGCGCACCTGCCCGTTCTGGGAAGGCGACCAGCGGTTCGCCCTCTCGCTGGCGCGCGACATCACGGAGCGCCGGCGTGCCGAAGAGGAGCGCGATCGCATGAGGCAGATGGAGCTCGAACACGAATCTGCCATCGCCGCGGAACGTGCCCGGCTCGCCGGCGAGATCCACGACACGCTGGCGCAGGGCCTGGCCATGATCGTCATGCAGCTCGCGGACGCGGAAGCCAAGCTCGGTGGGGAGTGGTCGCGCGCGGAAAAACCGCTCAACACCGTGCGCGAGCTCGCCGTGGAAAGCCTGGCGTACGCGCGCCGTTCGCAGCAGATGCTGCGCCCCAGCGTCACGGCGGGCGGATTGCCGCGCGCGGTCCGCGATGTCGTCGACAGCCTGCGCCGGCACTTCGGTGGCGAAGTGATCCTGAACGTGCGCGGCAAATCGGCATTGCTGCCCGCCGCGGTGGAGTCCGCGCTGGCGAGCATCGCGCGCGAGGCGCTCAGCAATTCCATGCGCCACAGCGGCGCCACGCAGATCAGCGTCGAGATCGAATTCTCGGACAGCGGCGCCGCGCGTCTCATCGTCGCCGACGAGGGCATCGGCTTCGACACCAACGTGATCCGGCCGGATGCATTCGGACTGACCTGCATGAACGAGCGGGCCATGCGCGCCGGCGTGGCGCTCACGTTCGTGACCGAGCCCGGTGCGGGAACCGAAATCGTCGCGAGCTGGTCGCCGTGACCAGGCAGTAGAACTACTGAATGCAATCGGGGGGCGTTACCGCTACCTTGCCTCACAACCCTGCGCTGCCGCGGAAAAGCGGCGCATGGGTCTGCGTGAATCAAGGGACTGAAGGGGGACCCCATGAAGACTATTGGCTGCGTTTTCCTGTGCGCGGTGTTCGGCGCCGTTGCACAAGCCCAGACCGCGGTCTGGCAGGAAGCCGAATGTGCGCAGGCGGGTTCGTTGTGGAATCGCGTCAGCGACTCCGCGGCGTCGAACTCGCAGTACGTGACCATCCAGCCCGGCAACAACAGCACGGGGAATGCGCCCACCAACACGGCGGGCCACATCAACTTTCCATTCAGCGTGGGCAGCGCCGGAACCTACCGGCTGTTTGCCCGCATGCAGGGGCCGAGCCCCGATGACGACTCGTTCTGGATACGCATGGATGGTGGCACGTGGGTCATGTGGAACAACTGGTGGAATCCGGCCTGGCTGTGGGTGCAGTTCCCGAACACCTTCAACCTGGGCGCCGGCAGTCACACGCTGAGCATTGCGTACCGCGAGGACGGCGCGCGACTCGACAAGATCAATATCACCACGTCGACCGCGGCCCCGACGGGTACCGGATCGACGGCCAACAACTGCACCACGGGCACGACGCTGTCGGTGTCGCCCGGCACGGTGAGCGTCGCGGCCGCGGCCAACAGTACCGGCACATTCAACGTGACCTCGAATACCAACTGGAACGTGACCGATGACCAGGCCTGGCTGAGCGAGAGTCCCACGTCGGGATCCAACAACGCCGGCGTCACGGTCACGGCGCAGCAGAACACCGGCGCGTCGGCGCGCACTGCCATGGTCACGGTTTCCGCGAGCGGCGCGACTTCGCAAACCGTCACGGTGACGCAGGCCGGCACGGGCGGCGGGGGAACCTGCACGGTGCCGCCGATGCCCTCGTTCCAGTCGCTGCCCAACAATGCGTTCCTGCCGGATCCGTTCCTGTTCATGAACGGCACGCGCATGACCACCAGGGCCGAGTGGAGTTGTCGACGCCAGGAGATCGCCACGCAGGCGCAGGAATACGAATACGGCTACAAGCCGAATCCGCCAGCCTCTGCGACCAGCGGATCGCGCAGCGGAAACACCCTGACGGTGACGGTGACCGACAACGGCCGCACGATCTCGTTCAACGCCGGCATCACCTATCCGAGCACGGGCTCCGCACCTTATCCCGCCATCATCGGCGTGGGCGGCTCGAGCCTGAACAACTCGGCACTGGCCAGCCTCGGCGTGGCGGTGATCAACCTGCCGAACAGCGAGATCGCGCAGCAGACCAACCAGTCATCGCGTGGCGTCGGCAAGTTCTACGACATGTACGGCAGTGGCCACTCGGCCGGCGCCATCATGGCCTGGGCCTGGGGCGCGAGCCGGCTGATCGACGCGCTGGAGAAGACCCCGGCGGCCAACATCGACCCGGCACGGCTCGGCGTGACCGGCTGCTCGCGCAATGGCAAGGGCGCGTTGGCGGTCGGGGCCTTCGACGAGCGAATCAAGCTCACCATTCCCCAGGAACCGGGCTCGGGTGGATCGGGAACCTGGCGCGTCTCGCAGTGGATGTTGTCGCAGGGCCAGAGCACGCAGACGCTGTCGCAGATCGTGGGCGAGAACGTCTGGTTCCGCTCCAACTTCAGCCAGTTCGGCAGCTCCGTGAACAAACTACCGTTCGACCACCATGCCATCGAGGGGCTGGTGGCGCCGCGCGCGCTGCTGGTGATCGAGAACAACATCCTTTGGCTGGGGCCGCAGAGCTCCTGGACCGGCGCGAACGCCGCACGCAGCATCTGGACGTCACTGGGTCTCGCCGACCGCATGGGTTACTCGCTGACCACCGAGCACACGCATTGCTCGTTCCCCGCGTCGCAACAGGCCGAGGTGACTGCCTACGTGCAGAAATTCCTGGTGGGCGGAGGCACCGGCAACACCAACATCATGCGCAACGATCCCGGGGTGCCGAACAACCAGGCGCAGTGGGTGAACTGGACCACGCCCACACTGCAATGATCGCCAGGGGCGGAACGGCTAGGGTCGTTCCGCCCCCGCCACGATGCGGTCGGCAATGAAGCGGTCGATCGCCATGGCGGCGGGCGGATCGCGATTGGCCAGCACCACGACGACGTAGCCGGCCTCGGGGTAGATAGCCAGCACGCCATTCATGCCGGGCGCGCCGCCGCCGTGGCCCACGCGGTGCAGGCCGTTCGGCAGCTCGGCGTCCTCGAATCCATACGCGTAGCGCATGCCACGGCGCGGCGTATCCACCTTGCCGCTGAGCACCAGCGTGGTGTGTTTTTCATCCAGCAGCCGATGCGCCAGCAAGGCGCTGGCGAATTTCTGCAGGTCGCCCACGGTGCTGTAGCCGCCACCTGCCGACGTGCCGCTCCAGGGCAGGGTGTCGACGGCCGACCGCAGTGCACTCACGGGGTCCGACGAGTAGGGCACGGCCAGGCCGCGCACCTCGGAGCTCTCCGGCTGGTTGTCTGTCGACGTCATGCCCGTGGGCAGGAAGATGTGCTCACGCACGTAGCGGTCGTAGCTCATGCCGCTGACCTCCTCGATGACGCGGCCCAGCAGGATGAAGCCGTAGTTGCTGTATTGGTGTCGGCTGCCCGGCGCGAACTCCGGTGCGCGCGTGCCGTACAGCGCCACGTAGTCACGCAGTTCCTTCAGCTGCCCGCGCTTCTCGATGAACTCCGGGCCGAAGATGTCGCCGGTGCCGCCGGTATGCGTCAGCAACTGGTGCAGCGTGACTTTCGCCACCTCGGCGTTTGGATAGTCCCGCAGGTACTTGCCCAGCGGATCGTCGAAGGAAAGTTTGCCCGCCTGGGCGAGCTGCGCGATGGCCACGGCGGTGAACATCTTGCCCATGGAACCGAAACGGAACTTCGTATCCACGGTATTCGGCGACTGCCCGTTCCGGGCATCGCCGCGCGCCGCGCTGTACCGCGGCACACCGGCCTCCGAGATCGAGACGGCGCCGGAAAAGCTGCCGTCGGCCGCGCGTCGCGCGAGCTCGGCGTCGAGGGGGCCGGCCCACGGCGGCGTTGCGGCCCATGAGGGGGACGAGCCCAGCAGAAAGAGCAGGACCATTCCGATACGCATACGGTCTCCATTTCAAAGTACTCAGCCACAGATGCGGCGGATCGCCGATCCGTCGCGCGACTTATCCAAAAGGAATAGCCGGAATTCTCCCGATGCGCGCAGGGCGGGGACTACCGCCCGGGCAATGGTCCACGAACGGCGCCCGCGCGAACATTCATGTCGCGGAGTCAGCTAACTATCTGGGAGACACCATCATGGCGCCGGGGAAATTGGCAGCGCGCGTCGCGCGACGGATTGCAGCACTGGTGCTCATGCTGACCGGCATGTACGCGTCGGCCGGCGACGGCCAGTTCTACGGGCTGATGCGTGAGCGCGACCTGACGCCCTTCGGCTTCATGCGGCTCGACATGCGCCCGGCGCACGCCGTGTCCACCGAGCCGGGTAGTTGGGCGCTCGAGACCGACGTGGCGTTCCAGAACACCTGGGCACTGAGCCCCGAGGTGGAGAAATACCTGACCGGCCTGGAATCCACCGGGCGCCGCGAGCTCGGCGCGGCGGAAGTGCAGGCCATCCGCGACCTGCCGGGCGAGAACTACCTGGTCGACCTCGAGGCGGCGGTCTACGACGCCACCGTGCACTACAAGCTGGCGCGCGACTGGAGCACGTATCTCGTGCTGAGCGCGGTGTCGTTCCGGGGAGGGTTCATGGACGATACCATCGAACAATTCCACGACAGCTTCGGATTCAGTAGTTTCGGCCGGCCGGCGCTGGCGCGTAATCGCGTCAACACCGTGTTCGACCTCAAGGGTGCAAGCTACATGAGTCTCGATGCCGGTTCCTCCGGTGGATTGCTGGACCCCGTGTTCGGGCTGCGTTACTCCTCGCCGCAGCGCATGCGCGGCTGGAACTTCTCGCTCGAGGGCGCGGCCAAGGTGCCGGTGGCCGGGGAGCGCGAGTTCCTATCTACCGGGCGCATGGACGTGGGCGTGCAGGCTTCCGCGCAGCATCGCGGCAGGCGTCAGGCGTTCTACGTGAACGCCGCGCTGGTCTGGTACGGCGGCGGGCCGGCGCCGTCACCGCAGGAGCAACAACTGGTTCCCACGCTGGTGCTGGGCTACGAACTCAAGCTCACGGAGCGCACCAACCTCAACCTGCAGGGCTACGTCAGCCCCAGCCTGTACACGAAGCAGGAGACCGACCTGCGCGAACTGCGCGCCAACAAGTACCAGGCGACGCTGGGTTTGCGGCACCGCGTCGAAAACCACGTGTGGACCATCGGCATCACGGAGAACCTGCAGAACGTCAACAACACGCCTGACATCGGTTTCCAGGTCGGGTTTGCTTATGTCCCGAGATTCTCGAGAGGTGGTGCCCGCCTGTAGGGCGAGGGCCCGGAGGCCGCGCCAAACTAGTGCCGTGAAGAAATTCTTACGTATCCCTCATCCGAACTAGACCGTGGGCACCCCCTTTTGGGAGATGTTATGCATCCGCGAGCTGAGTAGCCTCGTATCCAGTTGTAAGCCCTTCAACGCCATGAATACTCGAATCCGAATCTTCGCCGTCCTGCTGCTGGCATCGACCAGCGCATTTGCCGCAAACCCCCGCCATCCGGAGCGCAGCTTCTGGCTGCCCGACGCGTACTTCGCGCAGGTGGGCGCGGCCGAGAAGGCCACGAATGCCTACACAGTGGGCGCCACCTGGAACTGGAACTGGAACCGTCGATTCCGCTTCGGCCTGGTCACGGGCTACACCGAGGCCACGGTGGGTCGCTGGGAAACCGAGATCAACGGCGGCCAGGACTCGAACTGGTTCACGCAGGTGGGCATCACGCCCGTGCTGCGGCTGTACCCTCCGCTGGGTGACAACCGCTGGTTCGCGGAAGTCGGCATCGGCGCCAACTACATCTCGCCCGCCTACCAGACCGATGGAAAACGTTTCAGCACCGAGTTCAATTTCGGTGATCACGCGGCGTTCGGCCGGATCCTGGGCGATCACCGGCAGGCGTCGGTGGCACTGCGCATCCAGCATTTCTCGAACGGCGGCATCGACGCGCCGAACCCCGGCGAGAACTTCGCGCAGCTGCGCTACTCGCACCAGTTCTGATCAGGCATTGCTGATCAGAGGTTCGTGACCAGCCAGTCGCGGATCCTGGCGCGCATCTCGGGCGTTTCCTGGTGGCCCACGTCGTAGCGCAGCAGCTTCCAGCGTTCGGCGTGCCCGGCCGCGGCGTACACACCCTGAAGTTCACGGTCTATCTTCTCGAGTCCCGCGAGGGGCGTCAGCGCATCCAGGTTGCCGGCCAAAGCCAGGTGCGGTCGCGGCGCGATCAGCGCGTTCATCTGCGCGGTGGTGAAGTGATTCAGCAGGTCCGGCACGTAGTAATAGATGCCGTGGCCCTTGAGGCCGCCGACCTCGACCAGCGTGTGCCAGTCGGTGAGACAGCAGATGTCGACCACCACCTTGAGGCGCGGGTCGAGCGCACCCACCCATTGCGCGGTGGAGCTGCCCATGGACATGCCGACGGTGGCCAGCCGCGCGGTATCGACGTCGTCGCGCGTGTGTAGATAGTCGACCGCCTTGAGCGCGTCGTAGACCATCATTCCCCAGACCACGCGGCCCTGCCAGAGCTTCTCCTTGAAGAAGTCGAGCTCGGCGCGTCCCGAGCGTTCGCCGAAGATCCACGCGTCGAAACACAACGCGTTGTAGCCCAGCGAGGTCAGGAACTCCGCGTAGGGCGGCTTGCCCATGTACTCGCGGCCCTCGATGAATTCCTGCTTGCCGATGGTGTAGCCGCCGCCATGCGAGTGGTTGAACAGCACGGTGGGCAAGCGGCCGTTCACGCCCTTGGGCTTGGCGAAGTACGCCGGCGCCGGCTCCTCGCCATTGAGATCGAGGACCAGTTTCTCCAGCGTGTAGCTGCCGCGGTCCTCGGAAGAGACCCGTTGCGCGCTCACGGCGCGATCCCGGGGTGGCAGTTTCCCCATGAGGTCGTACAGTTCCTGGCGCCGGTTCTTGTCGGCACGACTCGAGCTGTTCTTCGCCACGGTGATGCCGGCCTCGCCAGCCATGAACACACCGGCGGCGCCGGCCTGCAACACGGTTCGTCTCTTCATGTCCGGCAATTTACTACAGCGCCCGTCGCCACTTCCTGCATCTTCGCGACCCGAACAGGACTGCGATATGAAAATGAAACGGCTGCGTTTGTTGCTGCTGCTGGGCGCTTCATGGGCGGCAGCCCAGACTCCCGCGCCGCTGACGTTTCGCATCGACGAAGGCCACAACATCAACAGCTTCGTGCGGGCGGGTCCGGTGGCCGCGCACCTGTTGCTGCGCGCGGGACACGAGCCGCGCATCCTGGTTGCCTTTCCCGCCGGCAACAGCGGCGTGGGGCTGTGGTTCGAGCGGACCACGCAACCCGTCTCGTGGACACTGATGTCGGCGCCCCGACCCTTGACCACGCGCGACAGCAAAGGGCGCGAACTCCATGGCATCGAGTTCGAGGTCGAGACCGATGTCGCCGAGTTGCGGCCCCACGCGGCCGTGTTGTCCTCGATCCGCGTATTGCGCGACTACGAACTGCAGGCGAAGGCTCCCGCGGAAGTGCTGGTCGCGGCAAGGGCGAGTGGCGCGCGTGTGTCGTGGACACGCGATCGACTCGACGGTGCCGCGGGTTATCAACTGATCGTCGAGGCGGCTGGAACGGCCGCGGTGGATGCGCAGACATTCTCCGCGGCGGGCAAACCGCTGCGGCTCAGGATCCGCGCGCTCACCGGCGAGCAGCCGCTGACGTCGCTGGATTCGCCCTTGTCCGCCAGCGCCGGCAGCGATGCGCGTTCCCGCGAGGTGCTGGCGTTCCTGGCGTTCCGCGAGAAATTCCTCGCGGGCTCCTGGCGTTTCGACACCTACTTCGGGCGTGACACCTTGATCTCCGCATTGCTGCTCGCGCCGGTACTCCAGCCTGACGCGCTGGAAAGCGCCATGACTTCGGTGCTGGAGCGGCTGGCGCCGAATGGCGAGGTGGCGCACGAAGAGGACATCGGCGAGTTCGCGGTGCTGCGCAACGCGCGCGAAGGGCGGGGCCGCATCTCCACACCTATCTACGACTACGGCATGGTCGACGACGACTTCCTGCTGGCGCCGCTGGCGGCACGCTGGCTGCTCGACTCCGATCAGGGTCGCGCCCGCGCGCGTTCATTCCTCGCAGGCAAGCTGGCCAGCGGCGAGAGTCGCGGCCTGGCGCTGGCGCGCAACCTGGCCTGGGCCGTGGAGCGGGCCGCGGCATTCGCGGCCGATCCCCGCGCCGCGAATCTCGTCGGCCTCAAGGCCGGGCGCATGACTGGCAACTGGCGCGACAGCGAGCAGGGCCTGGGCCGCGGCCACTACGCCTACGACATCAACGCCGCGCTGGTGCCGGCGGCGCTGGAGGCCGCCGCGCGCCTCGCCGACACGGGGATCCTGGATGAATACCTGGACTCGGCGCGCAAACGGGCGCTGTCGCAGGCGCGCGAACACGCGCGTACCTGGACTGCGCGGGCGCCGGCATTGTTCTCCGTCGACATACCCGTCGCGCGGGCGCGCGACGAAATCACCGCCTATGCACGCGACGTGGGCGTGGATCCCGCGCCGGCGCTACGCGCGCTGGACCAGCAAGCGCTGCGATTCCATGCGCTGTCCCTCGACGCCGGGGGTCGGCCCGTTCCCATCCTGAATTCGGACGAGGGATTCCGCCTGCTGCTGACGCTGCCCGACGAGGCCGAGCTCGAGCGCTGCGTCAGCGCCATCATGCGTCCGTTTCCCGCGGGGCTGCTGACGGACGCGGGCCTGCTGGTGGCCAATCCCGCGCCTGCCGGAGCGGACCTCGAGCGCGAGTTCACGCGCTACGCCTATCACGGCACCGTGGTCTGGTCCTGGCAGCAGGCGCTGCTCGCGGCCGGATTCGAACGCCAGTTGCAGCGCAGTGATCTCGGCGCGTCCATGCGCGAGAAGCTCACGCGCGCGCGTGCCGGGCTCTGGAAAGTCATCGATCAGTCGCGCGCGCTGCGCACCTCGGAGCTCTGGTCCTGGTCATATGCCGGCGGGCGTTACCACGCCGAGCCGTTCGGACGGCCCGGCGCGGACGTGGACGAATCGAATGCCGCGCAACTCTGGAGCACGGTGTTCCTCGGCCTGAAGCCTCCCACTACTTCCACAGGTACTTCACCTGGAAATTGATCTCGCTGCCCTCGATCGGCCGGGCCAGCAACACGCCGCCGGTGCCGGCGGCCGTGCCGAAGATGCGTGAGTTGCTCTCGGTCAGACCGAGCTCGTCGGTGACGTTGGTGCCGCGGAGACTGAGCTGCCAGTTTTCCCCGATGTTCGCATTGACGCCGAAGTCCCAGGTCTCATAGGACCCGAGCTGCTGCAGCCCCGACTGGTCCTGTGTGCGATCACCCACGTGTGTGTACGTGACGAAGGGTTCGATGTCGCCCCACGGTCCGGTGAAGCGGTAGCTGGGCGTCAACATGTAGCGCAGCTTGGGCTGGCGCTGCAGCTGCTTGCCCTCGATGGGCGCGCAACCATTGCCGGTGACGACATTGGTGAACGGGAAGCAGGCGTCGAAGTCGGTGTACTCGCCGTCCAGGTAGTTGGCCACGACCTCGAAGCGGAAATCGCCGGGCGTCAATGCGCCGATGAAGTTCACGCCCTTCGACTCGGAGCCGTAGAACAGGCGCTGGCCGGTGGGAGCGCCGGCGGCCGTGGTCTGCTGGTACGCGAGACCGGTGAAGTCGCGCCAGTACGCGCTGATGTCGGCGTACACCAGGTCGTTCTGGAACTTGAAGCCGGTCTCGTAGTTCTTCACCACCTGCATCGGGTCGGTATTGCCCGTGGTGCTGCCGCGGATGCCATTGTCGAAGTCGAGGAAGTGGCCGCCGCGGTTGATGCGTACGTACGCCGACATGTGATCCGTGAAGCTGTAGTTGACGCCCACCGTCCAGGACGTGAAATCCTCGTCGTAGTCGGTGATGGCCAGCGTGCCATTGCACACGGGAACCGCGTTGTTGTACTGCGTCAGCGGATTGCCATCGAGGTCCACGTTGCTCAGGTTGCAGACCCGGTTCGTGGCCTCCTGGTTCTCCCAGCGTACCGAGGCGTCCAGCAGCCACTTGTCGATGCGCCAGGAGTCCGACAGGTAGATAGCCTGGTTGAAGGCGTGTCCCTTCTCGGTGATGTTGAAACCGCCACCGTCGAGGAAGCCCTGGTCGTCGGTGCGCTGCACCGTCTGGGCGAGCCCGTTCACGTAAGTCACCCGGATGGGCCGGGCGTTCGGCTCATTGGTCATGAACATCTGGGCGCCCAGCGCCCACTCGTCGTCCATTTCGTAGTAGGCCAGGTACACGCCCGCGGTCAGCGTGTTGCCGTCGAAGATCTCCTTGCTGAGGCGGAAATCGTTGTTGATGTTCTGCAGCTTCTTGTGGATGAACCACCAGCCCTGGTGGATGACGTCCTGGTCGGGCGCCACCGCGGCGCCATCCACGAACGTGGCCGTGGCCGACCCGGGCGGCAACTGGAAACCACCGAGGTCGGTGGAGATGTTGTACAGCTCGTCGTTCAACGAGGCCGGGTTGCTGCCGGAGAAAAGCGCGTTGGTGTCGACGTCGCCGCCGTTGACCAGGAATTTGTCGACGATGGACCAGCCGCCGCCCAGCTCCTGGTCGTAGTTCGCGCCGAAGAAGAACATCTGCGCGCCGCGGCCGTTCGCAAGGTCGGCATCGGTGCCGCCGTTGGGGTAACCCTGCAGGAATACCTTCTGGATGGCCTTGCTGTAGTAAGTCCCGGTCTGCGCGTCGAAGCCCGGGTATTCGCTGAAATCGCTGCTGCCATGCTGGATCACCGGGATCGGCGTGATGAACTGGTTCTTGTCGTCGAGATAGCGCGCGTAGAGGGTGAATTGGCCGTTGTCGGCTTCGTGCTTCAGCGTCGCGGTGATCTGGCCACCTTCGTCGGCGGCGAACTCCGGATCGCGCACGCCGTCGCTGGTGCGCCAGAATCCGCCGATGCTGCCGAACCA
>Ga0070665_100002962_pt1 | contig 18340 bp, 16 predicted proteins | sample KBSS13metaG_FD_65862 | JGI IMG/M metagenome (GOLD analysis project Ga0070665, IMG submission 65862) | Switchgrass rhizosphere microbial communities from Kellogg Biological Station, Michigan, USA - KBS S1-3 metaG | ecosystem: Host-associated > Plants > Roots > Rhizosphere > Soil ...
ACGCTAGCCAGGTATGGTATTGAAGGAGACAGGCTGCCGGGAGCTGCGGGTGTTTGGCTGGATCCGGCCAATCCGGCAAAAGCTCGCAAAATCTGCGCTATGGGTGTGCGCTGCAGCAGGTGGATAACCATGCATGGTTTTGCATTAAACGTAAATACAGACCTGCGTTATTTCGACTATATAGTACCCTGCGGATTTACGGATAAAGGGGTAACATCTATAGGAAAAGAGCTGGGCAAAAAGGTAGGTATACAAGAGGTGAAAGATATATTAAGGGAAGAATTTGGAAAATTGTTTAATGCAGAAATTGTTTCCATGTCTGAAAAAGAATCCTTATATTTATAATGAGTGACACCTACACTTTATACCTATGTCCAAAAAAATTACATATCATTGGGGCGATTCCCAACTGCTTATCTCATTAGGCAATAGGCTGCAAACGAGGATTAAAATTCTTTTCCTTGCAGAGTTCGTTTTTACTACTGGTATGGCTACCATTTTTCTGTTGCAGGCACTTCCGTTATCGGGCAAGCTGGCACACTGGGTAGCAGCATGCGGTGCTTCAGTTCTTTATCTCATGGCATCTTACAGATTATTATCACGCATGTTTGAAACAGAAAAGCTATTGTTAGATAAAAATGATCTTGTCATAGTGCGTAAAACTCCTTTTTCCATCCACAGTGCGCGCTATAATTGGCAAAATATAGGTCCTTTGCATTATGCAGGGAAAGGGCATAAAACTGATCACCCGTTAAAGGGGCATAGCTTCGATTATTTTGGTTTTGAAACACATGAACACCTGGTTCAAAGCTTGCATCATAATGGCAATCTTTGCTTCAGCTACGATGGTTATACTGTGAACTTTGCGAAAGGCGTATATTCCTGGGATGCTGAAGATATGGTGTATATAATGAAGCTATATGTAGGTAATGCACTTCGGCTTGGCCCCGAATGGGAACAAATGCTGCAAGCACAGGAAATGGGCGATAATCAATAAAACTTCTAGTAGATTGTTATATATCCCGTTTCTAAGATGGCTCTATCTTTCCGCAACTCAAATTTGTAAATTCCTTTTTTCTGAAAATTACGCTTGTCTATAATAATGGGCGAGGCTGTAATATGTGGCACTTCCATTATCTGTTTTTCTTTATCATCAAAAAACTTTACGGAATAATGATGAGTGGTAACTTCAGGTAATTCCATATTTACATGCCCCGTAAGAGGGTTTGTAAACACATAATGCGACTTAATAAAAGTATAAGGGTTAACGGCGGTAGGATCAGCATCTAAAGAGATAGAGATATGATGCACCTTTCTCGAAATGGAATCCGCTGAATTAGGGGATGCTACAATACCAGCTGTATCTGTAGAGCTGGTAGCTTTTACATCACCTTTTTTGCCTGAAGAATCTATTGTAACTACAATACCTGACCTGGATTTCACTGTTTTTTTACCATTACTTTCAGTTGTTACCAACAGTTTTTGCAGCGAATCATTGGGTGGTAGCACTACATTTTGATTGATAAGGGTGCTGCTATCTACAATGAGCTTTATCTTATTACTTGTCCAGTTAAGATCGGAACTGAACACTATGGTAAGCTGATACCAGTTTTTGCCTGGCAGCGGATGGCCATCCACAAATGCCTGCACACCTTTCTTTACATTTTTTACATAGCCCACAGTTGAGAAATTGTGCAGACTGTCTGATGATCGCTGAACTGAAATAGATTTTATACCATCGTATTGGCATTGCCATGTAAGCACAATCACCCCTTTATCTGCCGCGCCGGCTATATCCGGGAGTTGTGGCTGGGCAAGGGCTACTGATGAGAGAAATATAAAAATTGTAATGAATATAAAGCTGAAAGCAGCAGATTTCCGAATCATGCTTCAAACCTACAGTAAAATATTAAACGGTAGGCAAGGCAAGCATAAGATTTTATTTTTACTAACATTTACTACCGCCATGAGGGGGATTTAAGTATCGGGTTGTCCATATTTCAGCTAAACTATTATCTTTAGCCTTTAACCCCCAAACCAAAACATGGGCTTATTTACAAAAAAACCTCTTTCTGAACTTATTATAGATTCATCTGATGATACAGGGGGGCTTAAACGTACCCTTAGTGCAGGTAATCTTGTTGCTTTAGGTATTGGTGCTATTATTGGCGCTGGCTTATTTGTGCGTACCGCAGCTGCGGCTGCTAATAACGCAGGTCCTTCGGTAACCATTGGGTTTATAGTGGCTGCTATAGGCTGTGCTTTTGCCGGTCTTTGTTACGCAGAGTTTGCCTCTATGATACCGGTAGCCGGTAGTGCATATACCTATTCATATGCTACCATGGGCGAGTTTGTAGCCTGGATAATAGGTTGGGACCTTGTGCTGGAATACGCGGTGGGCGCCGCAACAGTGGGTATTGCCTGGAGCGAATATCTTAATAAACTGCTGGAGATATTTGGTTTGCGAGTCCCCTTTGCCTGGTCGCATTCTCCTTTTGAGCGGCTCCGCGATGCGCACGGCGTTGTTATAGCGCATGGTATTATGAACCTGCCGGCATTATTTATCATCTTTATGATAACCTTATTGCTGATACGAGGCATAAAGGAATCAGCAATCTTCAATGGTATCATTGTAATAAGCAAGGTAGCTATAGTAATACTCTTTATTATATTGGGCTGGTCTTATATGACCCCGGCTAATCATACTCCTTACATACCTCAGCCATCCACTTATATAGATACTGAAGGAGTATCTCATAATTATGGAGGTATATTAGGTATACTTGGCGCTGCCGGTGTGGTATTCTTTGCGTTCATTGGTTTCGATGCCGTATCAACAGCCGCACAGGAAAGTAAAAACCCTAAGCGCGATATGCCAATAGGTATACTCGGTTCGCTGGCCATCTGTACTGTACTTTATATATTATTTGCGCATGTGCTTACCGGTATTGGCAGCATACATGATTTCCGCACGGTAGGCAAAGAAGCATCCGTTGCTTATGCTATTAAAACCTATATGGCAGGCTATGGCTGGTTGGCCAACCTGGTTACAGTTGCCATACTTGCAGGCTTTTCATCTGTTATATTGGTAATGCTTATGGGGCAATCGCGTGTGTTCTACTCAATGAGCCATGACGGATTGATACCTAAAATATTTTCTGATCTCCATCCCAGGTTCCAGACACCGTACAAATCAAACTGGATATTTCTCGTATTGGTAGGCGGTTTTGCTGCCTTTGTGCCGGGCGACATAGTGGGGGACATGACAAGTATCGGTACTTTATTTGCCTTTATCCTTGTATGTGCAGGCGTATGGATAATGCGTGTGAAGAATCCTGAAATACCAAGACAGTTCAGAACGCCATTGGTACCTTTAGTTCCTATTCTGGGGATTGTTGTTTGCGGCGCCATGATATTTGGCTTAGGTTGGATAAACTGGGCCCGTTTGTTTGGCTGGCTCATTATAGGCCTGGTTATTTATTTTGGCTATAGTATAAAGCATAGTAAGCTGAATAATAAAAAGTAATTTTTACTGCATAAAAATCATCATTAGGCATATTACTTATGCCTAATGATAATCTATACGAGGGCGCCATTTCCCAAAGTTGAATTTATATTCACCTGTCTTTTCCAGTTGCTTCTTTTTTATATCTGTTTCTACATCGCAGATTACATATTTTGCTCTTAGGGCATTTATTTCAGCATACCTGTTTTCGGGTACATAACTATATATGCCAAAATTTATCCCCCAGGGTTTTAATTTTATGTAGCATGCTTTGTTATATACTGCATGAAAGTTTTTTGTCTTCTCATTGTTTAGCTCTGCCTCACACATGGCAGCAAATTCTTTAGGCAATAACTCTCCCCGCTTCACTGCTTCCCACAAGGCCTCATGGTTTTCAGCCATCCAGCAGTCATATGAAAGCAGTACTGCGATAGCTGAATAGTTTGCCATATCCTCACAGTTCATTGAACCCAGCATTTTCTCGGCTGGAAAGCCACTTTTTTTCAAAATATCCTTTGCATATTTTACGTCATCAGTTATTCTGGTCTCTAATTCAGAAGAAGTACCTATTTGCTGCGCATCAAGCAACAGGTCATAGCGCTGCAGCCATTCTGCAGCAAGTGCTTCATTGGTCGCGTGTTTTTTTGTATAGGCTTCGTATGCCGTATCCATATCATTATGCACAGTTGCGTAGATTGACAGGCTTTTTAGTGCATCAAAGACATCTACATTAAGGCAATCAGTTCGCAAACCATTTTGAGCACCCTTTATTAAATATTTTACAAGCCGGTTCCAGTCACTGTGCTTTAGTGCAGCTTCGGCTGCAATAAATGGATCCTTTACAAATACAAATTCAAACTCATCGAATGCTTTATCATAATAATAAAAGCAAGAGTCAAATTCTTTATTTACTAAATGCTTTTCAGCTGTATTTATATACGCATGGTATGTCAGGTAGTCTTTGCAATAGGCAACGCCCCCAACCAGGAATATAAATAGTAAAATGAAAATAGTTTTTTTCATAAAGTAATATAATGACGTAATATTACGTCATATGACTTAATAAAGCAATAGTAATTTCATATTTCCCCATGATGGGGTAGAGAGAATTTATAAATGATTTTTATTGAATGTGTATATGCTTGTTAATATGCTTAGTTGTATAGCACATAGTAAGTTGATTCTGAGATTTATACTTCTTGGTATGGTTTTTTTGTTTTTAAACGTTATTTCTTTTTTGTATTAAATAAGCCACAATTATGTGGTTACTTCTATATAATGATTCTTATAGTTGACGATAAGCCTGAAAATATATTTTCTTTAAAAACCCTTTTGGAGATAAATAAATTTGAAGTAGATACAGCAAGCTCAGGTGAGGAGGCGCTAAAGAAAATATTGCAACATCCCTATTCCCTTATAATACTGGATGTACAAATGCCGGGGATGGATGGATTTGAGGTGGCAGAGGCGATTTCCGGCTATAGTAAAGCAAAAGATATTCCTATTATATTTCTCTCGGCTGTAAGCAGGGAAAAAAAATTTATTACTAAAGGCTACAATTCGGGCGGTATAGATTACGTGACAAAACCTGTGGACCCGGATATATTGCTACTAAAGGTAAAAACGTTCCACCGTTTGTTTGAACAGAACAGGGAGTTGAATAGAATGCATAACGAGCTGCAAAAAGAAAATGCAATTCGTAAACAGGCGCAGAACGAACTAAATGAAAAAGTGAATGAGCTCCACTCTATGCTCGAATCTATCCCTCAAATAGCCTTTAGCGCAAAAAACAACGGTGAAATAGAGTTTGTAAACGAGCACTGGTATAAGTACTCGAAGGATGTAAAGACATTCCCGGAAACAAATGATGATATTTCATTGAAAGATTTGTGGAGAGAATTGATAAATGAAAAAAAACAATTTACATACGAAGTATCGATAAAAGATGTAAATACTAATAATTGCAGGTATCATCTGCTCCGTGCTGTGCCTGTAAAAAATGAAGAAGATGAAATAATAAAATGGGTTTGTACGCTTACTGATATTCATGAGCAAAAAACGGCAAGTCAGCAACTTGAAAAAAAGGTAATAGAAAGAACAAAAGAACTACAAGAGATAAACAGAGAACTTGAGGCCAGCAATAATGACCTGCAACAATTCGCATCTGTAGCCTCGCATGACCTTAAGGAGCCATTAAGAAAAATACAGGTATTTAGCTCAATAATTAAGGAGAAATATCTAAATGATACAGCAAATGTTTCTTCATACCTGGATAGAGTGATACATGCCTCTGCCAGAATGGATGACCTTATAGGTGATTTACTCAATTATTCACGTTTGTCTGTTTCCAGTTTGTTCAAACAAACGAATATTAATGAGGCAATAAGAGATATACTAAAAGACCTTGAACTCACAATTATAGAAAAAGGTGCAATTGTAAATGTGGGTAGGATACCTGATCTGGAGGTAATACCCGGACAAATTCGACAACTGTTTCAAAATTTGCTTAGTAATGCGCTGAAGTTCTCGTTAAAAGGCGTGAAGCCTGTGATAAATATTAATGCAGAACTGGTATCTGAAAAAAGTATAGATAGTGAGCCATCCGATGCAGGGCAATTTTGCAAAATTACTATTCAGGATAATGGTATTGGTTTTAGCGAAAAATACCTGGATAGGATATTCACCATTTTCCAGAGGCTTAACTCAAAAGATAAATATGAAGGTACAGGTATCGGGCTGGCTATCGCCAAGAAAATTGTAGATAAGCATAATGGGGTTATTACCGCAAAAAGTCGGGAAAACGAAGGCGCTTGTTTTATAATAGTACTGCCTGTGCATCAAACAGCAATAGCTGAAATCCTAATTAAATAAAAATATAACAACAAAACCTATAATAATACTAATGGAAAATTCCGTTAATAGATCAATTATACGAAGGCTGCAACTGGTTTTCGGTATTTCACTTTTTATACTTCTTATCAGTTCGTTTGCATCATTTGTCAGCATGCAAAGACTGATAGAAAACTCACGTCTTATAGCTCATACAGACTCAGTTATTCTTAACTCTGAAAATATGATGTCCTATGCAAAAGACGGTGAAACAGGTCAACGGGGGTTTTTAGTAACCAGGAACCCAATATTCCTGCAACCCTATAACAATGCATATGATAAAGTATTAAATGCTTATAGTACAATTAAGCAGATGACAAAAGATAATCCTGTACAACAGAAAAATCTTGGTCAGGCAAAAGTACTGATTGATGACCGTTTCAGGCATCTGCAAAAAATTATTGATTTATACAACTCGAGAATATATGTATCTGATTCTGTAAATAGCGCTGAAATGCTCATTGGTAAGCAACTGATGGACAGCTTAAGAATGGTAGTTGCAGATATACAATCTGAAGAAAAAAGATTATTGGAAATACGCACTTCAGAGCAAACAAAATATATTAGCTACACACCTATATTGTTGCTTTTTGCAGCAATAATTTCAATTATTATTACCCTTATTTCATACTCACGTGTAAAACGTGATATGGACCAGCGGCTTGAGGAGCAAAGAGCCGCCGCAGAAAAATACATCGAAACCAATAAGAGGATATCTGTAATGGAGCAGGTAACCAGGCAGATAGCTGAAGGCAACTATGCCGTGCGAAGCGAGGATAACAAAGCAGATGAACTGGGAAGAATATCTAATGCGCTGAATGAAATGGTGGTGGTGCTGGAAGACAATTTTAATGCATTAGCAAAAAGAACCTGGCTGCAGGAAGGCGCAGTAAAAATAGGGGATGCTATTAGGGGGAAAAAGAGGGTAGATGAAATAGCCAATGCAATTCTTGAAACACTGGTCACATATCTCAACGCACCAGTAGCAACATTATATGTTGCGGATGATCACCTTAATTTAAAGTTGACCAGCTCTTACGCGGCATCAGGTGTGGCTGAATATATCAGGATAGGTGAAGGATTAGTAGGCCAGGCAGTAAAAAACAAGAAGATAGTAACCTTAAATAACTTACCTGATAATTATTTGAGTGTTTCTTCATCAATAGGTAAAACAAAGCCTGTTAATGTAGTAATCGTACCGCTGATATACAGTAGTGAAGTAATCGGCGCTATAGAGCTCGGCTTCCTGAAGGCGCTATCGCAACTGGAGCTTGACTTGCTGGAAAATAATAAAGAGGCAATGTCGATAGGTGTAAATGCAATGCTGAATTTAAAGCGAATACAAGGCTTGCTCGAGGAAACGCAGGCACAGGCAGAAGAACTGCAGGCACAGCATAGTGAATTGGAAAACCTAAATACAGAACTTGAGGCCCAGGCGCAAAAACTACAAGCTTCCGAGGAAGAGTTGAAAGTGCAGCAGGAAGAATTGCTGCAAACAAACCAGGAACTGGAAGAAAATTCAAGGTCACTGGAAGAGAAAAATCAACTGATAATAGAACGCAACTACGAGATACAAAAGAAAGCAGAAGAGCTGGCAATCAGCACAAAATACAAATCAGAGTTTCTCGCTAACATGTCTCATGAGTTAAGGACACCACTTAATTCGATATTGTTATTATCCCGCCTGATGGCAGAAAATAATGAGAAGAATCTTTCTAACGAACAAATAGAATACGCGCGTGTCATTCAAAGTTCAGGTAATGGCCTTTTGTCTCTGATAGATGAAATATTGGACTTGTCTAAAATAGAAGCAGGAAAAATGTCGTTGGAATTTAATTCAGTCACCGTAGCAGAAATTGTTAACGACATGAAAATTCTGTTTGACCCTATTGCAAATGAAAAAAGACTAGAGTTCAAATTAAGTGTTGAAGATGATGTAGTGCCTGTACTCGAAACAGACAAAATGAGGCTGGAGCAGATATTAAAAAACCTGCTTTCAAATGCGCTCAAGTTTACTTCCAAAGGTTATGTCAGTTTGGCTATTTCTATGGCTGCCGATAATAAAGATATGATGTGCTTTAAAGTAAAGGATACGGGCATAGGCATACCAAAGGAAAAACAACAGTTAATATTTGAAGCGTTTCAGCAGGCAGATGGCTCTACGAGACGAAAGTATGGTGGTACAGGATTGGGGCTTTCCATAAGCAGGGAATTGGTGCGTTTACTTGGCGGGGATATACAGATAAGTAGCGAGCCGGATAGCGGCAGTGAATTTATGGTAATGGTGCCTGTGACCAAAGAACTTTTAATGCTACGGCAAAGTATAAGGGAAAAAGAAGAAGCAATATTTGCCCCATCTGACGATGAAGACGAAATGCCGGAAATAAAAGAACTTAAGAACAGGTCACATTTCGTTTCATCCATTATTCCTGAAAGCATACCAGACGACAGAAATGATATAAAGGACAATGACAAGGTAATATTGATAGTTGAGGATGACACAAATTTTGCAAAATCTTTATTGGACTACACCAGGAAAAAAGGATATAAAGGTGTAGTATCTGTGAGAGGAGATGAAGCATTGGGTCTTGCAAAATACTATATGCCTACAGGCATACTATTGGATATACAGCTGCCTATAAAGAGCGGCTGGGAGGCCATGGAAGAACTAAAGGCCGATAAACAAACAAGGCATATACCTGTTCATATCATGTCATCTTACGAGATGAAAAATGAAAGTTTACTAAAAGGTGCCGTTGATTTTATAAATAAGCCTGTAGCATTTGAAAAAATGCAGGAAATATTTCAGAAGATAGAGTATGTAATAAACAGGGAAACTAAAAAAGTTTTAATAGTAGAGGAAAATGCTAAACATGCCAAAGCGCTTGCATACTTCCTCGAAAACCTGGACATCAGCACAGAGATAAAAAATTCTGTGTCCGATGGTATCAATGCACTTACCAGTGACGATATAGACTGCGTTATTTTGGATATGGGTATACCGGATGCGAAATCATACGAAACACTGGAGGAAGTAAAAAAGAACCCGGGACTGGAAGATTTACCTATCATTATTTTCACGGGTAAGAGCCTCTCAAAAGCGGAAGAACAGCGCATAAAACAGTATGCAGATTCTATAGTAGTAAAAACAGCACATTCCTACCAGCGGATAATGGATGAGGTTTCTTTATTTCTGCACCTTGTGGAGGATAATGAGACAAGCACTAACAAAAACGGCAAGCATAAAAAGCTCGGTGGACTTAGAGAGGTGCTGAAGAACAAAACAGTACTAATAGCTGATGATGATGTACGTAACATATTCTCGCTAACCAAAGCATTGGAAACGCTTGATATGAATGTAATAACAGCAATTGATGGCAAGGATGCACTGCAAAAGCTGGAAGAAAACTCGGATGTAGACGTAGTGCTGATGGACATGATGATGCCTGAGTTAGATGGGTATCAAACAACTACCCGCATACGACAAAACCCTAAGTACAGGAACTTGCCGGTGATTGCAGTCACTGCAAAGGCGATGTCGGGTGACAGGGAAAAATGTATCAATGCAGGTGCTTCCGATTACATTACAAAGCCTGTAGATATAGATCAGCTGTTTTCTCTACTCAGAGTATGGCTGTATGATAAAAGTATATAAATAAGTATTAGTTAGTTTATGGGGAATACCGGCAAAAGGTTGCTGATAATAGACGATGATGCAAGAAATATATTTGCATTATCAGCAGTGCTGCGCGCAAAAGGTTATGATATCATTTCGGCCCCTGGCGCTATTGAGGGGCTAAGCATTCTTGCCGAAAATAAAAGTATCGGCATAGTTCTTATAGATATGATGATGCCTGAAATGGACGGCTATGAGGCTATCCCGCGCATCAAAGAGTTAAATGCCAATTTGCCGGTTGTAGCAGTTACGGCGCAGGCAATGCTGGGTGATAAAGAGAAGTGCCTTACTGCCGGCGCTGACGATTATATCTCTAAGCCAATAGACGTAGATAAATTGTTGATTATATTGAAGCGGTATATAAACTAAGAAGAACCTTGGAAGCAAATGTTGTAAAGGATGAAGAAGTGGAATTATTACTGACCGACCTGTTGGATATACATGGCTATGATTTCACAGATTATTCGCGTGCCTCTTTAAAGCGGCGCATCAATAGATTATTTACATTAGATAGGTTCCCGAGCTTTGCAGAGCTTAGGTACAAAGTGAAGAATGATGACACATATCTGCAGCGCTTCGTAGAAGAAATCACCGTGAATGTTACAGAAATGTTCCGCGACCCATTTTTTTATAAAGCGATAGCCACAGAGGTATTGCCACAACTTTCTACCAGGCCCTTTATAAGAATATGGCATGCCGGCTGCTCTACCGGGGAGGAAGTATATTCCATGGCCATATTACTGGAAGAAGCAAACCTTTTGCATAAATCTCTGTTATACGCCACCGATCTAAATCCTTCTGTATTGGAGAAAGCCAACAAAGGAATTTTTCCGCTTAGCCAGATGAAGCAATATTCTAAAAATTATATACTCGCTGGCGGCAAAAACGACTTTTCATCTTATTATACAGCCAATTACGACCATGTAATATTTAAGGATACGCTCCGTAGCAAAATGATATTCTCCACGCACAATCTTGTGTCAGACTATTCTTTCAATGAGTTTCAGCTAATACTTTGCAGGAATGTGCTTATTTATTTCGACAAAGATTTGCAGGCGCGGGTCTTCAAGCTTTTCGACGATAGTCTCGAAAAGCTGGGTTACCTGGCGCTTGGTGCCAAGGAAACAATAAAATTCTCCGATATTTCACCAAAATATACCCAGTTGCCCGACAAAGAAAAGATATGGCGGAAAATAGCATAAACAAATATCAATGTATAGTCATTGGCGGCTCTGCAGGTAGTCTCGATGTGCTTTTGCACGTCATACCCAAGCTAAAAGTAGATTTTCATATACCCATAGTGCTGGTTTTGCACAGAATGAATTCTTACGATTCTATGCTTACCGAATTAATAGCCACTAAAACAACTCTTAAAGTAAAGGAAGTAGAAGATAAAGAGCCTATAAAGGCTGGAAACATTTACATAGCCCCTGCAGATTATCACTTATTAATAGAAAAAGATAGAATGTTTTCACTTGATTTTTCTGAAAAAGTAAATTTTAGTCGCCCGAGTATCGATATAACTTTTGCTTCTGCGGCAGATGCTTTTGGGGAAAGGGCCCTAGGTATATTACTATCCGGTGCAAATGCCGATGGGGTAGACGGTATGCAGGCAATAAAGAACGCAGATGGGTTGGCTGTAGTACAAGACCCGAAAACAGCAGAAGTTTCTTTTATGCCTGCCCAGGCTATTTTGAACATCGAGGTAGATAAAATCTTAAAAATTGAGGAAATACCGGATTTCCTTAACTCACTGGCTTGATTTTTTAATGTTGCCTTGCAGAACATTAAAAACCTCAAAACTAAGATAACATGAAAAAGTACTGGAAAACCGTCGGATTAGTAGCATTGGCTGCTGGTGTATTATATTATCCTGCTATGCGTCTTTATAAAGCAATAGCGGCCAAAAGGGCACAACAAAATGATAATGAAGACGAAAAGGTAACAAAAGAGTTCACGCCTTCGTTGCGTAGTGACCACAAGCCACATCGCCGCAAGCCAACGGCCCACGGCTACATGGGATAGGCGTTATCTAAATATTATTTCAAGCCCTTTGCATCTGCGAAGGGCTTATTTTTTGCTTGCATATTAAATAATTTATCTATTAGGTGGCTTCTCCTCAATTTTGATTCCTGGTTCCAATTTCTTCTTTTTATTGGCTACATTTGTCGCGTTCTTTTTGTAACATTAATCAACAACAAAATATTTCCTGTTTATGGCATACGATGTAATCGTAATTGGTAGTGGGCCCGGTGGATATGTGGCTGCTATCCGTGCATCACAATTGGGTTATAAGACAGCAGTGGTAGAGCGTGAAAGTCTGGGTGGTATTTGTCTTAACTGGGGTTGTATCCCTACAAAAGCATTGCTTAAATCAGCTCAGGTAATGGACTATGTAAGCCATTCTGCTGACTATGGTGTGCAGGTAAAAGAATTTAATGCAGATTTCGGTGCTGTTATAAAACGCAGCCGCGGCGTTGCCGATAAAATGAGCAAAGGTGTTCAGTTCCTGATGCGCAAGAACAAGATCGACGTGATAATGGGTCAGGGTAAGCTCAATGCTAAAAAAGAAGTAGAAGTAACAGGTACAGATGGTAAAGTAACTGCTTACCAGGCAAAGCACATCATCCTTGCTACAGGTGCACGTTCGCGCCAGCTGCCTAATTTGCCTATCGATGGCAAAAATATCATTGGCTATCGAGAAGCAATGAACTTGCCGCAACAGCCAAAATCTATGATAGTAGTAGGCTCCGGCGCTATAGGTGTTGAGTTTGCTTATTTCTACAATAGCATGGGTACAAAAGTGACTATAGTGGAGTTCCTGCCCCGTATAGTGCCTGTAGAAGATGAAGACATATCAAAAGAGCTGGAAAAAATATACAAGAAGAAAGGCATTACAGTAATGACCAATGCTTCTGTAGAAAAAGTAGAAAGCAATGGTGCAGGCGTAAAAGCAACGGTAAAAACTGCAGAAGGCAATATCACGCTGGAAGCAGATGTAGTACTGAGCGCAGTAGGTATCAGCTCTAACATTGAAAATATTGGCCTAGAAGCCCTGGGCATCAAAACCGATAAAGGTAAAGTGCTGGTAGATAAATATTTTAAGACTAATGTAGACGGCGTGTACGCAATAGGCGATATCACTCCGGGCCAGGCATTAGCTCACGTAGCATCAAAAGGTGGTATCATCTGCGTAGAAACAATTGCTAATAAAGATGGTAAATACAAACATATGCCGGAACCGCTTGATTACGGCAATGTACCGGGCTGTACTTATTGTGCGCCTGAAATCGCTTCTGTAGGCCTTACAGAAAAACAGGCTAAAGATGCCGGTTATGAAGTAAAGGTTGGTAAGTTCCCGTTCAGCGCATCTGGTAAAGCAAGCGCAGCAGGTGCTATGGAAGGCTTTGTTAAGGTGGTATTTGATGCTAAGTACGGCGAATGGTTAGGTACACACATGATAGGTGCTAACGTTACCGAAATAATAGTAGAAACAGTTGTAGCCCGCAAGCTGGAAACTACATGGCAGGAAGTGCTGGATAGTATACATCCGCACCCAACCATGAGCGAAAGCGTAAAAGATGCTATAGAAGTAGCGCTTGGCGAAGCAATTCACCTCTAGAATTTAGTAAGTACACATAATAGAAAGGCTGCCCGTATAAGCAGCCTTTCATTTTTATATATTGTCCGATTTGTTTTTCTTTTTCCAGTAGTCAAATACTTCTTTGGCAGCATCATCCGGTATATGCACCATTTTTATTTTCCTTTCATTCAGGGGTTTTTTAAGTTCCTCATAGATGATAGTATCTTCATAGCCCAGCGCCTTTGAGTCTTCTTTGGTATTGGCATAATATACAATTGGTATGCACGCCCAGTAGATGGCGGCCATACACATAGGGCAGGGTTCTGCAGATGTATATAGTTCGCAGCCTACCAGCTCAGGCGTTGCCAGGTTCTTGCAGGCATCTCTTATTGCCATCACCTCAGCATGGGCAGTGGGGTCATTGGTTGCCATTACATGGTTCCAGCCTTTGCCTATTATTTTTCCATCCTTCACTATCACGCAGCCAAATGGCCCGCCATCAAGATGATGTATGGCCTCTGCGCTCAGCCTGGCTGCCTCCTCCATAAATTTCTTATTGTCCTCTTTCATGGCTAAAATCTTCACCTTAAGGCACTAAAAAATCCTGCCCTTAAGGATTGAGGCATAATTCTTATGTAACAGTATATAATATATTAGTAAGACTAAAAAAATCACTAAAAATAACTTCTATGAGAAGGATTGTTACTGCATTTATTTTACTGCTTTGCATTGTATGGTATCAACCTATGCAGGCGCAGAATTGCTGTGTAAAACACGGTGGCGAATGGCAAACACTGGCCATGAGCAGGGCCTTCAGGGAATCGCATGAGCCACCTGCTCCGTTTTCCTTTATTTCAGAAAAAGGGTCGATGATACAGTTCGAGTGTGTAGATGGCGCCAAAGGGAATGCATACTACGTACCATCTGATGAGGCAACGGATAAAGTACTCATCATATTCCATGAATGGTGGGGCCTGAATGACTATATCAAGCGCGAGGCAGTAAGATGGCAAAAGCTACTCGGGAATGTGGATGTGTATGCAGTAGATCTATATGATGGCCAGGTAACAGATGATCCTGATATAGCCAGCAAATTGGCAAGTGGCCTTGATCCTAAAAGAGGCGACGCCATTGTAAAAGGTATCATCGCTAAGGCGGGGAGAGATAAGCTTATTGGTACTCTGGGTTGGTGTTTTGGTGGTGCCTGGGCCTTTACTACGTCTGTATTTGCAGGCAATCAGGCTAAAGGTTGCGTTATGTACTATGGCTTTCCTGAGCAGGATGATAAGCGCATAAAGAAGTTGCAAACGGACGTGCTCTATATATGGGGCTCGCAGGACCAGTTTATAAAAAGGTATAACGTCGATCAGTTTGCTGATAAAGTAAAAGCCACGAATCACAAGTTTGACCTGCATGTGTTCGATGCAGTACATGCATTTGCTAATCCCAGCAATCCTAAGTATCAACCTTTATACAGCACACAGGCGCAAAACCTCGCCGTTGATTTCCTGAAAAATAAAATGGCTTTGGAATAACTGTAGCATCTATTTTTTGTCAATTGGAAAAATCTTCCTAATCTTGCACCCGAATGAACAACATGTCTAAACATATTATGTATTGTAAGTGGCTCCGCATCAGCGAAGGGTATGACATTTGTTAAACTAAAAAATAACATAATTCAATATACAAGCCCTTCGAGCAATCGAAGGGCTTTTTTTATTACTGGCAAACAAAAAGATTAATAAACAACACAATGCAACTCATCAATAAGAAAATATGCATGGGGAAAGACATAGGCATTCACGGGAATGTCTTTGGTGGAATATTAATGTCCTGGATAGACGAAGCGGCGGCAGCCTTTGCAACAGAATATTGCTGCACGCCTAATATGGTGACGCTTAGGGTGGGGGAATTGATATTTAAGAAGCCGCTGAAGGTAGGTAACCATGTACGTATATATGGGGAGGTAGTTCATCTTGGTAATACTTCTGTTACCCTGAACATTGAATCGCGTAAATTCAATGTATATAGCGGTGAGGAGATTGTAATGTGTACTACGTCTATTACGTTTGTGCGTATAGATGATGATGGCATGCCTACACCAATAGGTGAAAGCGTGCGTCGCAAACATCAGCAATTGGCTACTCAGGAAATTGCCACAGGCATGTTAAATCCATAAATAAGGGCCATTGCTATTATTGCAATGGCCCTTATTTGTCTACCATGTATCGCCATTTACTATATTGCCCAGCCCTCCAAGTATGCTGCCTTCTTCCCTGCTTTTTACAGTTCCGTAGGCCAGTATACGAGCAGCAAGACGACTTACAGGCAGTGTTTGTACCCATATAGTTCCCGGCCCGCGCAATGTGGCAAAGAAAACACCATCACCCCCAAATATGGCATTCTTAATGCCGCCTACAAATTGTATATCATAACTCACCGTACTGGTGAAGCCTACTATGCATCCTGTATCTATTTTTAGCAATTCGCCAGGCTGTAGTTCACGCTCTACTACATGACCGCAGGCATGCATAAATGCCATCCCATCACCTTCCAGTTTTTCCATAATAAATCCTTCACCCCCAAATATGCCTGTACCCAGCTTCTTTTGAAACTCGATACCTATAGATACTCCTTTTGCAGCGCACAAAAAGGCATCTTTCTGGCAAATGATCCTGTTGCCTAATTTTTGCAGGTCCAGCGGAATTATTTTACCGGGATAAGGGGCTGCAAAAGAAACCTTCCTTTTGCCTTGTCCTATATTGGTAAATGCGGTCATAAACAGGCTTTCGCCTACCAGCAGGCGTTTCCCGGCAGAAAATAATTTGCCCAGTATGCCACTGTTCTGTTGATTACTCCCATCGCCAAATATTGTGTCCATTTGTATACTATCCTCCATCATCATAAAACTGCCCGCTTCACCAATGGCAGTCTCATTTGGGTCAAGCTCTACTTCTACATATTGCATTTCCTCACCGTAGATTTTGTAATCTATTTCATGATTGTACATGCCTTTAAAAATTTAAGCGTTTTGAATTATTGTTTAGTGATATCAAATATAAAAGAAGCCATGCATGCAATTACTAAGCAGCTTACTGTTTTCGGTGAATAATAGGTTAATATTTACTTTTTATCGGTAAATGTTCCCGCTTTATGGCATAGTATTTTAATCCTTATAATAAAATGAAGCGCTATGGAAAATCAGGATAATATGGATGAAAAATCCACTGAAAACAAAGATAAAAAGCACGAAAAGAAGCATAACTCAGCCCTCGCTGCAGCTGCAATAGGCCGCAGTGCTACTTCCCAGGTTGATCCTCATAGTAATAGTGGTCTTGCCAATACTGGCACCAATATATCTTACGAGGGCCCTACAGCACCTGCTGCAGGCGGCTCAGTAGGTACCGGCTATGCTTCAGGGAAAGAAGCCACGGGTGAAACAATCAGCGCAAATTCCGATTTTGATCAAAACAGGGCTACACATATAGATAAAGAACCTGAACGCACAGGTGGCACCGATTCGGATGCCAAAGGTCAAAACTCGTCGGCTGATGCCAGTAAGGCTCCGGTAAACTATCCAGGGCCTGATAAAAGAACGCTTAATAAAGAAGAGGATGATAAGGATGAAGACGAGGATGAAGAAAAAGATATTATATGATGATTGGTTGAAAGATGATTTGATAAAAAAAGCCGGTATTGTCCGGCTTTTTTTATTGCAAAACACTTAATGAATTGCAAAAAAGTTATCTATAAAACATATAAGCATAGCACAATGGTTGTAAAAGAGATAAATTTGCTTTTCTTTAACCATCGTTAGCGATTATTTCGCTGTCTTAACGGTTATTGTAAATCAAAATCTCATTTTTCTATTTATGAAAAGGAAAGCGCTACTTACCTTACTGTTACTTTCATGCATCGGGCAATTCGCATTTGCGAAAGATGGCTATCACATTCAGCTAAAGTTTACCAATACATTGGGAGCCGATGATTCAATTGCATTCCTCGCGCATTACTATGCTAAGGGCATGCCAACAATCTACAAAACCGACTCTGCAAGAATTAAGAATGGTACAGCTACATTTAACAGCAAAGAATTTACGCTGGGTGGCATTTACATCATCATGCTTTCCGATCATAAAACATATTTTGAGTTTCTGCTAAATAATGGAGATGACATGGCTATCACGGCAAATGCGCAAGCATCGCCGGTAAGCCTAGCTTTTAAGAACTCTAAGGAAAATGATGGTTTCCAGGAATATACCAACTTCATTAAAACCTACGGGGAAAAGCAAAGGTCGCTGATGTCTGAATACAATACTGCTAAAACCGCTAAGGATAGCGCTAAAGCACGTGAAGCACTGGCCGCATCTTCAAAAGATCTTACCACTTATCGTCGTAATTATATTAAAACCCATCCTGGTACATTGTTAAGCTCCATTTTCAATGCCTTGGAGATTCCTGAAATACCGGAAGGCAAGCATTACCTGGAAGATGGTAAGACTGTTGATTCCACTTTTGCTTACACTTATTATAAGTCGCACTATTGGGATCATTTTAATTTCCAGGATGATCGCCTTATTAATACGCCTATCTATGATTCAAGACTCGAAGAGTATATAACCAAAGAAACATATCCGGCACCTGATAGCATAGAGTATGAAGCAGATATGTTATTGAAAAAAACACG
>Ga0070665_100002963_pt1 | contig 18336 bp, 13 predicted proteins | sample KBSS13metaG_FD_65862 | JGI IMG/M metagenome (GOLD analysis project Ga0070665, IMG submission 65862) | Switchgrass rhizosphere microbial communities from Kellogg Biological Station, Michigan, USA - KBS S1-3 metaG | ecosystem: Host-associated > Plants > Roots > Rhizosphere > Soil ...
ATCGTTTCGTCATTACGCAGGTAGCAACTTGCCCCTGGTTAGCACCGATGCCGCAGAGTTGAAGGTATTAATAGGGAGCTATGGCGCTGTTACTTCCCCGATCACTACTCATACAGCCATGTATTATTACCATATAAAGATGAAAGCAGGGCAGGTATTTTCTTACGCGGTAGATGCTAAACATACTGCCGGTATATACGTAATAGACGGAAGCTTAAAAATACTAAATCACACTACAGATAAAGGAACGGTAGTAGAGTTTAATAATGATGGAGATGCCGTAGCAGTAAAATCTTTGACAGATGTTGAGTTCATAGCTTTTGGTGGTGAACCGATTAATGAGCCTTTGGTAAGCTATGGGCCCTTTGTGATGAATGACTTCAAAGAAATACAGCAGGCTATTCATGATTATGAAAGCGGTAAGATGGGTGTATTGGAATATTAGAAGGGTGTTTTTTAGTCAGGCCGGGTATCTATACAGATGCCCGGTTTTTTTATGTAAAATGCATTTTTTGATTATTTACTTACTAGTATGTAAGTTTGTGTTGTGACTACAAGGGAAGAAATACTATTGCTGGGCGAAAAGCTTATACGCCTCAAGGGCTATAATGCTTTCAGCTATCACGATATATCTGCTGCCCTGGATATAAAAAATGCAGCAGTGCATTATCACTTCCCTAAGAAAACTGATCTCGCTGTAGCTATATTACAAAGCTGCCACGAGCGGAGCGTGAAAATTCTGGAAAAGAATAAATATGACAATGCGCTGGATAAACTTAAAGCCTTCCTTAAGGTCTATGCTGATAGCTATAAGCATAGTATGGTATGTCTGGTAGGGGGTATGGCGGCCGAGTTTCATTCATTTGAAGCTCCTGTGCAGAGGGAGCTAAAGGCAGTAGTACAGTATATAACAGAACGCCTGGCGGATATACTGGAGGAAGGAAGGAAGCAGAAGGTATTTGCTTTCAAGGAAACACCACGTACCAAGGCATTGCTTGTTGTTACCAATATGATAGCTGCATTGCAATTGGAACGCATAATGGGTAAAAAAGAATTTACAGATATATATCAGGCTGTTATTAAGGATATAGCAGCTTAAAATTTTACAATACACATCTCTACAGGTTAAAACGATAATATGAAAAGAGTAGTAGTTACTGGCATCGGTACAATAAATCCATTAGGCAACAATGTTGCTGATTTTTGGGCAGCCCTGGCAGCAGGCAAAAGCGGTGCTGCTGATATTACAAGATTCGACGTATCAAAATTCAAAACACGCTTTGCATGCGAGGTGAAGAATTACAATCCGCTTGACCATTTTGAAAAAGCAGAAGTACGTAAATACGATCTGTTTTCGCAGTATGCTTTAATAAGCGCCGCAGAAGCAGTAAAGCAATCCGGCTTAATTGATAGCAATGTAAACCTGGAGCGTGTAGGTGTTATCTGGGCATCCGGTAACGGCGGAATAGGTACACTGGAAGAACAGGTTACTGAATATGCAAAAGGCGATGGTACACCAAGGTTCAATCCGTTTCTTGTGCCTAAAATGATTGCAAATATTGCCTCCGGTCTTATTGCTATAAAGTATGGGTTTAAGGGTATTAACTACGTTACCGTTTCTGCTTGTGCTGCCGGCAACAATGCCATCATGGACGCATTCAATTATATACGTTGGGGCAAGGCAGATGTAATGGTAACAGGTGGCTCTGAAGCGCCCATCACACATGCATCATTAGGTGGCTTTAGCTCTATGAAGGCACTATCCACACGCAATGATGACCCTCAGGCTGCGTCACGCCCGTTTGATAAGAACAGGGACGGCTTTGTGCTGGGTGAGGGCGGTGCCGCTTTAATATTAGAGTCTTATGAACATGCTACTCAAAGAGGCGCAACTATATTAGCAGAACTAACAGGTGCTGCTATGACATCTGACGCTTATCATATATCTGCTACACACCCTGAGGGCGAAGGTGCATACCGTGCTATGAAATTGGCGCTGGAAGATGCAAACCTTACGGTAAATGATATAGATTATGTAAACGCACATGCTACCTCTACAGGCGTAGGTGACCCCAGCGAAGTAATAGCTATGGCTACCTTGCTGAAGGGCACAGATAAGAAGCTAACTGTCAGTGCAACCAAATCAATGACTGGCCATTTGCTTGGTGGTGCGGGTGCTATAGAAGCCATCGCATCTATTAAGGCAATACAGGAGAGCCTTATTCCGCCATCTATAAATATTGAAGAGCTGGACGAAGTGATACCTGCCAATATAGAAGTGGTAGCTAACATGGCCATGCACAAAGAAGTAAATGTTGCTATGAGCAACACCTTTGGCTTTGGTGGTCACAATGCTATTGTGATATTCCAGAAATATAAAGGCTAAAAAATTAGATGCGTCTGATGTCTGCACCTAAGGCATTCAGGCGCTCATCTATACGTTCGTAACCGCGGTCTATCTGCTGTATGTTCTGTATAGTGCTCTTGCCCTGTGCGGAAAGTGCAGCAATAAGCAGCGCAACACCCGCGCGTATATCAGGCGATACCATGTCTATACCACGTAATGGCTCCTGCCTGTCAAGGCCTATCACCACTGCACGGTGCGGGTCGCAAAGTACTATTTGTGCGCCCATATCTATCAGCTTATCTACAAAGAAGAGGCGGGTTTCAAACATCTTTTGGTGTACCAGTACAGTGCCTTTTGCCTGTGTGGCTACTACCAGTATTATACTTAATAGATCTGGTGTAAAGCCCGGCCATGGATGGTCGTACACTGTAAGTATAGAACCGTCAATAAATTTATTTATCCTGTAGCGTTCCTGTGCAGGCACGTGTATATCATCGCCCTGTATCTCCAGTTGTATGCCCAGTCTTTGAAAGGTTTCAGGTATTATACCCAGGTGTGCTACGTCTGCATTCTTTATAGTTAGGTCGCTTTGTGTCATAGCAGCAAGGCCTATAAAAGAACCTACCTCTATCATGTCTGCCAGCATACGGTGTGTACAGCCATGCAGCTTGCTTACACCTTCTATCGTAAGAAAGTTAGAGCTGATGCCGCTTATACGTGCGCCCATGCTGTTCAGCATGCGGCATAGTTGCTGCACATAGGGTTCACAGGCCGCGTTATATATTGTGGTTACGCCTTCTGCCAGTACCGCGGCCATTATTACATTGGCAGTGCCTGTCACGGAGGGTTCCTCCATCATAATATTTCCGCCGCGCATCTCGCTGCCATCCAGTGTAAAGAGATATTCGTCAGGGTCGTAATTGAATTTTACATTTAGCGCCTCAAAGCCACGTATATGTGTATCCAGTCTGCGGCGGCCTATTTTATCGCCACCGGGCTGGGGTATATGTGCTTTCTTAAAGCGTGAAAGCATTGGGCCGGCCAGCATTACAGCGCCGCGTAGTTTACCAGATTTCTTTTTGAAGCCGGGGTCAATAAAATAATCAGGATTTATATTATTTGCCTGCAGCACTACTGTATTGGCGGCAGGGCGCTCCACGCGTACACCCATAGCTTCCAGCACATCTATCAGTGTGTTTACATCTATTATGTTGGGTACATTAGTTAGCGTTACAGCTTCATCTGTAAGCAGTACCGCGCACAGTATCTGCAGCGCTTCGTTCTTCGCTCCCTGGGCAGTAATACTTCCATGCAGGGATTTACCACCACGTATTTCGAAAGCGTTCATGCTAAGGCCGTAGATTATTTGTTTTTATTATTGTTCTTGAATTTGCGGTTTTTATTATAGTTGTTGCTGCCATAGCTTCCGCCGCTGCCGCCACTATTATTGCGCTGGTTGCCGCCTTTAAAGTTGCGATTGTTACTATTATTGTTGCGCTGTTTGAAGCGATTGTCAAAATGCACGCGATAGCCACCTGTTTCATATTGCAGCAGGCCTTTTGATAAAACAGCCAGTTCGCTCTTTATCATATCATCATGCACAGGTTCTTTGTGCCAGTTGGTATAGGCAAGCTTCATGTAGTAGCCTATCAGCTGTGTAAGGCTTTGCCTTTTTTCAGGGTCTGTTTCCTCCAGCGCCATTTTCAGTACGCCCTGCAGGTTTTTGCCGAGGTGCCTATGCGGAATATCTTCCTGTGGGTAAGGCAGGCGTTCAGGCTTTTTAAACACAGCTTCCGGGGTAGGTGCAGGATAAGGGGCATCTACATCCAGTTTAAAGTCAGTCATCTGGTACAGGTGGTCCCAGAGTTTATGTTTGTAGTCTTCTATTTGTTTCAGGTGCGGGTTCAGCGTGCCCATCAGCTCTATGATAGCTTCTGCATTGCGCAGGCGCTTGGCACGGTCATCTATAGTCACCAGGTATTCAACCATCTTCTGCACATTGCGCCCATATTCAGGCATCAGCATTCTGCTGCGAGTAGTATTATATTCCATGTAAATCAAAAATCACGAGAAAAAGTAAATAAATATCAAAAAAGGGTAAAAAAAATTTCCCTGCAGGTCTATTCTATTGTCTTGAGAATATGAACGATAGCCTGCCTGAGACAAATATAGGAAAATTCCTTTAAAGCCATGTATAGGTATTTATATACAGATAAGAGTATTTTCGCAGCAAATTTTTAGCATCTATGCTTTCATTAGGTATTCAGGGAAAAACAGCATTGGTAGCAGGCAGTACCCAGGGTATAGGCTTCGCCGCAGCAGAAGCACTGGCTTCGCTTGGTGCCAATTGTGTATTGATATCAAGAAACGAAGAAAAATTAAAAAGTGCTGCAGCCAGGCTGGATACTGCCCGGGGCCAGCAGCATAGTTACCTGGTAGCCGATTTCCAGAAACCCGAGTCGGTAGAGGGTGTAGTGAGCAGCTTCCTGAAGGATCATAATATAGATATACTGGTAAACAATACCGGGGGGCCTGCTGCTGGTCCGGTTGCAGATGCTACACCGGAGCAATTTATTGCCGCTTTCCAACAGCATCTCATCTGTAACCATATACTTGTGCGTCTGGTGATGCAGGGCATGAAGCACGCGGGTTATGGGCGCATTGTGAACGTTATTTCTACTTCCGTAAAGATCCCGCTAAAAGGCTTGGGAGTATCCAATACCATACGCGGTGCCGTAGCCTCTTGGGCCAAAACAATGGCCAACGAGCTGGGGCAATATGGTATCACGGTCAATAACGTGCTGCCCGGGGCTACTGCCACAGAGCGCCTGGAAACCATTATCGATAATAAAGTCGCCAAAACAGGCCTGCAAGCAGATGCCGTAGAAAAAGAAATGCTGGAAGAAATTCCCGCAAAACGCTTCGGCCAGCCGGCTGAAATAGGTGCTGTCATAGCTTTCTTATGTACTCCGGCCGCGGCTTATGTGAATGGAACGAGCATACCTGTGGATGGCGGAAGAACCGGAAGTATTTAACTGCATAGGTAAACCAAAATCAAGCGTAATTGTTTTACTATCGGGAACTTATAGACCAGAATTGGTAAAAAAAAGATAACAAACTACCGGAGTCTGGAATGTCCTTTTACGCATGATAAATTATTGCCTATGTTGACAATGAAATGACATTTGGATTTTTATAAATCGTATAAAAACCCCTGAAACCCTTACCAGTATTGGAAAACATTTTTTAAAAAATGTGTATAAACTTTGGTGATTGTGTTGTAGTTTTGCCCACGCTTTTACTAAAAGGAACGTTAATTTTTCAAATTTATTCCTGTGCCAGAATCATTTAAGCCGATGTTCCGGAGAATTGCCTTTAGAGCATTCACACTTGTTATTGCCTTCTTCTTATGCAATTTTTCTGCCATTGCTGCGCCTGATGGGAAAGCTCTTTTCCAGTCAAATTGTGCATCATGCCACAACCCGATAAAGGACGCTACGGGTCCTGCGCTGAAGAATGTTGACAAAACATTCCCAAGCAAAGACTGGGTGTACGGCTGGGTACACAACTCATCAGCAGTTATTGCCAGTGGCGACAAGTTTGCCAATGACATCTACAACAAGTTTGGTAAGACTCAGATGACTGCCTTCCCGCAGTTGTCAAAGGACGATATCGATGCCATACTTAAGTATGTAGATAGTTATGAACCGCCGGCCGCTGCAACGCCTGCCGCTGGTGGCGAAACCACAGGCCAGGAACCGGAAAGCAATAGCTGGTTGTACACAGTTATTACATTATCTCTTTTATTGCTTGCCGTTATACTGTGGCGTGCTAACGCAGCCCTTCGCAGAGCTGCTAACGAAAAGATAGGTCAGCCTAATGAAAGAGAAATACCGCTTTATCGCAATAAGCTGGTAATAGCTGTAGTTACTATAGTATGCTTTATACTCGCAGGTTACTGGATAGTAAATGGTGCCATCAATGAAGGCCGCCAGCAAAACTATCAGCCGCTGCAACCAATATTCTACTCACATAAAGTACACGCAGGTATTAACCAGATCAACTGTCTGTATTGTCACGCAGGTGCTGAAAAGAGCCGCCAGGCAATGATACCTTCACCTAATATATGTATGAACTGTCACAAGCAGATCAACGAATACACTGGAGAAAAAGATCATCCGCTGTACACTGCTGAAGGCAAGCATATAGATGGTACTGCAGAAATACACAAATTATATCAATACGCAGGCTGGGATCCTGAAAAGAAAGAATACAAGCGCGATGCTAAGGGCAACATTTTGGCAAGGCCTATAGAATGGACTAAGATCCACAACCTGCCTGACCACGTGTATTTCAATCACTCTCAGCACGTAAAAGTGGGCCAGGTACAGTGCCAGCGCTGCCACGGACAGATACAGGAAATGGACGAGGTTTACCAGTTCGCTCCGCTGTCAATGGGTTGGTGTATCAACTGTCACCGCCAGACACAAGTTCAGTTTACTAACAACAATTACTATAGCATTTTCGAGCAGTACCATAAAGAATTGAAAGAAGGTAAGCGTACAGGTGTAACCGTAGAAGATATAGGCGGTACTGAATGTCAAAAATGCCACTATTAATAGTTTTTTAAAATTTATTCGGAACACACAATATATACCGAATCGAGCCGTATGAGTCAAAAACAATATTGGAAGGGACTGGAAGATCTGCATGCTAGTGCAGCTCATAAAGAAATGGCAGAAAACGAGTTCAATGAAGAACTACCGTTTGGTCTCAGTGACGACCTTATGGGTGCCACTACCCCTCGCCGCGACTTTTTGAAGTTCTTAGGTTTTAGTACACTGGCAGCCACACTGGTTGCAAGTTGCGAAATGCCTGTGCGCAAGGCTATTCCTTATGCTATAAAGCCAGAGGATATTGTGCCGGGTGTTCCTAACTACTACGCTTCAACATTTACAGATGGTGGAGACTACTGCGCTGTTATAATAAAAACACGCGATGGCCGCCCTATCAAAATAGAAGGTAACGAGCTTTCGTCTATTACACGTGGCGGTACATCTGCCCGCATACAGGCTTCTGTTCTTAACCTTTATGATAAAGCCCGTTTGCGTGCGCCGCAGGCAGATGGCCAGGAAGCTACTTTCGATGCTATAGACCGTAGTATTAAAGAAGCGCTTGCAAGCAATAAGCCTGCATACCTGCTTACATCTACTATACTTAGTCCTACTACAAAAGATATCATTGCCCAGTTCACTGCAAAATACCCTTCAGTAAAGCATGTCGTTTATGATGGCATCTCTTACTCAGGTATGCTGCAGGCAAATGAAGCAAGCTATGGCAAACGTACTTTGCCTACTTACCACTTCGATAAAGCACAAACTATAGTAAGCCTTGACGCAGACTTCCTGGGTACCTGGCTTTCTCCGGTAGAGTTTGCTAAAGCTTATTCTAAAGGCCGTAAAGTAAGTGCAAAAGAACTGCGCCAGTCAAAACACTACCAGGTAGAGTCAATCCAGACGATCACTGGTGCAAGTGCAGACTACCGCGCTACCTGCAAGCCTTCTGAAACAGGTGCAGTAGCAGTAGCACTTTACAATGCAGTAGTTAACGGTACGCAGCCTGCACTAAGCAGCAAAGCGCTGAACGAACTGGTTACCAAAGCTGCAGCAGACCTGAAGAAAGGCAATGGTCTTGTAGTTTCAGGCTCTAACGATGTGGCAGTACAAACAGTTATCAATGCAATAAATGATAAGGTTGGTGCTAATGGTACTACTGTCAACTGGGCAGTTACCAGCAACAACAAGCAAGGTATAGATGCAGATATGGTAGCACTGGTAAATGCAATGAATGCAGGCCAGGTAGGCGCTATATTCATGCACGGTGTAAACCCTGTATATGATTACTACGATGCGAAAAACTTCGCTGTAGGTCTTTCTAAAGTTCCTGTTACAGTTTCTTTTGCAGAACGCCTCGACGAAACTGCACAGAAATGTAAATATATAGTTCCTGATCACAACTACCTCGAAAGTTGGGGTGATGCAGAACCTAAAACAAACTATTTCAGCTTGCAGCAGCCTGGTATTGCGCCATTGTTCAAGACACGCGCATTGCAGGATAGTCTGATGATTTGGGCTGGTGCTACCGGCAATTATGCCGATTATTGGAAGAACTACTGGATGACCAAACTGGGCGGACAGGCAAACTTCGATAAAGCATTGCAGGATGGCGTTATAGAACCAGCAGGTGCTATGGCTAATGGTGGTGCATCTTTTACAGGTAATGTAGCAGATGCTATCGCTAAGATACAAGCCAGGAAAGGAAGCGCACTGGAACTGGTTATATATCAGAAAGTAGGTATCGGCTACGGTGGTGCATGGAGCAACAACCCATGGCTGCTTGAAATGCCGGATCCTATTACTCGTGCAACTTGGGACAACTACGTGTGCGTATCTCCTGCAAGAGCAAAACAACTGGACGCTGAGCTTACTGGCCATACCGAAGTTGACGCTAAGAAACGCGTATTAAAAGTAAAAACTAATAATTACGAAGTACTGCTTCCTGTTATAGTAGTGCCTGGTATGCATAACGATGTTATCGCTATAGCAGTAGGCTACGGCCGCGATGCTAAAGTAGGTCGTGCTGCAGCTAACACAGGTAAGAATGCTTATCCGTTCGTTACTTATAACGGTCAGACTTTCGATGCTCATAATACTGGTGTAACGCTTGAGAAAACAGATGCTTTCTACGAAGTAGCGCTTACGCAAACACACAGTAGCTATGAAGCTCGCCCAGTAATTCATGAATACACACTGGAAGAATTCAGCAAAGATCCTCAGGTGTTGTTAAAAGAACGCAGAGCTAGCCTTGCTGAATTTGCAAAATTGCCTGGTGACGAAGACGAAAAAGAAGGTGGCGAAGGCAATATGACCCTTGCTGAGGCAGATGCTGCAGCAAATAAAATGGATGAAGACTTCAGGCTGAATGGTACATTGTACCCAAGCTATGAATCTCCTGGTATCCATTGGGGTATGTCTATAGATCTGAATAGCTGTATCGGTTGCGGTACATGTATCATAGGTTGCCAGTCAGAAAATAACATTTCTGTAGTTGGTAAAGATCACGTGCTGAAGATGCATGAAATGCATTGGATGCGTATCGATCGCTACTTCAGCGGTATGCCTGATGACCCGGATACTATACAGACTATCTTCCAGCCTATGCTGTGTCAGCATTGCGACAATGCGCCTTGCGAAAACGTTTGTCCGGTGTCTGCTACCAACCATAGCTCAGAAGGTCTTAACCAAATGGCTTACAACCGTTGTATCGGTACTAAATATTGCGCTAACAACTGTCCATATAAAGTACGTCACTTCAACTGGATGGATTGGAACAATGCAGATTGCTTCGAAGACAACGTTTATGAAGATGGCCGTCGTGATGATATCAATGATGATCTTACACGCATGGTGCTGAACCCAGACGTTACTGTTCGTAGCCGTGGTGTAATGGAAAAATGTACTTTCTGCGTACAGCGCCTGCAGGATGCTAAACTTACTGCTAAGAAAGATAATCGTCCGCTTAGAGATGGCGAGGCTCGTACTGCTTGTCAGCAGGCTTGTCCTACAGATGCTATCACTTTCGGTAACGTAAATGATAAAACCAGTGCTATCTACCAGCTTCGTCACAATCAGCAGAGAGAACGTCTCTACTATGCGCTCGAAGACATGCACACCCTGCCAAACGTAAACTATCTGGCTAAAGTGCGTAATACAGATGTAGTAGTAGCAGGTAATGAAAAACTGGATGACATGTATAACCTGCACATCTAATAGTGGGCAGTAATACTGAAGAATAGAAGAATATAGAAAAAAGAAGGCGTCAGAACAGATTGGTGAAAAGAATAGACGCTGAGAAAAAAATTAAAACGAAATTTTACTAATTAGGTGCTATGCATATTAAGTACGAATCGTTTGTACGAGAACCGCTGGTAAATGGTGACAAAACGTATCACCAGGTAACAGAAGATATTATCGGGCCAATTGAAAGGAAGCCGGGCCGCATGTGGTATATTGGCTTCTTCTTCTCCGTGGCACTGTTATGCTTTGGTATATTCTCTGTGACCTGGGCGGTTTATTGGGGTTTAGGAACCTGGGGTGTGAACAGGACCATAGGCTGGGGTTGGGATATCACCAACTTCGTATGGTGGGTAGGTATTGGTCACGCAGGTACGCTTATCTCGGCTATCCTTTTGCTTTTCCGTCAGGGATGGCGCACAGGGGTGAACAGGGCTGCAGAAGCGATGACAATCTTCGCGGTAATGTGTGCGGGTCAGTTCCCTATCTTCCACATGGGTCGTGTATGGGATGGTTTCTTCGTATTGCCTTATCCTAATACCCGCGGTCCATTATGGCCTAACTTTAACTCTCCGCTTCTTTGGGACGTATTTGCGATATCTACTTACTTCACAGTATCATTACTGTTCTGGTATTCAGGTCTTATCCCTGATTTTGCTACAATCCGCGATCGTGCCAAAACCAAGTTCCGTAAAATGGCTTATGGTGTTGCATCTTTCGGCTGGACAGGTTCTGTGAAAAACTGGCAGCGTCACGAGGCTCTTGCACTTGTTCTTGCTGGTCTTTCTACACCACTCGTGCTTTCAGTACACACCATAGTATCTTTTGACTTTGCTACGTCTGTTATACCGGGCTGGCACACCACCATCTTCCCGCCATACTTCGTTGCGGGTGCGATATTCTCCGGTTTCGCGATGGTGAACACACTACTCGTTATATCCCGTAAAATACTGCATCTCGAAGACTACATTACTATAGGCCACCTGGAAGCAATGAACAAGGTTATTGTTCTTACAGGTTCTATAGTGGGTGTTGCCTATCTTACTGAGTTGTTCATTGCATGGTACAGTGGTGCCTATGGCGAACAGGCTGCCTTCAAATGGCGTATCATGGGCCCTTACTGGTGGAGCTACTGGGCTATGATGACTTGTAACGTGGTATCTCCGCAGCTGTTCTGGGTTAAGAAGTTGCGCCGTAATATCCCATTCACTTTCATTATGTCTATTGTGGTGAACATAGGTATGTGGTTCGAGCGTTTCGTGATCATCGTTACTTCACTCTACCGCGACTGGATACCTGGTAGCTGGGCATACTATAGCCCTACATGGCCGGAAGTTGGCTTCTATCTGGGTACCTTTGGTTTGTTCTTCACTTGTTACTTCTTGTTTGCTAAATACTTCCCTATAGTTGCAGTTGCGGAAATCAAGTTCGTACTGAAAACTTCAGGTGACAATTATAAAAGAGGTATGGAAACGATTGAGGCGCAGAGCGAAGAAGAATTTGTACATGAAGTAGAAACGCATCACGCTCACGCTTAATTATATTAATTATAAACATTGAACATTAGTAAACAATGGCTATAAAGAAATTTGCAGTTGCTTGTTATGATGACGAAGAGGTGTTGTTCCCGGCGTTAAAAACGGTTCGTCACAGCGGTTATAAGCTGCATGATATATACACACCTTTCGCAGTGCACGGCCTTGATGAGGCTATGGGATTAAAAGGTACTGATCTGCATATTGCAGGTTTTATCTTTGGTCTTTGTGGTACCAGCACGGCATTAGGCTTCATTTCATGGATCCTTACATCCGATTGGCCGCTCAATTTCGGCGGTAAGCCGCATTTTTCACTGCCTGCATGGATACCTATCACTTTCGAGCTTACGGTATTATTCTCTGCAGTAGGCATGGTGCTTACATGGTGTTATCTTAACCAGGTAATGCCGGGTGTAAAAAAACACGTGTTCCACCCTCGCCAGAGCGATGACTACTTTGTAATGGCTGTGGAGTTGAACGACCACACAAGCGAGCAGGAAGTAGTAGATTTTCTTAAAACTACAGGAGCTAAAGAAACTTCTGTACAGATAGCTGAAGATTCATGGTGGTACGGCCGTTTTGATAAAGAAGAAGCGTATCAGAAGTTGTAAAATTTTGTTTGTTCAAACTGAATTACTTGATAATAATGAATAAGACCAAAAGCATATTAGTAGCAAGCCTGATAGTGATACTGGGTCTGGCATCATGCAACACCGGCAATATGCGCCGTGATCCGGGAAGGGTCTATGCACCGGATATGTTCTACTCTCGTGCGTACGATGCTTATACATCAAATCCAAACTTTGCCGATAGCCAGACAAGCCGTCCTCCGGTTAATGGTACTGTTGCTATAGGCCATACGTTGCCTGATCATCTTATCGAAGGTGATACTACAGCTTACAAGACCTTTACTACTACACTTCGCTTTAATGAAGAGGAACTTGCAGAAGGCAAACGTCTGTTCATGATATATTGTGCTATATGCCACGGTCCTGAGCTGGATGGTAATGGTCCGCTGTATAAAAGCGGTAAGTTTGCTGCTATGCCTGCCAACTTTAAAGATGGCAAATACCTGCACATGCCGGTAGGCCAGATGTATGCAGCAGTGAAGTATGGTAAAAATATGATGGGTTCGTATGCAAGCCAGATCGATATTAAGCAACGCTGGATGATATTGGCCTTTATAAAGAAGACACAGTCTGAAAATGGTGGCGATGCATTCGCATTCGGTTCTGCTGCAACTACTGCTACGGCAGCAGCTGCAACTGATACCACAAAAGCAAAAGCTCCAGTAGCTGATGCTAACAATAAAAAAGGATAAACTGTTTAATTATAAACTTACTTACATAAAAGTTTAAAAATGAATGACCGTTTTGAGATACCGGCAAGCCTGAAGAGAACCAGTATGGCACTGATATTAATAGGTATTATTACCTTAGTTGCAGGTGCTATTACGCTGCTTGGTAGTGCTGATATTCACGACAAGACCCGCTTCTGGGTAATTTTACTGCAGAACAGCGTGTACTTCCTGCTTATCACAGTGGTAAGTATATTTATCCAGGCTGCCGCGGCACTTGCCCAGGGTTCATGGATAGTGGCATATCGCCGTGTACCGGAAGCTATCGGTGCCAATGTATGGGTGTTTAGTCTTATTGCTGTTGTTGTAATGTTCCTGATCGTATTTACATTCAATATCAATGGTCACAACCCGGTTTATCCCTGGGTAAACCCTGCGGGAGATAAGATATTGGAAGGTAAATCTGCTTTCCTGAATCCAAAGATGTTTGTGGGCTTTACTTTAGTTACTGTTATTCTTTGGTCATTCTTTGGTCGCAAATTCAGGGCACTTTCCTTGGCCCAGGAGAATGCTCCTAAAAACAGTACTAAAATATACTGGCAGTTCTTCCGTTTAGCAGGTGTGTTCTTATTGGTGTATGCACTTACTCAAATGAGTACTACTCCTTGGTTCTGGACTATGAGTACACAGCCACACTGGTATTCTACTATGTTTAGCTGGTACACATTTGCAAGTGCCTTTGTAAGCGGTATGTCTGTTATCCTTCTTTGGGTTGTCTACCTGAAAAATCAGGGTAACCTGGAGCTTGTAACTAAAGAACATATGCACGATCTTGGTAAATTCATGTTTGCGTTCAGTATCTTCTGGACATACCTTTGGTTTGACCAATATATGTTGATATGGTACAGTAACCAACCTGAAGAAACAGTTTACTTCAAGTTGCGTCAACAGGGTTCATACAGTGTATTGTTCTATGCAAACATTATTATCAACTTTGTAATGCCTATCTTAATATTGATGACACGTCCAAGTAAACGTAACTACTTCACTGTTACATTTATGGCGATGATTATTATATTCGGCCACTGGGTAGATTTCTACCAGGCCATTATACCGGGGCCTTTGGGTTCACACTGGCACCTTGGCTGGTATGAAATGGGAACATTTGCACTTTTCGTAGGCATACTGATATTTACAGTATCGCGTACACTGGCAAGCGCATCACTGGTACCGAAAAATAACGTACTGCTTAAAGAAACAATAGTCCATTTAAGCTAAGAAATAACGAACTGGAAAATAGAAAACAGAAGGGAGCGAAGGTGATTGAAGGGGATGTTTTAAATTACCGAATTAAACTTAACACACAAAGTAAATACAAGCTGAACTGACCATGTCGGGATTTATAACAATAGCATTAGTTGTTCTGGTATTTATCATTGTATACCAGATTGGTAAAGCAAGCGAATATGCAGGCATATTACGCGGTGAAGAAAAAGTAAAAGCACAAACCAACCGCGCTATCGCCTGGTTGCTTGTGATTTTCTTCCTGCTGGGATTGTATGGTATCTGGAAATGCCATGAGCTGCTGATAGGCAAAATGTTGCCTGAGTCTGCTTCGGTAGAGGGTATGGCCTACGATAAGATGTTCAATGTAACATTGATCGTAACCGGTATCGTATTCTTTGCTACACAGGCATTGCTTTTCTGGTTTGCATTCCGCTATCAGTCTACTGGCAAGCGCACTTCTTTTTTCTTTCCGCACAACAACAAACTTGAAATAGTATGGACCACTGTACCGGCTATCGCAATGGCTGTACTCGTAGCTATTGGTCTGCGTAACTGGTTCAATATCACTTCTGAAGCCCCTGCAAATTCTGAGGTAGTGGAAGTAGTTGGTAAACAATTCAACTGGCTTATCCGTTACCCTGGTAAAGATGGCGTATTAGGTAAAAGAGATTTCCGTAAGATTAATGACGCTAACAATGTTCTTGGTCTTGACTGGGCCGATAAAGACAATACAGATGACGTTATTTCACAGAATGGTGAATTGCACGTAATTGTGAACAGACCTGTAAAGCTTATCATTGGCTCACGCGATGTGATACATGATGTTGGTCTGCCGCATTTCCGTATGAAGATGGATGCTGTGCCGGGTATTACCACTACTATGTGGTTCACTCCGCGCATCACAACGGAAGAAATGAAAAAGATTACAGGCAATCCTAACTTTGTTTACGAAATATCATGCGATCAAATGTGTGGTAAAGGGCACTATTCAATGCGTGGTACTGTGATCGTACAAACTCAGGCTGAATACGACGAGTGGCTTGCTAAGCAACAGTCTTATTATGCGTCTGTTAATACATCGGCTGCGCCTGCCGCTGCTGATAGTACCGGACAAAAGCCTGCAGCAGCAAAAACAGATAGTGTAAAAGCAATAACGATGAAGTAATCGGCCACTGACAACGGCCACTAATTAGTGAAAAAATGAGTAACGAAATTATTATTGACGGACCTAATGTAGCACACACCATAGAAGGCGCTACAGATCATCACGGTCATGAGCATCACGAACCGCATTTTATCTGGAAGTACATTTTTAGCCAGGATCATAAGATCATCGGTAAGCAGTTTCTTATTACCGGTATCATCTGGGCTATCATAGGTGCGCTGTTTTCAGTGTTCTTCCGTTTACAGCTCGGCTTCCCGGACAGTACTTTCCCTGTTATGGAAAAGTTCCTGGGCGAATGGGCTAAAGGTGGTAAGCTTACACCTGAGTTTTACTATGCGTTGATAACAATGCACGGTACTATCCTTGTGTTCTTCGTGTTAACTGCCGGTCTTAGCGGTACTTTCGCTAACTTCCTTATACCGTTGCAGTTAGGTGTGCGCGATATGGCTTCGCCTTTCATGAATATGCTTTCTTACTGGTTTTTCTTTACTGCCAGTGTTATCATGTTCATTTCATTATTCGTTGAAACAGGCCCTGCCGCAGGTGGTTGGACTACTTACCCCCCCTTGAGTGCCCTCAAAGAAGCGTCTTTAGGCTCGGGTACCGGTATGGACTTGTGGCTTATCAGTATGGCGCTCTTTGTGGTATCATCACTTCTCGGTGGTCTTAACTATGTGAGCACTATATTAAATATGCGTACCAAAGGCATGACCATGACACGCATGCCACTTACTATATGGGCGTTGTTCTTTACTGCTGTACTTGGTATTCTTTCTTTCCCTGTATTGTTCTCAGGTTTTGTATTGCTGATATTCGATCGCAACTTCGGTACCAGTTTCTACCTGTCAGAAATATTTGTAGGCGGTAAAGCCTTACCACACATTGGTGGTTCTGCTATTCTTTACCAGCACTTATTCTGGTTCCTTGGTCACCCAGAGGTATATATCGTAATGCTTCCGGGCATGGGTATAGCTTCAGAGGTATTGGCTAACAATAGCCGCAAACCTATCTTCGGTTACTTCGCGATGATCATATCGCTCATAGGTATCACTACCTTGGCATTCCTTGTATGGGCGCACCACATGTTCGTAACAGGTATGAGTCCGTTCCTCGGTTCTATCTTCGTATTGCTTACCCTGCTTATCGCTGTACCATCTGCTGTAAAGGTGTTCAACTGGCTTACTACCATTTGGCGTGGTAACCTGCGTTTCACAGTACAAATGCTGTTTGCGCTTGGTTTCGTATCATTGTTCATCTCTGGCGGTCTTACAGGTATCTTCCTTGGTAACTCAGCATTAGACGTTCACCTGCACGATACATACTTCGTTATTGCCCACTTCCATATAGTAATGGGTGTGTCTGCATTCTTCGGTATGTTCGCCGGTATCTATCACTGGTTCCCTAAGATGTTTGGCCGCTTTATGAATAGCACACTTGGTTACATACACTTCTTCATCACATTCGCCGGTGCCTATCTTATCTTCTGGCCTATGCACTATGAAGGTATTGCTGGTATGCCACGTCGTTATTATGATTACAGTGCATGGGAATCATTTAAGAACTTCCAGGGGCTCAATGCATTTATCAGTATAGTTGCTATAGTTGTTTTCTTTGCTCAGCTATTGTTTGTGTTCAACTTCTTCCTGAGCATCTTTAAAGGCCGCAAGCTTACTGTAATGAATCCATGGGGTTCTCCAACACTGGAATGGACTACGCCTATCAAGCCAATACATGGCAACTGGCCTGGCGAAATTCCTGAAGTTCATCGTTGGCCATATGATTATAAAGACGATGGTCATGGTAATGACTTCGTTCTTCAAACAGAGCCATTGAAACCTGGAGAAGAATCACATTAAAATAAGATCATCCAATATAATTACAACCGTCATGCTCAGCATGACGGTTTTTTTATGATTAATTTGAATTGATTGGATGTATAATATAAGATTACCCTATTTACACATCATAAAATGCATTTTCCTGCCTTAACGGACACAATGCAACAATCCGTAACTTTAGGATACTAAAGAGGGAATGAATTGTATGAACGGCTTTATATTTTCAAAATACGAACCACAGAAGAACCAGACACCATTCGATAAGTTATTTAATCTGTTCATGGAGCTGCTGCAATATACCAGCGGCGACGCAGCAGAAGCCCTTAACTGGCTTACAGAGCTGGACAGGGAACATAAGCTCACAGATGACGAATATGGCATTGGTGATTTTATAGAAGACCTTAAGAAGCAAGGCTATATAGGAGAGAACGAACAGGATGGTGCTTACCAGATAACTGCCAAAACAGAACAAACCATCCGTAAACGCTCGCTCGACGAAATATTCGGCAAGCTAAAGAAGACCAAGCAGGGCAATCACCGCGTGTACAGAAGCGGTCAGGGTGATGAAATGAACCCTGAAATACGCCCTTATGAGTTTGGTGATGCACTCGATGCTATTGACTATACCGGCAGCCTGAAGAATGCCTTTATAAACAACGGCATTGACCAATTATCCATGCAGCAGGATGATCTTGAGATCCATGAAACAGATTTCAAGACGCAAACATCCACTGTGCTGATGATAGATATTTCCCACTCTATGATATTGTATGGAGAAGATCGCATTACCCCTGCCAAAAAGGTGGCAATGGCGCTCAGTGAGCTGATAACGACAAGATATCCTAAGGATACCCTGGATATTGTAGTGTTTGGTAACGATGCCTGGCAGATAGAGATGAAAGACCTTCCTTATTTGCAGGTAGGCCCATTCCATACTAATACCGTAGCAGGCCTTGAACTGGCTATGGATATATTACGTCGTCGTAAGAATCCCAATAAGCAAATATTCATGAT
>Ga0070665_100002964_pt1 | contig 18335 bp, 20 predicted proteins | sample KBSS13metaG_FD_65862 | JGI IMG/M metagenome (GOLD analysis project Ga0070665, IMG submission 65862) | Switchgrass rhizosphere microbial communities from Kellogg Biological Station, Michigan, USA - KBS S1-3 metaG | ecosystem: Host-associated > Plants > Roots > Rhizosphere > Soil ...
CAAGCCCGGCACGACGACCCCGCACACCAACTTCGACGCGAGCGTCTACATCCTGTCGAAGGAGGAGGGCGGCCGGCACACGCCGTTCTTCAACAACTACCGCCCGCAGTTCTACTTCCGCACCACGGACGTGACCGGCGTCGTGACCCTCCCCGAGGGCACCGAGATGGTCATGCCGGGCGACAACACCGAGATGGCGGTGGAGCTCATCCAGCCGATCGCCATGGAGGAAGGTCTGCGGTTCGCGATCCGCGAAGGTGGCCGCACCGTCGGCGCCGGGCGGGTCACCAAGATCAGCAAGTGAGCTAGCGCTTCTCCAGTTCGGCCCCGGACCTCGGTCCGGGGCCGTTCTGCGTGTAGGGGTGGGTGCCGGTCGAGCCAGGAAGGGCGGCTGTCAGGCAGGTTCCACACCGCCGAGCGTCGAGCGCTGCTCGAGCAGGACCAGCCCGGCCGACCCCGCGAGCAGGCAGACCAGGGCCGCGAGCCCGGAGCCCTCGGCGCCGATCACCGTGAAGGCCGCCAGCACGACCCCACCCGCGACCCGTGGCAGCCAGCCCGGCAGGCCGAGCGCCAGCCGGAACAGCCCGAGTCCTACCCAGAAGCCGCCGACGCCGACGCAGAGCTGGCCGGCGTACTCCCAGGTGAGCGCGTCGGTCGGGTGCGCGAGGGCGTGGTGGAGTCCGGCGGCGGTGAGCACGATCCCGAAGAGGATCACGAAGAACGCGTACCCGTACGACGCGAGCCCGGCCGCCTGCGCGCGCTCGGCCGGCAGGGCGCCGAGGGCGCCCTCGGCGCGGCTGTCCTCGCCCACGCCGAAGTACGCCCAGTAGAGGGTCGCCGCCAGCAGCAGGCTGATCGCGGCGAACACCACCTGCTCGAGCCCGATCGAGTGCGCGCCGGTTCCGAGCCCCACCCCGATCGCCAGCACCGACTCGCCCAGCGCGATCAGCAGCATCAGCCCGTGCCGCTCGACGAAGTGGCCGGGTACCAGCTCGAACGACGGCCCGCCGTCGGCCTCGGGCTGGTTCAGCGAGCTGATCGTGACGAAGCGCGGCAGCACCACCGCGACCACGAACGCGCCCAGCCACCACCACACCAGCACGTCCTCGAAGAAGAGCGCCCCGACGATGCCCAGCACCGCGCCCAGCATGTTCCAGCCGAGCAGCTGGACCACCATGCCCCGGGTGATCCGGGCGGCCTCGGTGACGTACATGCCGGCGTGCACCACCACGACCAGCAGGTAGCCGGTGGCGAAGACGATGCGGTCCGAGCCGTAGGCGTGGGGGATCGCCATCGCGGTGACGAAGTTGCCGATCATGCCGAGCACCAGCAGGATCCGCCGGCGCGGGGTGACCGGCGGAGCGGCGTTGGTCAGCCACGCGTAGCCGCCGTACATCCACCACAGGATCAGCAGCAGGAGCGCCGACCGACCGGTGACCGCCCAGCCGCCGTGCTGCACGGTGGCGGTCAGCTGGGTGATGGTGAAGACGAACACCAGGTCGAAGAACAGCTCGAGCGAGGTCACCTGGCCGGCCACCGGCAGCGGCACGCCGTGCCGTCGAGCCTGCATGTCGCGCACCCTACGACGGGACGACCGGGAGGCGCACCCGCCCGGAAAACCGGTGGAGGCGCCCGCGACGTACGTCGTACCGTGAGGCGCGACCGGACGGCCCGGCCCGAGATCCCGAGGGAGGCAGCGACATGCGAGGAGCGCACGCACTCGTCATGTTCCGTCACCTCGAAGGGATCTCGCGTGCTCACACGCTCGCTCAACCTGGGCATCCTCGCCCACGTCGACGCCGGTAAGACCACTCTGACCGAACGGCTCCTGCACCTCGCGGGGGTCATCGACGAACCCGGCTCGGTCGACTCCGGCACCACCCAGACCGACAGCCTCGCGCTCGAGCGCCGTCGCGGCATCACCATCAAGGCCGCGGTCGTGGCGTTCCCGCTGGACGACACCACGGTCAACGTCGTCGACACCCCGGGCCACCCCGACTTCATCGCCGAGGTCGAGCGGGTCCTCGGGGTGCTCGACGGTGCCGTGCTGGTGCTGTCCGCGGTCGAGGGCGTGCAGCCGCAGACCCGGATCCTGATGCGGGCGCTGCAGCGGCTCCGCGTGCCGACGCTGCTGTTCGTCAACAAGATCGACCGCGCCGGTGCCGACGTCGACGGCGTCCTCGACGCGATCCGCCGGCGGCTGACCCCGGACATCCTGCCGATGGGTGCGGCCGCCGGGCTCGGCTCGCGCGCGGCCACCTTCACGGCGTACCGGCCCGACGACGGCGCCTTCCGGGAGCGCGAGACCCTGGTCCTGGCCGAGCACGACGAGGCGGTGCTGGCGGCGTACGTCGAGGGCCGGGCGCGTACGCCGGGCCAGCTCCTCGCCGACGCGGCTGCCCAGACACGGGCTGCCCTGCTCCACCCCGTCTTCGCCGGCTCGGCGGCGACGGGGGCCGGCGTACCCGAGCTGATGGCCGGGATCGCGGCGCTCCTGCCGGGGAACCTGCCGGAGTCGGCGGGTGCGCCGTCGGGCCGGGTGTTCAAGGTCGAGCGCGGAACCGCCGGGGAGAAGATTGCCTACGTCCGGATGTTCACCGGCTCGGTAGGCGCCCGGCAGCGGCTCGACCTCTCCGGAGGACGCGCCGGCAAGGTCTCCGGCGTCCAGGTGTTCGAGCAGGGCCGCTGGGTGCGGGCCGACCAGGTCGGCGCCGGTCGGATCGGACGGCTCCACGGGCTTGGCGCGGTGCGCGTCGGCGACGGGTTCGGCGAGTCCGCGCGGTCCGAGCAGCACCACTTCGCCCCGCCGACCCTCGAGGCGTCGGTGACCGCCGTGCGCCGCACGCAGGGTCCGGCCCTGTGTGCCGCGCTCGTCCAGCTCGCCGACCAGGACCCGTTGATCCGGGTACGGACCGGCGACGACGGACTGCCCACGGTGTCGCTCTACGGTCGCGTGCAGCAGGAGGTGCTGGGCTCGACCCTCGCGGAGGAGTACGGCATCGAGGTCGAGTTCGCCGATGCCGGCGTGCTGCACGTCGAGCGCCCGCGCCGTGCCGCCGAGTCGGTGGAGCGCCTCAACACGCCGTCCAACCCGTACGGCGCGACGGTCGGTCTCCGGGTCACGCCGACCGCGCCGGGGTCCGGCGTGACCTTCGCGCTGGACGTGCCGTCCCGAGGTCTCCCGCTGTTCCTCTACAAGTCCGCGGAGGGGTTCGCGGCCGTGATGGAGCGGCACGTGGTGCGCGCCTTCGAGCACGGGCTGCGCGGCTGGGAGGTGACCGACTGCCGGGTGACCCTCACCGAGGTCGCCTACGCGTCCTGGGACGGTCCGCCCTCGACCCGCGGCAACCTGCCGACGGCTCTGGACTACCGCAAGCTCACCCCGATCGTGCTGCGGCAGGCCCTGGAGCGGGCCCGGACCGTCGTCTGCGAGCCCGTGCTGCGGGTGCTGGTGGAGGTGCCGACCGAGGATGCCTCCGCGGTCCAGCGGATCGTGACCCGGTGGGGAGCGGAGCTGGTCGGCCAGACCGGCGCCGGCGACCTCACCCGGCTCGAGGTGCGCCTGGTCGCCGCCCGGCTGCACGAGCTCCAGCGACAGCTGCCCGACCTGACCGGAGGCGAGGGCACCTTGGAGTCGCGGTTCGACGGCTACCAGCCCGTGCGCGGGCGCCCGCCCGTGAGGCACGGGTGGGACGTGACCGACCGGGCGCCCGTGGGAGTCTGAGTCCGTGCCGCGCTTCACCCGGGCCGAGCTCGAGTCCTACCGGAACGCCGAGGTGCCCGACCTCGTGGGCCCGGGCGTCCGGCTGGTCTTCGTCGGGATCAACCCGGGGCTGCGGACCGCGGCCACCCAGATCCACTTCGGCAATCCCGGCAACCGCTTCCGGCCGGCCCTCGTGGGCGCCGGCATCCTCGAGCCGCCGGCCGACGGGAGCCCCGGCATGACCGAGGCCGACCTCGCCACGTTGGTCCGCCGCGGCATCGGCATCACCAACCTGGTCCGACGTGCGACCGCACGGGCCGACGAGCTCGGTCGGGACGAGCTCGTCGCCGGGCGGGCGGAGCTGGAGTCCTTCGCGGCGCGACACCGGCCGCGCGTGGTCGCGATCCTCGGGATCACGGCGTACCGCGCGGCCTTCGCGGCACCCCGGGCCACGCCCGGTCGGCAGCCGGCCGACCTCGGGCCCGCCCAGCTCTGGGTGGTGCCCAACCCGAGCGGCCTCAACGCCCACGCCAGTGTCGCCTCCCTCGCCGCGGCGTACGCCGAGCCCGCGCGAGCAGCGGGCATTGGGCTGTCGGCGCCCCCTGACAGACTCGACTCATGAATGAGACGGCGCGCGGCACGTTCGAGGTCGTGATCACGCCGCAGGAGACCGACGACGCCATCGGGCGGCTGACCCTCGACAAGACCTGGTCCGGCGACCTCGTCGCGACCGGCCACGGGCTCATGCTCTCCGCCGGCGACCCGGCGCAGGGACGCGCGGGCTACGTCGCGCTCGAGGTCGTCGACGGCACCCTCCACGGACGGTCCGGGTCGTTCGCCTTCCAGCAGCTGGGCGTCATGCGCGACGGCGACCAGGAGCTGCGTTACGACGTCGTCCCCGGGTCCGGCACCGGCGGGCTGATCGGCATCGACGGGTCGCTCGCGCTCACCATCGACGACCGCGGCCACGCCTACGTGCTGACCTACCGGCTGCCCGACGACTGATCGACCGCCTCAGTCCGCCAGCAGGGCCAGCTCCTCGTCGACGTAGACGTCGCTGCCGCCGATCGCGTCGAGCTCCTCCTTGAGCGTGCGCTGGAGCTCGAGCGCCTCGGCGCGGCGGCCGAGGTTGCGGTAGCTCCAGCCGATCATCCACTTCGCGACCCGGATGGTCGCCGGGTCGCCGATCCGCTCGCGTGCGGCGAGGGCCTGCTCGAACGCCGCCAGAGCGGCCTCGAAGTCGCCGGCGTCGGCGTGGGTCATCCCGATGTTGTTGAGCAGCGAGGCGTCCCAGTCACGCGCTCGCTGGTCGTGGGCCGCGCGGGCGACCGCCAGAGCCGCCTCGTTCAGGGCGAGCTGCTGCTCCTCGGGGGCCGCCAGCGCCGCCATGTGCAGCGCGTCGACGTGCAGCGCCTCGAGTCCACCGGTCTCGGCCAGCGCGGCCGCGCTGGCGAAGAGGGGCCGCGACTCCTCGACCCGTCCCGACGAGCGCAGCACCCGGCCCCGCTCGAGAGCGAGGTAGGTCGCCGCCTCGGGTGCGTCGGAGTGCAGCCCGTCGAGGACCCGGGTCGCCTCGTCGTACTTCTCCTGGAGCCCCAGCGCGCGGGCGTACTGCGTCAGCCACGAGGTCCGGTCCGGCTCCTCCGCGTGCTCGGCTGCGTCGAGGAAGCGCTCGCCCGAGGTGGCCGGATCGTCGAAGTCCCAGAGCGGTCGTACGTCGATCACGTCCGGCACCCTAGTACGCCGGCCGGCGTACCGAGCCGCGACAATGAGGGATGGCATCGGCCGGCTCGACCCCGCCCGCGCGCCCGCACCACCGGTACACCGAGGACGGGCGACGGATGCGCGAGGTGCTCAGCTACTCGCGTCGCGGCAAGCGGTTCACACCCCACCAACAAGAGGCCTGGGACACCCACCACGACGACTGGGTGATCCCCGAGAGCGCCGTCGACGAGCCCGGGTTCCGCTGGGCCGACTGGTTCGGCCGCGAGGCCCCCCTGGTGGTCGAGATCGGCTCCGGCGTGGGTGAGGCGACCGGCGTGCTCGCCGCCGCGCGGCCGGCGTACGACGTGCTGGCGCTCGAGGTGTGGCGGCCCGGTATCGCGTCGGCCCTGGCCGAGGTCGTCGACGCCGGTGCGACCCACGTCCGGTTCTGCTCCGTCGATGCGGTCTGGACCCTGGAGAACCTGGTCGCACCCGGTGCCCTGGCCGAGCTGTGGACCTTCTTCCCCGACCCCTGGCCGAAGACCCGGCACCACAAGCGGCGGCTGGTGGACCGGCGCTTCGCCGCCCTGGCCGCCGACCGGCTCGCGCCGGGAGCCTGCTGGCGGCTGGCGACCGACTGGGCGGACTACGCGGAGCAGATGGAGCGCGTGCTGGACGCGGAACCGGCTCTCTCCGGCGGTGTGGTCGAGCGCTGGGACGAGCGACCGGTGACGAAGTTCGAGCGGAAGGGTCTCGAGGCGGGACGCTCGATCACCGACCTCTGCTACACCCGGACCTGACTCAGCCGAGGTCGACGCCGGCCCGCTCGAGCTCCGCCTCGGTCCGCAGTCGCTCGCTCTCGCGCTCCAGGCCGTCGGTCAGTCGGTCGAGCTCGGTCGGCACCTCCAGCGCGCGGCAGGCGTCGAGCAACGCCTCGTCGTACGCCGCGACGATCGCGATCCGCCGGGCCATCGGCATCCCCGACTCGAGCTGCCGCGCCTGGGGCCGGATGCGGCGGATGTCCGCGGCGATCCGCTCGATCGGAAGCCCGTCCGGGATCGGCTGCCGGGACTGCGTGAACCAGATCCGGCGTGTGCCGCTCTGGCCCAGGGTGGCGGCATCGACGAAATGGACGAGCAGCCACACCGCCCCGACCATCGCCGCCGTGATCAGGGACAGGACCACCACACCGGTCGCTTCTCCCATCCTTCGACGGTAAGTCGGCCGCGCCGTCCCGGCAAGACCCGCCAGGCGCGTTCCCGTCGTACGACGGTGACCGGCTGCCACAATGCCCGCCATGACGCAGCAGCCACCACCGGGCTACGGGCCACCACCCGGCTACGGCGCCTACGGCCCCCCGGCCCCCAACCACCCGCAGGCGACCACGACCCTCGTCCTCGGCATCCTCGGACTCGTCGTCTGCGGCCTGATCGGGCCCTTCGCCTGGAGCATGGGCAACCGGGTCGTCCGCGAGATCGACGCCTCCGGCGGACGGTGGGGTGGTCGAACGGAGGCCAACGTCGGCCGGGTCCTGGGCATTGTCAGCACGGTGCTGCTGGTCGGCGGGCTGCTGCTCGTGGTGCTCGTGTTCGTGTTCGGCGCGGTCTTCACCACGAGCTTCTCGACGTCGAACTGACCTCAGCCCACCAGCGCGGCCACCCCCTCGCCGAACACCTCGGTGTGCCGGTCGACGTCCTCGGTGGTGTGGTGCGGCGAGAAGAGCGCCATGTTGTGGAACGGCGTCAGCAGCACACCGCGGTTCAGGGTCCACAGGTGCAGGAAGCCCTCCAGGTCGTCGTCCATGGCCGCGGCCGCGTCGGCGCCGTTGCGGGGCGGCGGGCAGAACCAGTACTCCGCGCGACACCCGAGACGCTGCACGGTCCACGGCAGCCCGTGCCGGTCGATCACCGAGGAGACGCCGGCGGTGAAGCGCTCCGCCAGCGGGATGGCCACGGCGAAGTCCTCGTCGCGCAACGACGTCGACAGGGCGGCCCGGGACGCGGCCAGGGCCAGTGCGTTGGCGGTGAGCGTGCCGCCGACGCCCGCGACGTCGATCTCGTGGCCGAGCATCGGCTCGCGCAGCCGGTCGGCGACCTCGGCGGTCATGCCGTACGCCGCCAGCGGGACGCCGCCTGCAATCGGCTTGCCGACCACGAGCAGGTCCGGCTCCAGGCCCCAGGCCGCGGTGGCGCCGCCGGGACCGGCGCAGAGCGTGTGGGTCTCGTCGATCACGAGGAGTACGCCGTGCCGGCGCGTGATCTCCCGGACCGCGTCGAGATAGCCCTCGTCGGGGAGCACGATGCCGATGTTGGTCAGCGCCGGCTCCATCAGGAGGCAGGCCACGTCGCCCGCGGCCAGGCGTCGCTCGAGTGCGTCGGCATCGTTGAACGGGACGACCGCCGTGGTCTCGGCGACGTCCACCGGCGGCCCGAGGAGGCCCGGACGTGGCACGACGCGATCGCCGTCGAGGGTCGCGAACGCCTCGTCGACCGTGCCGTGGTAGCACCAGTCCATGACCGCGATCCTCGGCCGGCCCGTGAGGTGGCGGGCGAACCTGAGGACGAACCGGTTCGCGTCGGTCGCGGTCATCGCGAACTGCCACTGCGGCAGACCGAACCTCCGGGACAGCTCTTCGGCCACCCAGATCGCGTCGTCGGAGGGCAGCATCGTGGTGATCCCGGTGCGCGCGCGTTCGGCGACGGCCGCGGCCACCGCCGGGACGGCGTGACCCGTCATCGCGCCGGTGTCGCCGAGGCAGAGGTCGACGTACTCCACCCCGTCGACGTCGACGAGCCGCGCGCCGGACGCGCTCGCGAGGAACAGCGGGAAGGCCCCCGCCCACCGGGTCATCCAGGGCATGGGCACACCGGCGAGCAGGGATCCGGCGGCCTGCTGGGCCAGGGCCTGAGACTGCGGGTGCGTCTCGACGAAGCGGCGTTCTTCGTCGGCGCGGAGGGACGCGAGGCGGGTGCGGTCGATCACCGCAGCAATGTAGCGGTCGCTTCGGTCAGCGGTCGCGCTCGACCAGGCGCGACCGCAGCGACTCGTCGCGGTGCAGCCGCTCGAGGTCCCGGTCACGGCGCGCGGCGCTGACCGCGGCCAGGAAGTCCCACGACTGCGTGCCCGGGGGCGGCGGCGGTGCGACGTACTCCGCGAGACGGTCGGCGAGCATCGCGCCGATCCGCTGCCGCGAAGCGGGGTCGAGGGTGGCGAGCCGCGAGAGGTACTGCCGCATCGCCAGCGCGAGCCCGACAGGGGGTGTCCGCAGGTCCGCGCGGCCGGCCCACTCCGCAAGGGCGGGCGGCATCGGCACGGGCGGTGGGAGCCGGAGCGCGACCCGGTCGCGGACGACGTAGGTGCCCGCCGCGTAGTCGCCGAGTCGCTTGCCCCGCGGACTCACCAAGCAGCTGAAGAACGCCGGACCGCCGCTCAGGGCGTAGATCTCCGGCACGGCGACCAGCGCACGGACGAACGCCTGCTGGGCGGTGATCGTGCCGCCGTCGTCGCGGACCACCCGCAGGCCGAGGACCCACTTGCCCAGCGACTTCCCGCGGGTCAGGGTCTCCACCGTCGTCGGGTAGACCAGGAACACCGCCATCAATGAGCCGACCAGCGCGACGTGCTGGAGCGCGCCGTCGGTGTCGATGCTCGCGACCAGGGCCAGGAAGAGGACGCCGAACGCGACCACGCCCAGCGCCATCACGTCGAGGAGGCCCGAGCCGATCCGGGCGGCGACGGATGCCGCGGGCAGGTCGAGCGCGACGGCCTCGCCGGTGACGAGGTCGTCGGACGAGAGCATCGCGAAGTCCGACATCCCGGCCAGCATAGGTACCTCGCGGCCCTAGCATCGCGACATGGACCTCGACGCCTACGTGCTCGCGCACCACGCGGAGTGGGAGCGGCTCGAGGCGTTGACCAAGAAGCGAAGGCTCGACGGGCACGAGAGCGACGAGCTCGTCGAGCGCTACCAGCGCGTGGCCACCCACCTCTCGGTGATCCGGACCGCCGCACCGGACGCGACCGCGATCACCTACCTGTCACTGCTCCTCAGCCGGGCCCGCAACCGGGCCGGCCGCGCGCGAGGCGGCACCTGGCAGGGCGTCCTCTCGTTCGTGCTCGAGCGGTTCCCCGCGGCGCTCTACCGGCTCCGGTGGTGGTGGCTCGGCACGATGGCCGGGAACGTCGTCGCGACGGCGGTGATGATGTGGTGGCTGCTCGACCACCCGAACGTCGAGCAGACCATGCTCTCCCCGCGTCAGGTCGACCAGCTGGTCAACCACGACTTCTCCGGCTACTACGGCCAGTACGCCGCGTCCCACTTCGCCGCCGAGGTCTGGACCAACAACGTCTGGGTGACCGTGCTCTGCCTGGCCCTCGGCGTGCTCGGGCTGCCCGTGCTCTACCTGATGTTCCAGAACATCGCGAACCTCGCGGTGATCGGCTCGATCATGACCCGGCACCACCATGCCGCGGAGTTCTGGGGACTGATCCTGCCCCACGGGCTCCTGGAGCTGACCGCCGTCTTCGTCGCCGGCGGCGTCGGGCTGCGGCTCTTCTGGTCGTGGGTCGAGCCCGGCGACCTGACCCGTGCCCAGTCCTTCGCGCACGAGGGACGGACCGCCGGCACCGTGGCCCTCGGCCTGGTCGGCGTGCTCGCGGTCAGCGGGTGCATCGAGGCGTTCGTGACGCCGTCGCCGCTGTCGACGTGGGCGCGGATAGCGATCGGCGTCCTGGCCGAGGCGACGTTCCTGAGCTACGTCTTCGTGCTCGGCCGGCAGGCCTTCCACCGCGGCCACACCGGCGACATCGACCCGACGCTCCTCGACGACCGCGTCCTCGCCCAGGCGTGAGCCGGCTCCCTCAGAGCAGTCCCCGCGCCTTGAGGGCGAGGTAGTGGTCGGCGAGGGTCGGCGGCAGGTCCTCGGCCGGTACGTCGATCACGGCGACGCCGAGGGTCTCCAGGAGGTCGGCGGTGGCTCGGCGCCTGGCCAGGGTCTGCTCGGCCGCGGCGGCGGCGTACACCTCGTCGAGCCCGCTGCGTGCCTCGGCCAGGCGTTCGAGCTCGGGGTCGTGCACCGAGGCGAGGACGACCCGGTGGTGCGCGACCAGGACCGGGAGCACCGGGAGGAGCCCCTCCTCGACGGCCGACGGCTCCAGCGGCGTGAGCAGGACGACCAGCGCGCGCTGCCGTCCGAAGGACTGGACCGCGCCGGCCAGTCCGGGCCAGTCGGCCTCGGCGATCTCGGGCTGGAGCCCGGCCAGGGCGTCCTCGAGCCGGCTCGTCGCGTCGCGCGCCCCGGCGAGCCGTAACCGCGCCCGGATCCGCCGGTCGCCGGCGACGACGTCGACGCGGTCACCCGCCCGGGCGGCCAGCGCGGTGAGCAGGAGGGCCGCCTCCATCGCCGAGTCGAGACGCGGCACGTCCGCGACCCGGCCGGCGGAGACCCGCGAGGTGTCCAGGACCAGGACCACGCGCCGGTCGCGTTCGGGCTGCCAGGTGCGGACCACGACGTTGCGGTTGCGGGCCGAGGCGCGCCAGTCGATCGAGCGGACGTCGTCACCGCGCACGTACTCGCGCAGCGAGTCGAACTCCGTGCCCTGGCCGCGCACCCGCACCGCCGATCGCCCGTCCAGGTCGCGCAGCCGCGCGAGCCGGGACGGGAGGTGCTTGCGCGAGTCGAACGGCGGCACGACGCGGACGGCGCCGGGTGCGTCGACGGTGCGCTGGCGTGCCGCGAGTCCCAGCGGCCCGACGCTGCGCAGGGTCACTCCGAGCGCACTCAGGTCGCCGCGACGGGTGGGGAGCAGCGGTGTCTCGAGCAGCACCCGGTCACTTCCACGCAGCCGAAGACGGTGCCGGTTGCCGGTCGCCCCGGCCGTGGGCTGCCAGGCGTCACGCACGAGCAACGACGCGGCTCGCGAGCCGGCGTTCGCGATCACGAGCATGCTCGTCGCGGGGTGCCCCGCGCGTACCCGGCCCGGTGGGAGGCGTTCGATCGAGATCGAGCGCGGAGCCACGGCGAGCAGGAGGTCAGCCCCGACCAGGACGGCGACCACCAGCAGCCACCACCACACCGTCGAGCCGGCCGGACGCACCAGCACGGCCACCAGCCCCAGCAGGAGCAGGAGCGGGACGCGTCCGGTGATGGCCATCGTGCGAGCTCAGCGTGGGACGGGCACGGAGCCGAGCGCGGACGACAGCACGGCGCCGACGTCGACCCCTTCGAGCTCGGCCTCGGGTCGCAGCGAGAGCCGGTGGGCCAGGGTGGCCTGGGCCAGCGCCTTCACGTCGTCCGGGGTCACGAAGTCGCGGCCCGACAGCCACGCCCACGCGCGGGCGGTGCGCATCAGCGCGACCGCCCCTCGGGGACTCGCGCCCAGCCCGAGTGACGGCGCCTGCCGGGTCGCTCGGGCGACGTCGACGACGTACCCGGCGACCTCGGGCGACACCTGCACCGCGCCTACGCCGCTCCGGCCGGCCGCGATGTCGTCCGCGCCGGCGACGGCGGTCACGCCCGACGTGGCGATGTCCTGGGGGTCGAATCCCGCGGCGTGCCGGGTGACGATCTCCAGCTCCTGGGTGCGGTCGGGGACCGGCAGCACGACCTTGAGCAGGAAGCGGTCGAGCTGGGCCTCCGGCAGGGGATAGGTGCCTTCGTACTCGACCGGGTTCTGGGTCGCGGCGACCAGGAAGGGCCGCGGCAGCGGACGTGAGACCCCGTCGACGCTGACCTGGCCCTCCTCCATCGCCTCGAGCAGGGCCGACTGCGTCTTCGGGGGCGTGCGGTTGATCTCGTCGGCGAGCAGGAGGTGGGTGAAGACCGGGCCCTCCCGGAACGTCAGCTCGCCGCGGCTGCTGTCGATCACCATCGAGCCGGTGATGTCGCCGGGCATCAGGTCGGGCGTGAACTGCACCCGACGCGTCTGCACCGACAGCGACGCCGCCAGGCTCCGGACGAGCAGCGTCTTGGCGACGCCGGGCACGCCCTCCATCAGGACGTGGCCGCCGCAGAGCAGGGCGACCAGCAAGCCGGAGACGGCCGCGTCCTGGCCGACGACGGCCTTGGCCACCTCGGCACGGACGGCGCTCAGCCGCTCGCGTGCCTCGCCGCTGGTCGTCGGGCCGGTGGGGGTGGTCATCGGGGGGACACCTCTCTGTCGAGCTCGGTGAGCCGCTGGGCCAGGCTGGCCAGCTCCCGGTCGTCGCCGGGTGGGAACGCAGTGGGGCCGATCAGGGCGTCGATCTCGGCGGCCGGTCGGCCGGTGCGCACCGCGACGTCCTCGACCAGGCGACGGGGACCGACCTGCCGGGGGAGTCGGAGGTGCTCGGCGAGCCGGGTGCGGGCCGCGGACCTCAGGGCGTCCGCGGCATGGCGCCGGTCTCCGGCGCGACGGTACAGCCGACCCAGGTTGCGGGTCGTCTCGACCGCCTTCACCGAGACCGGGAGCGGCTCGCTGGCCAGAGGTCCGAGCCGGCGCCCGCGCCAGGCGACCGTCGCCGCGCCCACGACGAGCAGCAGCCAGAGGCCGGGCCTGAGCCAGTCGGGCAGGAGGCTCCCGACCGAGACGCTGTCGGCGCCACCCAGGTCGCCCAGCGAGGGCACGTACCAGACCAGCCGCTGGTGCTGACCGAGGAGCCGCAGCGCGACGGCCGCGTTGTCGCTCTCGAGGATCTGGTCGTTGGTCAGCAGCGCCGGGGCGCCCAGCAGCGTCAGCCCCGGTCGGGGCTGGGCCATGAAGACGCCGCCCCTGCCCCGGAAGCAGCCGTCGGTGCGATAGGCGTCGGCGACGTCCACCCGCACGGTCAGTCCGTCGTACGCCGGACAGCCGGCGGCGACCGGGCCGTGGGGGACGCTCGTCGCGGGAAAGGATACGATTCCCAGCTCGCGCAGGAGCTGCGGCCCGGGCGCGACCACGACCAGGTCGGCGTCGCCCTGGTGCTGCAGCAACCGGGCGGTGGTGGAGCGGCCGAGGCGGTCGGTCGAGGTGACCACGATGGTGGTCGCGGCATCGGGGGAGGCCCCGTCGAGCGCGTCCGCCGAGCGCACCACGTCGACCTCGATGCCTTCGCGGTCCAGCACCCGGGCCACGGCCTGCGCGCCGGAACCGTCGGGGTTCCGCGGGTCCAGGGCGCCGGAGTACGTGCGGTCGTGCCGGCCGAGCCAGGCCGACAGCGCCACCGCGACGACCGCGGCGGCCACGACGAGGACGACCAGCCGGTGCCGGCCGAGCCAGCTCATCTCGCACCCGCCAGTGCGTCGTCCAGCTCGAGCACCCCGGACGCGTCGTCGTGGCCCGCCGGGTGGTCGCCGTACAGGGTGGCGTCGAAGAGGTCGGCAGTGCGGCCGACCCGGACGCCGTGGCTCGGGTAGGACGTGGCGAGGCTGGCCGCGACCTCGTGCGCGGTCGCCCCTGGCTGGTCGTGGAGCCGGCCGCGCTCGACCTGGCGCACGGCCAGGGCGCGGAAACCGTCGGTGACCGCGTCGGCGTACCGACCGTCGACCAACGCGGCCTCGGCCCGCTGGCGCAGCTCGGCCGCCGATGGACGGTCGTCGGCGAGCACCGCCTGGACCGCCGTCCGCTGTCGCCGGTCACGGCGGACGCGGGACAGCAGCACGACGAGTCCCACCAGCAGGACGGCGCCGATCAGCATGGTCACGAAGGCGGTCACGCCGTTGGTCCCGGAGGCGGCGCCGACGCCGCCCTCGAGCCGGCGCCACAACCAGCCGAGGATCCGTTGCAGCAGGTGGCGGTGGTACTCGCCGCGCACCAGCTCGTCGCGCAGGAGGCGACGACCCTCGTCACCGGAGGGCTGAAGCGGTGGGCCGGGCGCGAGCATCAGGCGGGCAGGATCCCGGCTCGGCCGAGCAGCTCCACGTCGTAGGCCTCCTTGCGGATGCGCTGGTCGATGTAGAGCAGCGCCGACACCGCAGCCGAGAAGGGCTGCAGCACGGCCGAGGAGAGGGTGGTGCCGACGGCGGTGAGGACGAGGTAGATCAGCAGGCCGTAGCCGGTGTCGGTCGAGGTGGTCAGGAAGAGCTGTCCGGCGATGCTGAACGGCAGCCGCAGGATGCCGCCGGCCACGCCCACGACGAGGCTGACCAGCACGAGGAGCCCGAGCAGGCGCCAGAACTGGTGGTGGGTGAGCCGGACGGCGCGTCTGAGCGCACCGAACACGCCGACCGGCTCGAGCATCAGCGTCGGGACGGCGAGGGCGCGCAGCCGCACCCAGAACCAGACGTAGGCGAGGAGAACCACCAGGGCCAGCAGGACCGCGAACAGCACGACCTCCCCGAGGGGTGCCTGGAAGACCAGCGCGACGATCGCGACCAGGCCGACCGCGGCCCCCACCACGACGAGGACGCCGAGGCCGAGCAGGAACGACATGCCGAGCAGGCGCCAGCGCTTGCCGCGGGTGGCCGCCCAGGCCTCGGCCATCGTCAGCTTGCGGCCCACCGCGGCGGCCGAGCTGACGTGGGCGATCATCCCGGAGACGAACAGCAGGCCGATCGCCTGCAGCTGCGCCCCGGCCAGGAGACCGCCGAGGGCGACCAGCAGGTCGACGACCTGGCTGTTGGACACCGACCCGGAGGCCGGGTCGGGTGAGAACCCACCTCTGGACCCGGTCGCGAGTCCCGCCGCGATCGGCACGATCATCGCCACGGCGGAGACCAGCACGGCCGCGCCGATGGTCGCCCTCGGGTTGTAGCGGATGATCTTGAACGCCCCGTCGAAGATGTCGCTGAGCACGAGCGGTCGCAGCGGGATGGCGCCGGGTTTGTGCGCGACCGGCATCGGCACGGCGAAGCCGCCGGCCGGCTGGCCCGGGTAGGGCTGTTGCGGCCGGTAGCCCGGTGGGGACCCCGGCTGCTGGTACTGCGGCGGGTACGTCGCCGGCCCGGGCGGCGCACCCGGTGCCTCACCCCAGCGGGGAGACACGACTTCCTGCGGTGGCTGCCAGCCCGGCGGAGGCGGCTGGTCTCCGGACACGCCTGCCTCCTCGTCGACTGTGCAGCGGACCCGTCCCAGCGCCGCGTGGCCGCCATCCTGTCAGGTCACGCGGCCGGCGTCCGGGGGTTGCGAATCCTCCGGGCCCGGGTCTCGAGACGCGTCGCTCAGCCCCTGGTTCCTCGGGTCTGAGCCGATGCTCCTCGACCTCCCGCGCCCCTCCGTACCCTCGCGGGCTCGGGCACGGGGCGCGTGATTTTGCGGTCCTGGATGCCATCTGTCAGGATTGTCCGGTTGCTCCGGCGGGTTGCCGGGGTGCGCCGCATTTGACCTCTGAATCGCGTCTCCCGCTGGTTTGTTGTCGCCGTGCGTCGCACCGCACCAGGAGACCCGATGGCTCGGCCACTGCAGTGACGTGGTGACCGAGCACCCACCAACACGATGCAGGTTCCTGATCCTGGGTGATCTGTGTGCCGCGAGACCGCGACACGCCCGACCTCGGGGGTCGGGGATCCGGGATGGGCCGGACGGCGAAGACGGACGACCAACGGCAGTACGACACGAAGGACGAGAGAGACCTATGGCGGGACAGAAGATCCGCATCAGGCTCAAGGCCTATGACCACGAGGTGATCGACACCTCGGCGCGCAAGATCGTGGACACGGTCACCCGCACGGGTGCCAAGGTCGCCGGCCCTGTGCCGCTGCCGACCGAGAAGAACGTGTACTGCGTCATCCGCTCGCCCCACAAGTACAAGGACTCGCGCGAGCACTTCGAGATGCGCACGCACAAGCGGCTGATCGACATCATCGACCCCACGCCGAAGACCGTCGACTCCCTGATGCGCCTCGATCTGCCCGCCGGTGTCGACATCGAGATCAAGCTCTGAGGCTGGCTGAGATGACTGTTGAGCGAAACGTGAAGGGATTGCTGGGCACCAAGCTCGGCATGACCCAGATGTGGGACGAGAACAACCGCATCGTCCCGGTGACCGTCGTCGCGGCGAGCACGAACGTCGTCACCAAGGTCCGCAAGCCCGAGACCGACGGCTACAACGCCATCCAGGTCGGGTTCGGCGAGATCGACTCCCGCAAGGTGACCAAGCCCGACGCCGGCCAGTTCGCGAAGGCCGACGTCACGCCCCGTCGTCACCTGGCCGAGATCCGCACCGCGGACGCCGGCTCCTACACCGTGGGCCAGGAGCTCCTGGCCGAGACCTTCGCCGCGGGTGACGTCATCGACGTCACCGGCACCACGAAGGGCAAGGGGTTCGCCGGCGTCATGAAGCGACACGGCTTCCACGGCGTCGGCGCCTCGCACGGTGCCCACAAGAACCACCGCAAGCCGGGCTCGATCGGTGCCTGCGCGACCCCCGGGCGCGTGTTCAAGGGCGTCCGGATGTCCGGCCGCATGGGCAGCGACACCGTGACCACCCAGAACGTCGTCGTCCACGCGATCGACGCCGAGAAGGGCCTGATCCTGCTCCAGGGTGCCGTTCCCGGCCCCAAGGGTGGGCTCGTCGTCCTCCGCTCGGCCGCCAAGAGCGCGCAGAAGGAGGCCTGATCATGGCGACCACCACCAAGAAGGCCGCCTCGTCGAAGTCCGCCGACGCGAAGGTCGTGAAGGTCGACCTTCCCGCCGAGATCTTCGACGTCGAGGTGAACATCCCGCTGATCCACCAGGTCGTCGTGGCCCAGCAGGCCGCCGGCCGACAGGGCACCCACTCGACCAAGCGCCGGGGCGAGGTCCGCGGCGGCGGCCGCAAGCCCTACAAGCAGAAGGGCACCGGTCGCGCCCGCCAGGGCTCGACCCGCGCGCCGCAGTTCGCCGGCGGTGGCGTCGTCCACGGCCCGCAGCCGCGCAGCTACGCCCAGCGCACCCCCAAGAAGATGGTGGCCGCCGCCCTGCGCGGTGCCCTGTCCGACCGGGCGCGCGACGGCCGCATCCACGTCGTGGAGTCGCTGGTGTCCGGTGACACCCCGTCGACGAAGGCGGCCCTGGCCGCCCTTCGCGGCGTGGTCTCCGACCGCTCGAACTTCCTCGTGGTGCTCGAGCGCGCCGACGCCCTCACCTGGCTCTCGCTGCGCAACGCGGTCGAGGCCCACATCGTCGCTGTCGACCAGCTCAACACCTACGACGTGCTGGCCGCCGACGACCTGGTCTTCACCCAGGGCGCCTACGAGGCGTTCGTGGGCGGCACCGCATCCTCGAGCGAGCGCCCCGCGGCGCTCGTCTCCACCCCTGCCGCGGAGCCGGCCGAGGAGCCGGTCGTCGCCGAGGTCGAGGCCACGCCGGCCAAGGCCGAGAAGGCGCCCGCCAAGAAGGCCGCCAAGACGACCGAGAAGAAGGCCGAGAAGAAGACCGAGCCCGAGGCGGACGACGCCAAGCCGGCGCTGCCGAAGGGCGCGAAGGCTCCGCTGAAGAGCGGCGGTGCGCCGAAGGGCTTCGAGGTCAAGGGCAACGCCGACTCCGGTCTGTACCACGAGCCCGACGGCCAGTGGTACGACCAGACCGAGGCGGAGTTCTACTTCAAGTCCGCCGAGGACGCCGAGGCCGCGGGCTTCACCCGCGCCGGTGGCGGTACCGCAGCCGAGGAGGGCGACCAGTGAGCACCCTGCACAAGGACCACCGCGACATCCTGCTCGCGCCGGTGGTGTCGGAGAAGAGCTACGGGCTCCTCGACGCCAACAAGTACACGTTCCTGGTGCACCCCGACGCCAACAAGACCGAGATCAAGATCGCGGTCGAGAAGGTCTTCGGCGTCAAGGTCACCTCGGTGAACACGATCAACCGGCAGGGCAAGACCCGTCGTACCCGCACCGGGCTGGGCAAGCGCAAGAACACCAAGCGCGCCATCGTGAGCCTGGCCGAGGGTCACCGCATCGACATCTTCGGAGGTCCGGTCTCCTGACCGGGCTTGAGAGGTAACGAGACATGGCTATCCGCAAGTACAAGCCGACCACCCCGGGCCGTCGTGGCT
>Ga0070665_100002966_pt1 | contig 18328 bp, 34 predicted proteins | sample KBSS13metaG_FD_65862 | JGI IMG/M metagenome (GOLD analysis project Ga0070665, IMG submission 65862) | Switchgrass rhizosphere microbial communities from Kellogg Biological Station, Michigan, USA - KBS S1-3 metaG | ecosystem: Host-associated > Plants > Roots > Rhizosphere > Soil ...
CACAGAATCTAGTTTCTAAAACTAGCACGTATACCGTTCCGCCAAATTCGCCCGTGTGACGGAACGGTATACGTGCTAGTTTTAGAAACTAGATTCTGTGGGTTCGACTCCCACCTAGGGCACCAAATTGTTGTGATATGGCATGGCCGCTAGGAGCGCCTGATCAGCGTAACCTGAAGCAGAGGTTCGATTCCTCCACACGACGCCAAAATACGTGAGTGAGGCACATCCTTTCAACCAAGCGGGTTTGAGTCCCGAGGCTCACGTAGACAAACGACTTTGGAAGGTAACCTAGGCAGGTCACCTAGTCACGCCTGGAAAGCGTCGAGCTCCCGAAAGGGAGTCTGGTTCGACTCCAGTGCCTTCCGCCAAATTGAAAGTGTATTGCATTTTCCATTGATTAAGAAATGGAAGTGTCATACAATGAATACTCATCCGCCGGTAGCCGAGGGGAGCTTCTACCTCCTTACACGTAACTGGAGCTGAAAATACGGGTTCGAATCCTGTCCGGCGGGCCAAATTCATTGGAGACATTCGTAATGCACAAGGTCAAAGGTTTGAAGCGTGTTTCCTTCAGTGCTTTCAACTGGGGAGACCGGAAGAAGAATTCAACAGGAGTGAACATTCGCCGCAAGACGAAGACTGGAGACGATGTTTCCATTCATCTCACGGTGAGGCAAGCCAAGGCGCTTGCCAGGTTCATTCAAGAAAATCACGCCTGATTAGCCCAAATGGTAGAGGCGGGAGCCTTAAAAACTCCTCAAGTTGTGAGTTCGAATCTCACGTCAGGCACCAAGTTTTGCTCGGCTAGTGCATCTGGAGAGGCCATCCTCCTTACAAGTGGATACAGGTGGGTTCGATCCCCACGCCGAGTACCAATTTTCATGGGAAGGTGAGGTGGTGTCATGCAAAAGCAGGTCAGCCAAATAGAAGTCATACAATTCATGGAGAAGATGCGTTCTCGTGATGCTGTGACCGGTGAGATGCTTTACCCAGACACGAAGATCATGATGGGAGCAGACTCCACCCGCTACAAGAAGGCGGGCAAGTGGCACGCCGACTACACCACGGTCCTTGTCGTTCACATCAATGGACGGAACGGATGCAAGATGTTCGGTGAAATCACGACTGAAGTGGACTACGACGGGAACGCCTCCAAGCCTTTCAACCGTATGTTCATGGAGGCTCAGAAGCTTTCGGCCTTCTACAAGAGGTTCGAAGACATCATCAAGCCTTTCCCGGTCGCGCTTCACCTGGACATCAACCGTGACCCGAATGCAGGTTCGAACGTTGCAGCAGCTGCAGCGGCCGGCTACATCCAGGGAACCACGGGTATCGTCCCAGAGCTCAAGCCGAACTCGCTGGCAGCTTCTTTCGGAGCTGACCGTGCAGAAGACCTCGGTATCGTTAGAAAGGCTGCCTAATTCGATAGTGAATCCAATTTCACTTGACAAGAAGGCAGAGTCAACATACAATCTTTGAACGTCAACGGAAGGTAAACCAGTCAGGTGATTGGACTCGTTTGCTAAACGAAGTGGGCCCTAACGGGCCTGGGTTTCGATTACTCTGCCTTCCGCCAATCTCATGGAATGAGTTGTTCTTGCAATATCCGGTGTTGGGGAACCGAATGTCCCGGTTCAAAAGTTGATCGCTGAAGAGGCCCGACTCATAAGGGCCGAAACATGAGAGGTCCTCAGACCCAACCTCTCATGTACGATCTAACGCGGCATGCAACGAAAGCTGCATGACGGTGATAAGCTACAGCGATGTGGCGAAAGGGTATACATCCTACAAGGTGTGCCCGGGCGCAAGCCTTTCATTAAGAGAATCCGAGCGTCTAGAGGTAGGTCCGACAGGACTCCTGACTTCATCAGTGATGGTGGAGAGACGTTTCCGATCCGGTGAGTTGAAATCCCGAGTCAGGCCAACTGGCGAAGCTCGGCGGGCCGCAAGCCCTACACTCATGCAAAACCGGTGGAGACAGACTAGCAGAATCGGCAAGGTGAGATAGTTCGAGGTCTAGCGACCAAGGTGCGCTCACCACCAAGCAGGAACCGAAAGGATCTCCTGGGAGGACTGTAAAGTAGGCTTCGCGGCCGAAACACAGAGAGGGGCGGGTAAGAAGCTGTACCTCAAAAGGGTATGGACTTACGAACTCGCTCGTCCCGAGTAGGTTTACGACTTAGCTCAATGGTCGAGCATTTCCCTTCTAAGGAAAAGGTTGTGGGTTCGACTCCCACAGTGGTTACCAAACCATAAAACGCAAAGTCGGGTTCGTCTGCTGGTGAAAGTGGCTTAAAGGTCAACACTTCGGTGAATTGACCCTCAGTGAAGCTCGCAAGGCTGACCTGAGTTGTTCAGAAGTTGCAGGTAGAGGGTTAGCGCCCTCGCAGAGCTCGCAAGGCTCGCTGAATACGATGGGATGAATAGCCAGCAGAGACAGTGCTAAAGCCGGCACTTAAATATGGCAGCCACGGTAGGGTACACGTTGCGTGCATTCAAATAAGTCGCGGGCGTGTGGATAAGACGGGAAAGGACCTGCAATGGTCTCATAATCCGGACGAAAGACCTACTACAGCACCTCTAATCTAAGGGTGCTACTCTTTCTCAACAGCTGGAGTGTCAAATGGTAGTTACAGTTCTCGTTCTCGTAGCACTGATTCTCACCATCGTTGCATTGTTCCAGAACCCAGGAAACATCGTTACTATCGCGTTGCTGCTCGTAGAGCTTGCTCTGCTTGCTCCGTTCATCAGCTCGAAGCTGTAACGAAAAGTCTTCCCCCAGCAGTCCGAGGTTCGGCTGGTAAAACATTCCTCGGGCCTATTTTCGCATCGGTAGCTCAGTTGGTAGAGCAGAGGGCTGAAAATCCTCGTGTCGGCGGTTCGATCCCGTCTCGGTGCACCAATTTCGCCGCCCAAGCTAATCAGGTGAAAGCGCTTGCTTGAAAAGCAAGAGAGTTCGGTTCGATACCGAGGGGCGGCACCAGTTATCGCGGGATAGAGAAGTCCGGCATCTCGTCAGGCTCATAACCTGAAGGTCGGTGGTTCAAATCCATCTCCCGCTACCAAATGATGATACTACTGCAACCGTTTCCTGCTCCGATGGCTCCTCCAGCATCGTTCAGAGCGATCGTTGTTATCAACGGTCCTGTAGCAGCAAACGATGATTCCAACGGGGACGTGGTTAAGACACTGTAGAGGTGCGAACCCTCAGTCCCCACCAATTTCGGTTGTCTGCCAGTCTGGTGAATGGCGCGGTCTCATAAGCCGCCGTAGGACGGGTTCGAATCCCTCGGCAACCACCAAACACATGAGAACTCTGCTATGAAGCATTCGGCCCAACAGCTTGAGGATGCGAAAGACTTCGTGAGGAGGTGCCTCGTCGGAATCTGGAAACAGAAGACGACTGAAGAGCAGATCACAGAAGTTGCAAAGAAGGTTCTGAAGGCGATTCCGCCAACGGATACAGTCTAACGGTCCTGTGATGTAATTGGAAGCATCGACGAGCTTATACCTCGTACGCGCCAGATTAGCGCCGTGCCTGGGTTCGATTCCCAGTGGGACCACCAAGTTATACCCTGTCTAGGTGGAAACATCTAGAGTCTGGCGACGCTGTTATCGGGATACCGAGGCCAGGGTTCCAAATCAAATGCCCCTGTAACCGGCCGCGCTTCGAACGCGGACTTAGGTAGCGGAGGAAGACGGGGGTTCGAATCCCTCCAGGGGCTCCAAGATAAATAGAGACGAATCCAACCAGGAGTCTCGCATATGCAGTTCGTCGTCTTCGCAGTCATCGTCACAATCGCCGTTGCGGTTTTTGAATACTACCACAACGCAAAGTTCAAGGCCAAGGTCATCGCTGACGCAGAGATCGCCAAGGAAGAAGCTCAGGAAGTTCTTGATCGCATCGAGGACAAGTTCCGCGAGCTCCTGGCGAAGCTGGAAGGCAAGAAGCCAGCGGCCAAGGCTTAAGTTTCACGGAAGGTAGCGTGCAGGGCACAAATCGGTTTTGAACACCGTGCCAACACCTCAGTAGGGTTGAGAGTTCGAGTCTCTTACCTTCCTCCACTTCAATGAGAATCCGTTGATGAAATCAGTTGAGTTTTGCTACTGGCTCCAAGGATTGTTCGAGTTGGCTCAGCCGACTGCTCTCAATGAACAGCAGACAGAGATGATCAAGAAGCACCTTGGCCTCGTCTTCGTTCATGAGATCGACCCGAGTTATCCAGCAGAATATCAACCGATTCTCAACAAGATCCATAACGGTGACATCAAGTACCGTTGCTAGTTTACCCCAGCCGATTGGACGGTCCGTAGCCTCCTAAGCCGCGTCATTGTCGGTTCGAATCCGACCTGGGGTGCCAGAGCAGGGTTAGTGGTAGCGTAGCCATTGTAACCACCGAGCGGGTGTGAAGCCCGCACTATTTGGAAGGTAAACCAGGTAGGTCACCTGGGACCGTCTCGAAAGCGGATCGAGCCCGAAGGGGCTTGAGTTTCGACTACTCTGCCTTCCGCCACTTTTCAAAAATGCAACCCCACAGCGCCTTTCGCTCAGCGTCTTCGGACGGTCTTAAGGAATCGCCGAGAGGGTTGCATTTTTACTGATGAGAACACTATGCATATCTTTCACAAATGGTCTGAGTGGTCACTCCCCAAGTACGGCTACATGGAAAGCTTCTTCATCAGGATCGATTGCATCTACAAGGAGCGATTCTGTCCAGTTTGTGGGAAATGTCAGACGAAGGTTGTAGGCTGATGGCCAATCGTTTCAACAAAATCCCAAACCGAGATGTCTTTAGCGAGCACATGCAAGCTCAGGATCGTCTCATTGCGTCACTGAAAGAGAAAGTCGGGTCGTTAGAAGAGGAGGTAGCAGGCATGAAAATCTTGCTCGAAATCAAGGCAGCGGAAGGCGGCGAAGACGCCAAGCTGCTCGTCGAGAACGTTGCGCGCATCTACGAACGCTTTGCCGAAAAGGAAGGCGTGAAGATTCTCGAGAACGATCACGGTTGACTGCTACTTGAGGGAGACGACATTGCGTTTCTGCTCAAGGAGTCAGGTGGCCACCGCTTCCAAAGGGTTCCGCCAACTGAGACACGAGGACGGGTTCATACGTCGACAGTGACGGTCACGGCAACAGAGCAGAAGGCAAAGAAAGAATTCGTGTTCAAGGATGATGACTTCATTGTGGACACGAAGAGGGGTTCAGGGAAGGGCGGTCAGCATCGGAACAAGACCGACTCGATGGTTGTGATGACGCACCGTGAAACCGGAATCACTGCTTCGATCGATGGCCGTAATCAGCACTTCAATAAGCGAGAGGCACGACGCCTCGTTGAAGAGAGGGTGAAGAACCGCGCTCGATCTGAATCCTTCAAACGGGACTCAGACCTCAAACGTGAGCTAGCAGGATCAGGGGAGCGAGGAGACAAAATCAGGACTTACCGATACCAGGACAACATCGTCACGGATCATCGGTCTGGCAAGAAGATCCGCCTCTCAGATGTCTTGAAAGGCGACCTGAAGAAGTTGTATTGATCTGGGTTAAGTCATCGCGGCCTGGTTTCCAGCAGGTCGAGGAAGTTCGCGACACGCGCCTGAGACGAGTGGGAGACTCACGTCGCCAAACCACCGTGATATAGCGTGCAAGCCAAACAGTCCCAGGCAATCTCAGGGTTAGTGGGACGGGTTGGTGCGGGGTAGGCGTTAGCCTCCCGGTGCTGGACTTTGAATCCAGCATCAGATAAATGATGACTCTCGACAGAATCGCGGCTACAGATTCAGATCACCCAGGGTCGTCTTAAATAGAGGCGACCCTTTTCTTTTGGCTGATGTCAATGAAAGACTTCAACTCCTTTATCACAGAGACTCCGGCGGCTACAAAACTAGAAGAAGCTGTTACCCCGCCGCGCCAGCAGTATAAAGAAGGCGACCGAGTCATCAAGAACATCTTGGGCCCAGATTACCGATCGATGCCGGTCTCAGGAACAGTCGCACGCACAACGCCAACCAAGGCAGTTGTCAAATGGGATCAGCATCACATCGACAAGCATCAACTCCAGCCTGAAACGCACCATCGACAGGCTGACGGTATCGAAGTCGGTTCCTCGATGAGCACAAAGTGGGATCAGCAGAACGCTGATCGTCGTGCTCTTCAGCGGGCTGAGCCATTCAAGACTGGCGATTCTGTCACGAATGATGCTTGGGAAGAAGCCAAGAAGCAGCGCGGTACAGTTATTTCACACGACCTCGAGCATGCCACGGTCAAGTGGGAAGATGGCACAGAGACGAAGCATTACCAGGTTCGTGGAACCGGAGGTCATGTCGGCGCACGTAATTGGGAAGGCGACGACAAGTGGAAAGACGGCGCTGACCGCTCCAAGGAAACCATCCAACAGGTCACGGATGGCAAGGGAAACAACATCTCTCACGACGCTCGCAAGCAGCAGGACGCTGATGAGAAGAAGCGAAAGAAAGAGATCGAACGAATCATGTACTCGGCTCAAAAGATGTACGACCACCCTGAGACGCGTGCTGCTATCTACAAACTCATCGGAGAACCAACAGAATGATCACGAACCTCATCTACGCACTCATCGGCGCTTTCGTCGGCTGGCTGACCCCAATGCCGAAGTGGGCACAGGACGCTTGGGCAAAGGTAACCGCCTGGTTCAAGTCGAAGCTCCATTTCAGCTGAGCTAACTGCCTGAAAGAAAAGAAGTTTGAAAAGGCCCGTCTGAACCATTCAACGGGCCTTTTCTATGTGTATCAAAGGTTTACGGCAGTTAGCGGTCATGTGATTGGAGTCCAACAGCCTCACTACCAAAGAATTGGCTTCAGCCTATTGACATTCACTATCCAGATAACATATAATGACTGGTGGCGTCATTTAAGGATACGCCATTACCCATTTCAACATTCGAGAGAAACAACACCATGAGTTCCAAGCGTCGTGACTATGCAGGTGCCGCCATCCGCGCTCAGATGGGCAACCTGCCGTGGACCCACCAGAATTGCATCCACGCGACCGAGCAGCTCTTCGGGAAGGGCAATGGTATCGCCCGCCCAGGCAAGACGGCTCACGAGCGTTCTCGCAAGGAGCGCAAGTCCTAAGCCTCGCTGCTTCCTCAAGATGTGCACGCCAGGGCCGGTAACGGCTCTGGTTCTTTGAGCAAAGCAGTAGGGGTGTAAATGGGACTGGGCATTGATATTGACGCAGGTCCAAAGGCTGCCATCTGGCAGAACCTAGGAATCACGCTAGACGACACACAATCTACTGCGGATTGGCAACAGGCGACGGGCATGAACTTCTCGGTTCATGAGTCGAGGGTCCTCTTCGACGCTTCCGGTTCTATACAAGAACTCCCTGATAAGAAGGTCTTGTGGAGGTCCGACACCTATCAGCCTCTTTCGATCGTCGGCAACGAGTTCAAGGTCATCCAACCAGATGATGTTCTCGTCTTTTTCAAGGGGATCACCGACAAGCACCGCATGAAGATCACTGCGGCAGGCACTGTCTTCGATGGGCGTCGTTTCTGGGCTCTGGCTGAGACTGGTCTGAAAACCGACATCATCAACGGTGATGTCGTGACATGTCATCTTCTACTCACTACAACAGTTGACGGGACTCAGTCGACTGTTGGCAAACTGATCAACACCCGTGACTACAGCAACGGAACCTGTATGGTTGCGTTCGGTGAGGCCGGAAACGTGATCAAGGTGACCCACAAGAAACATCTTGATCCGAACACGGTCAAGATCAACATGGATGCCATTGCCACCAAGTGGAACGCCCAGGTCACGAACCTGAAGAAGATGGCGGCCACACCAATGGACGAAAAGGCAACCCGAAAGTTTTTCGAGGCCCGATTCTTCGATCCAACAAAGTATGAGGTCGATCAGACCTGGGGCGCTATCAAGAATGTAGAATGCCTCACGGCGCTGTCATTCGGTGGCTCTGGTTCGGCGATGTCAGCAGGAACCAAGTGGGGCGCGTTGTGTGGGGCGACTGAGTACTTCACCCACGGAAACGGAAAACGAGACCTCAATCATCAGTTCTGGGACTCGTATATGGGGGCGCAGGCCAATCAGAAGTTTGACATCTACCGAGGGCTGGTGACAGGATGAGCTCCGACTGTCAAGATGATGACGAACTGTGTCTCTGGTGCAAGAAACCGCACCATCTGCATATGTGCGAACAGAATCCACTCAGTGGCGTAGAGTTCGGTTACAAACTGATCGGGTACGCGCGAGAAGGGGATCTGACTATCCAGCCTGAGGGGAACACCATCTTCATTTCTCCGGATCGGCCTTTCGTTAACTGGGTTCCGATCTACGCGAAGGTGAAGCTGTGAAGAAAAAGAAGGCCGATCCAGAAGACGTCGAAAGCGGTCTCGTCCTTGAGACTCATGAGTGCACGAGATGTCACACCTACTTCAAGTACCACGCTGGACAGGTGGTTCCGTATTTCGACATGAAGTATGTCCGTTGTCCGGTTTGCTCATCTGAACAATTCATCTGAGGAGATTGAAATGCCACGCGGTACTTCCAAGAAAATCGAAGAGATCCAGAGCCAGATCGACAAGCTCTACGAAGAGCTGGCGAAGGAATCTCTGACTTCGGGGATCGAGGTTTACGTCAGGCTCCCGGGCGACAGCTACCACACCTGTCATGTTGTAACACAGTCCGAATATGACAGGCTCCGAGAGGACCTCGATATTTCGGATGACGAGGATGTACTCGACAACTGCGACCGTGTTGTAAAGGTCGGGCAGTGGATCTCGTCTGGAGCGTTCTGCTGATGCCAGGTGGTCCGATCGGAAGGGTAACAAATCTGTTGGTCGACATCCTCGGCTGCCTCCCTGTGGAGGTTCTGTCAACGTCGAATATCGTTGACGATCTGGGATGTGATTCAATCGATCTCGCTGAATTGCAACTGGCCCTGGAAGATGAGTTTGGCTTCGTGGTTCCAAACGACGTCAACCTCCACACCGTCCAGGAAATCGCTGACTACGTGACACCCAGGATGACACGATGAGTACGAAGACCGAATACGAGTTCGTCCCCGCTGTTGAACATGATGACGGCGAGTACGAGCGTTCCTACTACAAGATTCCCGAAGACAAGATCGCGAAACTGAAAGAAGTCTTCGCAGACATCGTTCCCTACGTCTCGCAGGTCGAGTCGCACAACTTCGATCCTGCGCTTCGCGGCGCAATCAAAGACCTTTTCAACGCCGCTGGTTGGGAAACCAGCTCCCTTTACTGCTGAGAGAATACATCATGAGCGAAGGAATTAACATTTCGGACGATCTCCAGGCCCGCCTCGAGAAGATTCGCAAGGCTGCTTCTGAAATCGCCGACGCACAGTCGAAGGCCCAGGACGAGCTCCAGAAAGTCCTTGACGAAATTCACCACGTCTGCCAGGAAGCGGCGTCCGACGAAGATAATGAAGGCTCGGACGCCCACGAACTTTTCCAGGAAGATCCGATCTACGACGAGATTTACGATATCGCAAGAGATCTCGGCGGTCAGGTCGGCGGCGAGTACGGTGAGAACTTCACCTTCTGGATTCCTTCCACCTGCTAAGGAGCAGATCATGGCAACTGAAGCTGAACTGACTGCGAAGTTTGCGGATCTCGCAGATCGTGCAAAGAAGATCCATGAGGCACGCAACCAGCTCCTCAAGGATTTTCGCTTGGGCCTGAAGGAATGCGAAGGCCTTGAAGGTCTCGTGGAAGAAGACCGCGGTGACTACGACGATGCATTGAACCCGGATCATCCGATCACGAGTTCGATCGAGTCGATCGCCTACACCCTCGAGGGCCATGTCGGCCCTGGCTACTACCGAGGCGTCGAAAACAACTGGTCAGAACCGCTCGAGTTCTGGGTTCCTTCCTACTGCTAACGAGGACAATATGGCTGACAATACACAATCAGGCGGCATCGGGTTCATCGGGCTGCTCACGTTACTCTTCATCGGTCTCAAGCTGTCTGGACACATCACCTGGTCTTGGTGGTGGGCTCTCTCGCCGATCTGGATCGTGGCACTCATCGTTCTTCTCATCATTGTCCTGGGCCTAATCGCGGCGTCTTGGGACTGAGGATCAATATCATGGCAACTGTGAAGAAGTCCACCGCAAAGAAGCGTCCGTCCAAGAAGACAGTCGTGAAGAATGTGGCGGCACCGGCTCCTAAGAAGCTGGTCAACAACGTCATCTTCGTGATCGATGACAGTTCGTCGATGGATATCCATCGTCGTGGCGTGAAGCAGTTCATGGAGAAGATCCAGGGATCGCTCAGCCAATCGGGCTTCTCGACTCGCGTGTCCCTGTACAAGTTCTCGGATCGTGTTTCGAAACTTGAGTTCATGAACTCGGACATCAACTGCCTGTCGAGATTCACCCTCGGCACTGGCGGCATGACGGCTCTGGTGGATGCTTCGGCGACCGCTATCAAGGATCATCAGAACGACTTCCTGGTCTCGAAGAAGGACGAGGACAACACCTTCCTTCTCTACGTCATCACGGATGGTGGCGAGAATGCGTCGCGTCAGTATCGTTCCAACGACCTGCGTGATCTGATCGCTTCGCTCGATGATTCGTGGACCATGGCGACGATGGTTCCGAACCTCCAGGGTGTGCACGCTGCCAAGAACTGCGGCTTCTCGGCTGGCAACATCGAGATCTGGGATACGACTTCGCAGGCTGGTTTCGAGCGCGCAGCTGATCGCGTTGCCGAAACGTATACGGCCTACTCAAACCTCCGTTCGTCTGGCGTCCGTTCAACCCAGGGCCTGTTCACGGTGAACGCCGCGAACATCAGCCGCCAGGATGTCAAGTCGGCACTCGTCGAAGGCCAAGGCCGCCTCATCCGCTGCCAGAAGGCTTCGCCGATCCGTGATTTCGTGGAACAGGCGACCGGCGAATCGTACAAGATCGGTTCCGCATTCTACGAGCTGACGAAGCGCGAAAAGGTTCAACCGCAGAAGGAAGTGGCAATCGTGTCGGGCGACGGTAAGAAGAAGTACTTCGGTGATGCGGCCCGCCAGATGCTCGGTCTGAATGTAGGCGGACTCATCAAGGTTGCTCCTGGTGACCACGGCGACTGGCGCATCTTCATCCAATCGACGTCGGTGAACCGTAAGGTTGTGCCGGGGCAGTCGATTCTCCTGAAGGCTTGACTTTCAAGTTGAAATGTCATAGAATGAGGCTGGGGCAACCTGGCCTCATTCTCAGGAAGTGTGATGTACGCTATCTTGATTGAAACTCGCTACTATTGCGGAATCAGTGCTTCGTCTGGGTTTCCGGTTGTTTCAGATGAGCGTGATGAAGCCACCCAGTGGAACGACTACGGCCGAGCCCTCTACATGCAAACGTTTCTCCTCGAGATCGTTCATGTAGAACAGGAAGTCACAATCATCTCCTTCTGATGCACTGTCCAGAAATCTTCAAGCACATCCCGCATCCGCATATTCATTTGCGGAAGGCAGCCAAGCCTGTTCCTGCGGCGTGCCTCATGCCTCGTGAGACGGCGGTCCAACGATTCAATGCGTGGATCGCTGTCAAGGTCACGAACAGTGTTGGTACAATGTGGTGTGCCTACGCCTTCGCTGCGCTTGCTCTATGCAGTTTCTCAGAAGCGTGGAAAGGCGGAACCGCGACCCTGATTGCTTGGATCGCCCAAACGTTTTTGCAATTGGTTCTCTTGTCGATCATCATTGTAGGCCAAAAGGTCTCCAGTGTCGCATCTGACAAGCGTGCCGACGACACCTACAAGGATGCTGAGGCAGTCCTGCATGAGGCGGTCGAAATCCAAAAACATCTTGAGGCTCAAGACAAGCTCTTGGCCCATCTGATCGAACTCATGAAAGGTACCCCGAATGTTCCTTGCGACTGCAGAATTCGAGCCGAAAACCAAGGCCTACAACCCGCCTCTCTATCCGGAAGTCAAGCAGCTACTGCTCTCTGACGATTACGTGCGTGTCGCGTATGCGTCGGATCTGCATCTTGATTTCGATGACATCAACGATGAATTCTTCGAGCCGATCGCTGACGTCCTGATCCTGGCCGGAGACATTCACGAAGTCCGCCTCCAGGAGCGACAGAACAAGAAGTTCTGGAGACGCTGCTCGGAGAACTGGGCTCACGTTCTCTATATTCCCGGCAATCACGAGTACTATCATGACTCGTGTCCGAAAGCTGACCTGACTCTCGAGAAAGGTCTTCAGCATCTCGAGAATGTTCACTTCCTGCAGAATCGCTCGTTCGATTACAAGGGCGTCCACTTTGTTGGATCGACGCTCTGGACCGACATGAACAAGGGCAACCCCATCACCAAGATGGCGGTCGAAAATTACATGAATGACTTCCGAGTCATTCGAAATTCTGATAACGGCTTCCGCCGATTCTCGACGAATGACGCTATCCGTCATCACTTGATCGGGAAGAAGTACATTGAGCAGGAGTTCGCGGCTCATCCTCGTTCGCCTGTGGTCGTCTTGACCCATCATGCTCCGAGCTGTGAGTCGATTGCGCCTCGGTACGCTCATTTGTACCAGGAGAACTACGGGTACTATACGAATCTCGAGAACATGCTTCTCGACCGTAAGGTGCCGACCTGGTGGATTCATGGCCATGTACACTATCCATTCGATTACATGCTCGGCCTGACGAACGTACGCTGCAATCCGCGTGGATATCCGATGGAACGTCCATCAAGTCTGCCGCCGTATCGACCGAATGTTTTCACGGTTGAACTCCCGAAGGAGACCATTCATTGAGTACTCATACAATTGAAGCGAATTGGAAAGTCGGCTATCCCACAGTGAATGGTCGGCTCTACACTTTCCATGACATGCAGAAAGCAATCGAAGAATTCTTGTGGGCGAGAGACTTCGGACGCGCCAATCGGGGCGGCTGGATCTCAGATCCTGATCGTCTCGGCAGATGGGATTACCCGATCGAACAGATGTCTCATGTTGTCACGGACCTGAGACTCTACGACGACGGCTCAATTGAGGCCGACATCGAAACACTCAGGTCAACACAAGGCCAAGTCTTGGACCAGCTCCTCATCAGCGCCAAAGAAGAGATGACGCTGAACATTGGAATGGTCGGACGTATTGAATCCTACGAAGGCACAAACTTCGTTCGCGACATCCGCATCGATTTTGTGAATGTCACACCTCGTCCATATGAGCCCCTGAATAAATAGAGCAAACGATTCAGGGTGGCTCCAGATGGCGGTGGACAAGAAATTCTACCAGAAGCAGGAGGTCAGGGACTTCGCAAATGAGACTCTCGATGAGATGGTTACGTATGCGAAGATCAGGTACAAGATTCCTGATTTCAATCCCAAGATGACAATCTCGTTCAACTCGCGTCACCGTACAGCATACGGTGGCACCGACGAGGATGAGAAGCCGTTCCTCTTCATTGCAGCGTATCCGATCCTCTGGATGGTTGGCCGAAAGAATGCGACCAAGATCTTCGCAGAGTACGACTTCTACAAGAAGGATCCGGAGATTGGATCACAGCTCAATGCTTCATGGAAACAGTGGATCGCCACCGCAATCGCGCATGAGATCTCTCATGCGATTCAATACTACGCAATCAAGAATGATGAGCTGTGTAAAGAGATGCTCCTGCCGTACCTGACGACTCAGGCAGAGGAGCATGGAATGATGTGGCGTGACATCTACCGCGGTTTCAGGGTAAGGTTCGTCAACAACTTTGAATTCTAAGAGGTTTTCAAAATGGGTTATACAGCGGCCGCGGCCTACATCCTCGGTTACTCAGCGCCAGTACTTATTCCTGTGATCCTGCTACTGCTGGGTCTGGTGATTCACTCAGGGTGGCAGGATATGAAGTCTCTGAAAGAAGGCAGAGAGACTATGTGGGCAGGACCAATGTAATGGAAATCCCAGCAGAGGTCAAGACGACCGAGCAGTTGCAAGCATGGCAGGCGGTGAACCAGATCAAAGACCGCATGTCCGCCATCAAGACGAATGCCCCGAGCATTATCGCCCAGGCCCCGCCTCAGTTTAAGCAAGTCGTTTTCATGCAGCTACATAGTGAAATGCAAGGCCTCGCGAACGCCGTCCTTGGTATTCGCGAGAACTGCAATCATGTGGTCAAGTCATGGCGTGATGTTGACGGGACCGCCGTTATCGACGTGTCGCAGTGCGTCATTTGCCAACTTTACTTGAGTTGAATCATCTTTGATGATTGTGGTCAGTTGATGCTTGGTTAGATCGAGAGCAGCCGTGAGACGTCCCACGAGCTGGTTTAGCAAAGCCAGACGCTGTCGAAGAGATTCCATCTCGTCGTACATCTGTTCCATCTTGGCCCTTGTCTCGGCCAGTGCCATGTCGGCAATCAACTTCGCTTGCTGTGCTTCTTTGGCGGTCTTGATGGCTTCGTCTCGCTGTTCTTGAAGATGTTCGATGACATCCGTTTCAGCGTTGTTCTTCGTGGCTTCTAGTTTCTGCGATGAGAGTTTCTTCCAAACAAACATCGCGCCGGTTCCCAATCCTCCTAGTGCGGTGAAAATCGGGCCCCAGATGCTCATCGGGATTTGGATGGTTTCGGCTCCTGGGACAGCCATGTTCGGGTACTACCTAGTTAAATAGACGGGTAAAGAAATTCTTGACGTGCCAGTTTTTGTGCTTTAGAAGATCGCCATCAGGAAACCCGTCTCTGATCACGGTGTCAATTCTTTGCATCGAACTCGCAAGGTCACTTTCGATCTTGTTGAGTTTGGTTTGAAATGAGTCAACGGTGGCGTTGAGTGTCTGAAGGAGACCCAAGATTTCGGTCAACAAGCTCTCAGACTTCTCTGGAAGTTGGTATTGAGATGGCATTCCCTTGGTCCTAAAATTCTTATGAGGTATTTATTCAATGACGGCTCTAAGTGAAGTATACAACGATTCGAAATACAAGCAGTACCTGGACAAGGGATTCGTGGGTCTTGTCGAAACAATGGGTTCGGACGAAACGATAGAGCAGTCGGCAAGAATGTCGTACGGCAAGGGCACCCGTCAATCAACTGAAACGAGAACACTACTCAGATACTTGATGCGCCATTGGCACACCTCACCTTTTGAAATGGGCGAAGTACGCTTCCATCTCAAGGTTCCGATTTTCGTTATGCGTCAATTGGTTCGACACAGAACGGCGTCTCTCAATGAGTATTCTGCGCGCTACTCAGAGATGACTGACGAGTTCTACCTCCCCGATGGCATGCGTCTCCAGGAACAGTCGAAGACCAACAAGCAAGGTTCTGGCGAGGAACTGGATACAGGATCCAAACAGAGTGTTGCAGAAGTCATCAGCTGGTGCCATGACTCAGCATACAGGAACTACCAAGTCCTGCTCGACAAGGGATTGACTCGAGAACTTTCGAGAATCGTGCTCCCGGTCTCCAACTACACTGAGCTGTATTGGAAGTGTGATCTCAACAACTTCTTCAAGTTCCTTCGCTTGCGTCTTGATCCGCATGCCCAGTGGGAAATCGTGCAGTTGGCCCAGGCGATGTATGATCTGGTGAAGCCACATTTCCCAATTTCATGTGAAGCGTTTGAAGATTACCAACTCAATGGTGTATCATTCTCGGCCAAGGAGATGGAGATCATTCGTACGATCGTACAGTCTCATGCGGCTCGTGAATACGTCGATTCATTCGATGAGCATATGGTCAATGCTGGCCATCTCTCGAAGAGGGAGCTGGCGGAATTCAGATCCAAGTTGAGGTTGTAACCGAGCCTAGCGGTTCTAGGCAAGACAGACAGAAAGGTAGACAGATATGATTCTGAAGATTGTTTGTACAGATAACACCGTTCACATCCTCCAGTGTGATCAAGTCATTCATTGGCCTGATCAACACAAGGAACCGCCTCTAGATTGCGTTAGTCTGATAGATGCGGCGACACCCTGGGACGGTTCAATGGTGGAAGGCACCACGATTCAGGTGAGAAAAGGTGAGACGTTGAAGAACTATTTCACTAACTGTATCACTTACTTGATGAACGACGACGGCAAGACCATCGACAGGCTGTAAGTTTTGAGGGCCACGGACGGCCCTCTCATACTGTATGACGCTCCTAAATACAGAGTATTCATAGGGGTTTCAACATGTCGTTCCTCACAGACGCAGCAGCCATTGTTGGATCATCGGGAGCATGGTGCAAAGGCGCCAACGCTCGTGATGCGTCTGGCAAATGGTGCTCTCCTCTGAGTCCAAACGCAGTTGCGTGGGACGTATACGGCGCATTGATGAAGGCGTGGCATTCGAATGTAGCCTACCACGATTCAGATTTCCAAACTGCTCTGGCGTATGTCAGGGCAAAGATCCCAGCTGCCTTCACAGGTGGTGGCGCTAGGAAGAACACCGACATCGAAGCATACAACGACACCTTGGCCTTTGGCTCAGTAGCAGGACTCTTCTCCTAATGTCACAATCAACTATCCAACAAATCTATTACGCGTCTGGCGGTTCGCAGGACGGAGCGTTTACGGGAAATGAGCTTGTCGTACTCGACACCACGACGGCGCCGAGCCCTTCATCCGGCTCAACGTATGTGACCAAAGGCGGCAGCCTCAATGCTCTGGCTACTTGGCTGGCTGGTAAGATGCCCGCTGCTTCAAGTTCAGTCGACGGTTTCATGCCGCATACTCACTGGACCTTCATCAACACGCTCCTCACAGGCGGATTTGATGGTTCATACAACTCCCTCACAAGTAAGCCGACGTTTGCTGCTATCGCATTCTCGGGTTCTTGGACTGATGTGATCGGCAAGCCAGGAAATGCTACAACTTCTGTTGATGGTCTGATGGCACACGCCGACAAGGCGAAGCTTGATGATGTCCCATCTGCATTCGCTGATGTTGCAATCTCAGGCGACTATGCTGATCTGACAGGCGTTCCTTCTGCTCTGCCTCCGAATGGCGCAGCCGGCGGCGACTTGACGGGCACATATCCGAATCCAACTCTGGCTACAACGATTGCTCATGGCCAGACGTTTGGTGGAGCTGTTGCGGCAACAATCTTCACGGGTACGGCTCACGATTACAGCTCTGTTGGTGCAACCCCAACCCTCGACTTCACGGCGTACTCATACGTCTCGACAACACTGACGGATTCGGTTGCTTCAACATTCGCGTTCACGGTTCCATCTGCACCAGGATTCTTCGCCTGGAAAATTGTATCGCCGTCGTCTGGAACGATTTCGGCTCCATTCTTCCCATCATCAATCATCGGCACGGTGAATGTGCCTTCGGCCCTCAACAAGTCTAGGACCACGATCTTCTTCAACGACGGCTCGAAGCAGCACGTCATCTTCAGCTCGGCGGCAGATAACTGATGGCAACTTTCACGATTGAAAATGGCTCGAACAACTTCGAGCTGCCAACGGTCATCCCAAACTATGACGGGCTGATTGCTGGCATCGACGCACAGATCATCGCTTCTGGAAACTCGTACCAGTTTTCATGTGCCGCGAATGTGCCGACTTACGATCACATGGATCAGATCCCAGACCTGGTCTATGACTTGATGACTAACTACATGGGCCGAGGCTTCATCGCCATCTACAACGGCGATGTTGGAACCCTCACGATTTCTTGGGACCATCCTGATATGTCGTGGCAGGATCTGAGGAACATCCAGAGGGCGTACCCTGGTATGATCTCTTCACTGGGCGCTGGCTTCACGGCATCACAGATCTACCTGTGCCTCACGAATGGTACAGACTTGCGTCCAACCTCCAATTTGGACCTGTATGCTCAAATCCAGCAATCCATTGATAAGTCTGCAGTTTTGGGCGGCACGAATATCACGTTTGGATTCCCAGGCGTCCCAGCTTCTACGATCATCAACTTGTATGCAGAAATCTTCGACAAGTTGAATGAAGCAGGATTCGGTGTCTCGTATTCCTCTTCGATGCAGCAGTTTGTTGTCTCGTGGGATGCTGGTACCGTCGTCAACCCGTTCAAGTCAGGTGAGACTGCTACTCTTCCAGGATTGAACTGATGGCTCGTCTCATTATCTCAAGGGGCAATCGGTCCTGTCCGGTTGTACAGATCGGCGTCACGAATAGCGACGAAGTCCCTGTTCCGCAGCCTCCTGGCACTTTCCCGGACAATACTGAAAACATCCCGATCTACGGACTCCGTGATCTGATGTTCACTTCAGTCTACGACACGAATAACGATGGCATGGTGGATCACGCGCCATGGACTGGCTTGGTTGATCCTCCTGAGTTCTTCCCTTCGACGATTCCGCTTGTACAGGGCCTCGAAGAACGTCTCCAGGGAATCGTTGCAGGTACA
>Ga0070665_100002967_pt1 | contig 18327 bp, 16 predicted proteins | sample KBSS13metaG_FD_65862 | JGI IMG/M metagenome (GOLD analysis project Ga0070665, IMG submission 65862) | Switchgrass rhizosphere microbial communities from Kellogg Biological Station, Michigan, USA - KBS S1-3 metaG | ecosystem: Host-associated > Plants > Roots > Rhizosphere > Soil ...
ACGCCTGGGGTCAGGGGTACGCCGTCGAAGGTGGCCGGGCCATGGTCGAGCACGCCTTCACCACCCTCGGCCTCGAGCGGGTCTGGGCGGAGACCATGGCCGTCAACGCCAGGTCACGCCGGGTGATGGACCGGTTGGGCATGACCCACGTGCGCACCGAGGTCCGCACCTGGGACGACCCGATCCCCGGCTGGGAGCAGGGCGAGGTCGTCTACGAGCTCACCAGCTCTCGACCAGGTCCTTCGCAGCCCTGAGGCCGATCCCGGACTGCTCACGGACCAGCTTGATCGCCTGGATCTTGTCGCCCGCGGACGCCAACGCCCGCGCCTCGGCATAGTCGTCCAGGACGGGCACCGAGTCGGGCGGCACGGGCCCGCCGCTCTGGACCGCGGCCAGTGCCGCGGACAGGCGGGCCACCTGCTCCTCGAGCCGGTTGACCCGGTTCTGGAGCTCCAGCACCTCGCCGCGGTCGGTCGATCCGCCGAACAGTCCCATGACCGTGGAGGCTAGCGCCGCGGTCACGGTGCCGGCGGCTCGAGCCCCGACCGGATCGCGAACACCACGAGCTGAGCCCGGTCGCGGGCGGCCAGCTTGACCATCGCCCGGCTCACGTGGGTCCGCACCGTGTCCGGGCTCACGACCAGTCGTTCGGCGATCTCGCCGTTCGACATCCCGGTGGCCACCCAGGCCACGATCTCGCGTTCGCGCTCGGTGAGGTCGCCGAGCTGCGGGTGCGGTTCCGGCGCCGGGGCGGCCGACCCGAAGTGCTCGATCACCCGCCGGGTCACCGAGGGCGCGAGCAGGGACCCACCGTCGGCGACGACCCGGATCGCGTCGAGCAGGTCCGTCGGCTCGGCGTCCTTGAGCAGGAACCCGCTGGCGCCCGACCGCAGGGCCTCGAAGACGTACTCGTCGAGCTCGAACGTCGTCAGCATCACGACCCGTACGGCGCCGAGCCCGGCGTCGGCGCCGACCTCGGCGAGCAGCCCGAGGCCGTCGAGGACCGGCATCCGGATGTCGCACAGCACGACGTCCGGCCGGGTGGTCCGCACCAGCTGGAGCCCGGCACGCCCGTCCCCTGCCTCACCGACCAGCTCGAGGTCGTCCTCCGACTCGATCAGCGTGCGCAGGCCGGTACGGACCAGCGCCTGGTCGTCGACCACCGCTACCCGGATCACGCCTCGGCCGTCCCGGACGGGAACGTCGCCCGGACCTCGAAGCCGCGCCCGGTCTGCCCGACGAGGAGCGTGCCGCCCAGTCGCTCCACGCGGGCCCGCATCCCCTGCAGCCCGAGACCCTCCTGCACGTCCCCACCCTGCCCGTCGTCGACGACGCTGACCACCAGCGCACCGTCCTCGGTCGTGATCGCGACGCCCGCGGACGCCGCGCCACTGTGCCGCAGGACGTTGGTCAACGCCTCCTGCACGACCAGGTACGCCGCCCCCGAGACCTCGGCGGGCACCGCGTCGTAGCGAGTCCCGAGCTCGACCTGGAGTCCGCCCGCGCGGATCCGGGCCGCGAGGCCGGGGAGGTCGTCGAGGTCGTTGCCGACGCCACGCGGTGCGGCCGTGGGACCCGTGGCCAGCCGGGTCAGCTCGGCACGCAGGACGTCGAGCGACTCCCGGCTCGTGTCGCGGATCGCCTGCAACGACTCACGGGCCTTCGCGGTGTCCCGGTCCAGGACGTGCAGGGCCACTCCGGCCTGCATCGCGATCACCGCCAGCCCGTGGCCGACGCCGTCGTGGAGGTCCTGCGCCATCCGCAGCCGCTCCTCGGTCGCGGTCCGCCGTGCCTGTTCGCGACGGGTCTCGCTCCGGGTCCGCATCGCCGCCCCGACCGCGGCGGCGGCGGCCAGCACCGCCAGGAACCAGGTCGCCCTGCCCACGACCGACGCCGTCGAGCGGTCCGACCAGCGGCTCGCCATCGCGAGCAGCACCGGAACCACCGCCACCGCGTACGGCCACCAGCGGCGCGGCGTCCAACGCGACGTGACGGCGTACGCCGACGCCAGGATGCTGAGGTAGATCGGCCCGTCGCCGTAGCCGAGGACGAAGTAGGCGGTGACCGCGGCCGCGTTGGCGAGCCAGGCGATCCCGGGGTCGCGGCGGCGCAGGAGCAGCGCCAGGACCGCCAGGCCCGCGAGGACCCCGGCCACCGGCCGCACGTGCGCGTGCCACCGGCCGAGCGTCCCGGCGAGGGTCACGGCCAGCAGTACGAGCACCCACCAGTGCACCCGCAGCCAGTCTCGGATCGCCGTCACGGATCGACCCTAGGTGGATCGCCGGGCGACGGCGTACCCGCGCAGACGTATCCGCACTACGCGATCCTGCGTAGCCGGAGGCCGCTCGGTGTCGGACGACGCGAGCCGTCTCGACGACCAGCCTGGACCGCATGAACGAGCTGGTACTCGAGACGCACGACCTGAGCAAGACCTACGGCGAGCGGCCGGCGGTGGAATCCGTGAACATGACCGTCCGGAAGGGCGACATCTACGGTTTCCTCGGTCCGAACGGCGCCGGCAAGACCACGACCCTGCGCATGTGCCTGGGCCTGGTCCACCCGACCTCCGGAAAGGCGACGGTGCTCGGACGGCCGGCCGGCGACGCCGGCACCACGGCCCGGACCGGCGCCCTGATCGAGGGGCCGGGCTTCTACCCGTACCTCTCCGGCCGCGCGAACCTGCAGGTGCTGGCCCGGTACCGCGGGCTGCCCGACACCGAGGTCGACGGCGCCCTCGAGCGGGTGGACCTGGCCGAGCGCGGCGGGGACCGCTTCAAGGCCTACTCGCTGGGCATGAAGCAGCGGCTCGGCGTGGCCGCCGCCCTGATGGGCGAGCCCGAGCTGATCGTGCTCGACGAGCCCACCAACGGCCTCGACCCAGGGGGCATGGCCGACATGCGCAAGCTCATCGTCGACCTCGCTCGAGGAGGCCAGACCGTGCTGCTGTCGAGCCACCTGCTCGCCGAGGTTGAAGAGATCTGCGACCGCGTCGGTGTGATCTCCCGTGGCCGCCTGCTCGTGGAGTCCACCGTGGCCGAGCTCCGGGGCGGCCGACGGCTTCGCGTCGTCGCCACTCCCCTGGACCGAGCCCTCGCCGTGGGCCTGCGCTTCACCGAGGCGGCCCAGCTGGACGGCGAGGCCGTCCTGCTGGACGTGCCGGACGAGCGCACCCCCGAGGTCGTCCGCGCCCTCGTCGACGACGGCGTCGACGTGCACGAGGCGGTCGTCACCGAACGCACCCTGGAGGAGGTCTTCTTCGAGATGACCCGGACTGAGAACCCACTCGATGACGGGCTCGTGGACGAGCCCGGGACGGAGGTCCTGCGATGAACACCCTGGCCCGATCGATCCGCGCCGAGCTGCTCCGGCTGCGTCGCTGGCCGGCGTTCTGGGTGACCGTGACCGCATGGCTGCTGCTCAACGCCCTGTTCGGCTACGTGTTCAACTTCGTCACCTACACCAGCGGCGACAGCAGCTTCTCCAACGAGGGTCAGAGCCGAGCGGACGTGCTCGCCCAGATCGTGCCGGCGGGTCTCGCCGACAACTTCCCGCAGGGCATGCCGCTCTTCGGCGGGGCGATCATGATGGTGCTGGGCGCGATCGTGGCGGGCAACGGCTACGGCTGGGGCACCTGGAAGACGGTGTTCACCCAGGGCCCGTCCCGGGCAGCCGTCGTGCTCGGCTCCATCTCGGCCCTCTGCGTGCTGGTCGCCGGCATCGTGCTGGCCACCCTCGTCAGTGACGCGGGCATGTCCCTGGCGGTGGCGCTCCAGCAGTCCCAGGAGGTCACCTGGCCCGCGCTGTCCGACCTCGCCCGGTCCGTCGGTGGCTCCCTGCTGGTGATGGAGATGTGGGCGCTGGCCGGCTACTTCCTGGGCGTCGTGGCGCGTGGCCCCGCCGTCTCGGTCGGCCTCGGGCTGGTCTGGGCCCTGGTCATCGAGCAGCTCCTGCGCGGTGTGGGCACCTCCTTGAACGCCGTGGCCGTGTTCACCCACTTCCTGCCGGGCACCGCGGCCGGCTCCTTGATCGGCAGCATCGTCGGCGCCGGCGGCCCGGACCCGACCCCCGGGATCATCGACACCCTGTCGGGGGGCCGTGCCCTGGTCACGATGTCAGCCTGGATCGTCCTTCTGCCCCTGGCCTCCCTGTGGCTGACCCGACATCGCGACGTGGCCTGAGTCCGCCGGGGTACCGACTTCGGTCTCCGATGCCTCGGACTGGCCGCACGGGCGTACCGCACCGAGCAGCGGTGGGGCCGGGCTCAGCCGAGCCTGCGGCCGTAGCAGCGGTTCTGCGGCGCGTCCTGGTAGTGCCCGAACGGCACGATCGCCTCGTACCCGGCAGCGACGTACAGCGCGATCGCCTCCGGTTGGGCGGTGCCCGTCTCCAGGACCATCACCTCGGCGCCGGCGGTCCGGGCCGTGGCCTCGAGGTGCGCGAGCATCAGCCGCGCGAGTCCCTGGCGGCGCGCCGACGGCTCGACGTACATCCGCTTCACCTCGGCCGGGCGCGCCGACCCGAGCCGCTCGACGTCGTCGCGGAACCGCCACGCGCCGGTCATCACCGGTCGGTCGTCGCGGTAGCCGACGTAGAAGGCGCCCCAGGGCGGGGCCAGCTCCGAGGCTCGCATCGGCGTGCGGTCGCGCCCGCCGTAGCGGACGACGTACTCCAGCTGGACCGCCTCGACGAGGAGCTGGGCGTCGGGATGGGTGATCGGCAGCTGCTCGATGCGCAGGGCGACGAACGCGTCCGTGGGCGTGCTCACCTGGTGTCCTCCTGTGGGCCCGTGGCGCGGGCCCTGCCACACTAGTGATGCCGACAGCGTCGTCCGGCAGGCCACCGCAAGTCCCACGGAAGGTTGCTCATGACCGACGCGATCTCGATCCCCGCCGATCTCAAGCCGGCCGACGGCCGCTTCGGGGCGGGGCCCTCCAAGATCCAGCCGAGCCACCTCGACGCGCTCGCCGCCACCGGAACGTCACTGATGGGAACCTCCCACCGGCAGGCGCCGGTGCGCGCGGTCGTGAGGAGGGTGCAGGAGGGGCTGGCGACGTTCTTCGGTCTCCCGGACGGCTACGAGGTCGTGCTCGGCAACGGCGGAGCCACCGCCTTCTGGGACGTCGCGACGTACTCCCTGATCCGGGGGAGGAGCCAGCACCTGTCGTTCGGCGAGTTCTCGCAGAAGTTCGCCGCGGCCGTGGCGGCCGCGCCGTGGCTCTCCGATCCCTCGGTGATCGCCTCCGACCCCGGGTCGCGCCCCGACCCGGTCGCCGAGGCGGGTGTCGACGTCTACGCCTGGGCGCACAACGAGACCTCCACCGCGGTGATGGCGCCGGTACGCCGGGTGGCCGGCGCCGACGACGACGCCCTGGTGCTGATCGACGCCACCTCGGGCGCCGGCGGCCTGCCGGTCGACCTGACCCAGGTCGACACCTACTACTTCGCGCCCCAGAAGTGCTTCGCCTCCGACGGCGGGCTGTTCGTCGCCCTGATGTCGCCCGCCGCGATCGAGCGGGCCAGCTCGATCAAGGAGAGCGGACGCCACATCCCGGCGTTCCTGGACCTGGTGACCGCGATCGACAACTCACGGCTCAACCAGACCTACAACACCCCCTCGATCGCGACGATCTTCCTGATGGCCGAGCAGCTGGACTGGATGAACGCCCACGGCTCGCTCCAGGGGATGGTCGAGCGGACCACCGCGTCCTCCGACGCGCTCTACGGCTGGGCCGAGAAGACGTCGTACACCACGCCGTACGTCGCCGACCCCGACCTCCGCTCGCTGGTGATCGGGACCATCGACTTCGACGAGTCCGTCAACGCCTCCGCGATCGCCGCCACCCTGCGGGCGAACGGGATCGTCGACACCGAGCCCTACCGCAAGCTCGGTCGCAACCAGCTGCGGGTCGCGATGTACCCCGCGATCGACCCAGAGGACGTCGAGGCACTCACCGGCTGCATCGACTACGTGGTCGAGCGGCTCTGAGGGTCTGCCGGTTGTCCGGGGTCGTCGGTCTCAGTCCCCGGCTGCGCCTTCGTCAGGTGCAGCAGCCAGTCGGACCCGGTGTCGATCAGCGCATAACGACGGGCGCCGGCACGGCCGTGCAGCACGAACACGAAGCGGCGGTCGGTGCGGTCCTCGAGCTCCCACCACCCGGTGTCGGCGATGTCCTTGTCCGCGTCGGTGTACGTCGCATGGTCGAGTTCGTGGTCGCCGACGGCCACGGCGAGGCGGTCGCTGCGGGTGTCGGGCGGCATCCCCTTCGGGACCGCCCACGAGCGCAGCACTCCGTTCTCCTCGAGCCGCAGGTCGTAGTGCGGCTGCGGCTTCCGGTGCTCGTGGAGGACGAAGACCGGACGCGGGCCCGACCGGCTACCCATCGACCGCCGCCACCAGCGCGGCGTACGTCGCAGCGTCGAAGGCGACCATCCGCGCCTCCTCGACCCGGGTCGGCGTCGATCGGAGGGTGGTGACAGCAGCGGCGATCGCATCGTCCTTCGGCCAGCTGTACGCGCCCGCGGAGATCAGCGGAAAGGCCACCGATCGCGCGCCCACCTCGTCGGCCACCGCGAGCGCTCGGGCGTAGCACGAGAGCAGGAGTGAGCGATCGCGCTCGCCACGTCCCCAGTCGGGTCCGACCACGTGGATCACCCACCGGGCAGCCAGCTCGCCCGCCGTCGTCCAGCCGGCGTCCCCGGTCGCCAGGCCGTGGGGGAAGCGGGCGATGCAGTCCGCCAGCACGGCCGGCCCACCGGCCCGATGGATGGCGCCGTCGACTCCCGCACCACCCCGCATCGCCCGGTTGGCGGCGTTCACCACCGCGTCGACCTGCTGCTCGGTGATGTCTCCCCGCACGACGCTCAGCTCCATGGACCCATCGTCTCCCGGATCAGGACTCCTTGAGCAGCCGGAGCACGGCGCGCTCGAGGACGGTCTGCCGCTCCGCGGGCGACGAGGTCGCGCGACGGAGCGCTGCGGCGACTGTGCGGCCCTCCTCGTAGGCGTCCACCACGCGCGGGTCGACGTACGACGAGCGAGCCAGGGCGGGACTGTTGCCGAGGAACTCCGCGACCTCCTTCATCGCCGCCACCTCCGCCCTCTTCCGGGACGCCTTGCTCTCGCCGGGCTCGTCGCTCTCCGCGAGAGCGGCCGCAGCGATCACCGTGGCGTGCCAGGTCCGGAAGTCCTTGGCCGTCGCCTCCATCCCGGTCGTCCGACGGACGTAGTCGTTGACGTGAGTGGAGTCGAGGTCGTGCCAGCGACCGCCTTCCTTCCAGGCGAGCAGCTCCTGGTCCGCCGGTCCGCGCCGGCGTCGCATCACCTCGAGCGCCTTCACGGTGGCCGCGTCGTCGATCGTGATGCTGTGCTCGATCCCGGACTTCCCGACGAAGGAGAAGACCAGGGTCTCGCCCTGCTTGCGCACGTGCTGACGTTGCAGGGTGGTCAGGCCGAAGCTGCCGTTGCTGTCGGCGTACACGTCGTTGCCGATGCGGAAGTAGCCGAGGTCGAGCAACCTCACCGCCGCGGCGCACGCCCGGTCCTGGCTCATCCCCTCGGTGCCGAGGTCGACCAGCACCTGCTCCCGTGCCTTCGACAGCACCCGACCGAAGTCGAGCACGCGGGCGTGCTTGGCGGCGTCGCGCTGGGTGCGCCAGTCGGGGTGGTAGAGGTACTGGCGGCGCCCGGCCTCGTCGGTGCCGACCGCCTGGAGATGCCCGTTCGGCCACGGACAGATCCAGACGTCCTCCCAGGCCGGCGGGATCACCAGGCCCCTGATCCGCTCGACGTCATCGGCGGCGAGCCGGGAGCCCTCGCGGTCGAGGTAGACGAAGCCCTGGCCCGCACGGCGCCGGGTCCACCCCGGCTCGTCGGGCGAGCTCCGCCTCAGTCGCGCCATGCGGTCACGCTAGTCAGCCGGTCTCCCTCGCCTCCTCACCCCGAGGTGTGGGCGCGCTCGACGCCTCGCGTCAGCGGGGGCGGACGGCGCGGAGCAGGACGAGGAGGGCCACCAGACCCAGCAGACCTCCCGCGATCCAGGGCCAGGCCTCGCGCGAGGTCGGCTCGGTCTCCGACGGGTCGGCGGATGTCGAGGTGTCGCCCGTCGGGGAGGGGGTGCCCGGGCTCGCCGAGACCTGGGGCGCCACCGCCGCCACGATCTTCGGGGGCAGTGGCACCTCGAGCACCGGTGACCGGGACCCCTCGGAGGAGACGTAGACCTTCCCGTCGTCGGCGACCGCGATCCCCTCGCCCTGCTGCTGGGCGGGCAGCGGGAACGAGCCGACCGGTTGCAGGGACGGCCAGGCGTACACCACGGCCGTGGAGTAGTTGCGGACGACGAGGTGGCGTCCGTCGGGGAAGAACGAGCCGTCCGTGGCCACCGGCAGCACCCGCCCGACGACCGTCATCCGGTTGTCCCCGCTCGGGTCGAGGGGGTCGGGAACGGCGTACAGGAGACCGCCGAACACGTTCTTGCTGGCGATGTAGAGATGTCCCGTCCTCGGGTCACGCAGGAGGGTCTCGGCGTCGGACGCGCCGTCGGGGTAGGTGAGTCGGTACGTCGTGGGGCTCACCGTGCGCTCCCCTCGCCCGATCGGGATCCGCGCGAGCTCGACCGACGAGCGTCGGGCGTCGTTGTCGCCGATGTCGCCGACCCAGACGAACCCGTGGCCGGCAGGGGCCAGCGCCTCCGTGTCCGTCGGGTCCTCCGACCAGTGGGTGACCCCGACCGTGCGGCCTGAGTGGTCGACGGCGAACACCCGGCCCGTGTCGCCCGAGTCGTTGGTGGTCAGGAAGAGACCGTCCTCGACGACGAGCGCGCTCGCCTCGACGATCGCCGGGTCGTCGAAGGAGAGGACGTGATGCCCCTGGGGGGAGGCCGGGGTCACCGCGACGCCGAGTGCCACGGGGGCCGCGATCGCGAGCCCGGCCAGGAGTTGCTGCATCCGGCGCCTCGTCACGCCTGCTCGAGGAGCACCCCGAGGCGCGGTCGCACGCCCCAGGTCTCGATCAGCTCGTCGTACTCACGACGCGCGGAGCCGCCGCTCACCGGGCGACCGGTGCGGACGCCCCGGAGCAGCGTGTTGCGGGGTGTGTGCTCGCTGCCGACGAACTGCATGACGTCGACGCGGTAGCCCTCGAGCCGCAGCAGCGAGGCGCGCAGCCCGTCGGTCAGGGTGTCGGCGAAGCGCTCCCGGAGGATGCCGTGGCGGGTGAGCACGGCGTAGGGCGCGGGCGTCGGCTCCTTGCGCAGCTGGGCGGCGATGTCGTGGTGGCAGCACGGCGCGGCCAGGATGAGCGGCGCCTCCCACTCGATCGCCCGCGCGAGCGCGTCGTCGGTCGCGGTGTCGCAGGCGTGCAGGGCCAGCACCACGTCCGGGCGGACGCCCGGCTCGGCGTCGCCGATCGACGACGCCACAAACGTCGCCTCCACCCCCAGCCCGTCGGCGAGCTGCTCGTTGTGCGTCCGCGACTGCTCACGTTGGTCGATGCCGACGAGATGGACGGGCAGTTCGCGGACGTGGCTGAGATAGCGCTCGGTGACGAAGGTGAGATAGGCGTTGCCGCACCCGAGGTCGACGATCTGCAGCGGCTCCTCCGGAGTCGGCCTGCGCAGGTGGCCCTTGTCGAGGGCCTCGGTGATCGAGGCGTCGAGGATCCGCAGGAACTCCTCGACCTGGCGGTACTTGCCCTGCCGGCTCGGCTTCATCCGGCCCTCGTGGTCACTCAGCCCGAGGGCCTGGAAGACGGGGTCGTCCTCGGGCAGCAGCCGGCGCTTGTCACGGTCGTGGTCGCGGTCGACCTCCCGCTCGCCGGTGCGGGCGCGGCTGTTCACGACGGCCTCGCCCTTCTTGGTGACCCGCAGCTGATGCGTCTCGCCCGACGTCTCGACGTGCCAGTTGCCGAACGGCTGGTCGAGCAGGTCGTCCAGAGCCGCCCGGGCCGCGTCGCCGACGGCGTGGTTGCTGGTGTGGGCCTGGGCCTCGTCGTACGCCGTGACCTGGAGGTGGCGGCCGGCCTTGAGGTCGACGTACCGGAGCTCGACGCGGCGCCACGGTGGCTGTGTGCCGCGCCGGCGGCCGGACGCGACCGCCCGCACCAGCGACTCGTCGTCGAGGACGAACCCGCGGAGCCTGGTCAGCGCGCGGAGGAGAGGCTCACTCATGCCAGCCTCATCGCCGCACCACGGAGGCGATCACGACGATCAGCAGGAGTCCCGCCAGGGCGACGGGGATGACCAGTCGCCGGTGTCGGGGGTTCACCGGGTCAGTCTAGGAGTCGGCCTCGAGCCCGGCCGTGACGACGTCGAGAACCCGCACCCGGGCGGCGGTGACGTCGTCGACGGAGACCCACCCGACGGCGTCGGTGGTGCCGTTCGTCTCGACGACGCGTGGCTCGACACCGTCGTCGACGATGCCGCGGAAGAGCAGGTGGACGCCGTGGAAGTCCTCGAACCTGCCGGACGGTGCCGTGCCCTCGAAGTGGGTGTCGTGCACGTCGAGGAGGTCGCCGACCCGGCAGTCGACGCCGCACTCCTCGCGCACCTCGCGGGCCAGGGCGGCGCGTGGCGACTCTCCGTGGTCGAGGCCGCCACCGGGCAGGGTCCAGGCTCCGGGATGCGCGCCGCGGTCGGAGATCCGGGTCAGCAGGACGTCGCCACCCCGCCGGATCACGGCGTAGACCGCGAGCCGCTGCAGCCGGAACGGGCGATGGCCCGCCAGGGCTTCGGTGACGATGTCGGTGACCGCGAGCTCGCCCGAGAGGACGTCGGCCACCGGGTGCCACGCGACGTCGACGGTCGACCCGTCGACCTCGACCACCCGCGGCTCGGGCGCGTCGACCGGCACCCACGCGTCGTACACGATCCGCAACGCCTGGTAGTCCCAACGGCGACCCTGCCGCCACATCCCGGGCCGGTGCGCGGAGTAGACATGGGCGGTCTCGCCGACCTCGGCCTCGAGCCCGGTCTCCTCGCGGATCTCGCGCACCAGCGCGTCGCGGGGATCCTCGCCGTGGTCGACGCCGCCACCGGGAAGGTGCCAACGCTCGTCGGCCGAGATGCGGCTGGCGAGGCGGGTCAGCAGGATCCGACCGTCGCGGAGGACCAGTCCGTACGCCGCGACCCGCTGCACCTTGGGCAGGGCCTTCGGCATGGGATGCCTCCTCGAGACGGACGTCCGCCCATCCTGTCAGGCGAAGGGCGGCCGGGCGTCGCGGGCGTGGGAACGGCGACCGGCCCAGCGCCACACCCGCGCAGCGCGGTCGCGGTCGTCGTCGGTGACCAGGTTGCCCATCCAGCGCAGGGCCAGTGTCATCAGCCAGTCGGAGCGCATTCCCACCGGCCCGAGGGTCGCCAGGACGCGGGGCACGGTGACCAGACCGGCGAGCCGGCGGGCGATCGAGAACGCCTCGCCGTAGTGCTCGGTGAGCGTGGCCGGCCAGGCGGTGGCGAGGTCGGCGTCGTCGGCGATCAGCTCGGCCACGAGGCGCCCGCCCTCGAGGCCGTAGTCGATCCCCTCGCCGTTGAGCGGGTTGACGCAGGCGGCGGCGTCGCCGACCAGGGCCCAGTTGGGTCCGGCGACCCCGCTGACGGCGCCCCCCATCGGCAGCAGGGCACTGGTGGGTGCCCGGAGGTCGTCGCCGAGCCCGAAGTCACCGCGCACGCCGTCGGCGTACGACGACATCAGCCGGCGGACCTGGAGGTCGGCCGGGCGCCGGGCGGTGGCCAGGGTGCCGACGCCGAGGTTCACCTCGCCGGTGCCGAGCGGGAAGATCCAGCCGTAGCCGGAGAGCACCTCGTTCCGCTCGCCACGGAGCTCGAGGTGGGAGCTGATCCACGGGTCGTCGGACGACGTCGAGGTGACGTAGGCGCGTCCGGCGACGCCGTACACGGTGTCGCGGTGCCACTCGCGCCCCAGCACCTTGCCCAGCGGTGAGCGCACCCCGTCGGCGACGATCAGGCGCCGGCAGTCGACCTCGAAGGTCTCCTCGCCCCGGCTGAACACGACCGTGCTCACGCGCGCCCCGTCGCGGCGTACGTCGACCGCCCGAGCCCCGTCGAGCGCACGCGCTCCGGCCTTGATCGCGGTGGTGCGGAGGTGGTCGTCGAGCTCGGTGCGGGTGACCGCCGAGCCCCAGTCGGGCAGCGTGCCGCCGGGCCAGGGCAGCAGCAGCGTCTGACCGAAACCGTGCGCACGGAGGCCGTGGTTGACGGTGTGGGCGCGCAGCCAGTCGCCGAGGCCAAGCCGCTCGAGCTCGCCGATCGCCCGCGGCGTGAGGCCGTCGCCGCAGGTCTTGTCGCGCGGGAACACCGCGGCGTCCGCGAGCAGGACGTCGATGCCCAGCCGCGCCAGCCACGCCGCCGTCGCCGAGCCTGCGGGGCCGGCACCGACGACGAGGACGTCGGTCTCCTCCCGCGCGGTCATGCCCCGATTCTCTCAGGACCGTCGGCGGCTCCCGAATCGAGGCCGTCGGCCTGAGGTCACACCCAGATCGCGGCCGAGATGCCGTCGGAGAACACCTCGGGCGGGTCGGGGAGGGAGTACGCCGTGCCGGCCGCGTGCCGCCGGGCCGTCCAGGCGACGACGCAGGCGTCGAGGAGGTCGTCGCCGGCGTACCCCTGGCCACGGACGTACGCCGGCGGCTCGAGGCCGGCGCTCGCCAGCGCTGCACGGCGGGCGGTCGCGCCCTCCGCGGTCGTCTTGGAGGGCACGACGCAAGCCGGGTCGAGCTCGGCGAAGCTGACCTCGGGGTGGCTCTCGAGGACGGTCTCCGGCGGGTGCGAGCGGACGTACCCGTCGACCTCGAGGATCTTGGGCACCAGGTGGAACGCCTGGATGCTGAGGCCGACGCCGAGCACCCTGCGATGGGCCGCCGAGGCCACGGGATGTGTGGTGTGCTCGATCGCGGCCCGCGACGGGGTCGGGAACACCGACGACTTCCGGCCCACCGGGAGCCGCTGCCGCGCGAGAGCGTCGGTGGCGCGCGGGCCGTGGTCGGGCAGCCCGATCGGGATGTCGATCGCCACGACGGCCAGCTCGGGCGCCACCCGCCGGGCCGCCGCCACCAGCTCGTCGATGTCCGCCGCCACCAGCACGTCGTACGTCGTGCCGCGCAGGAGCGCTCCGACCCAGCCGGCCCGGCAGCCGTCCACTCCGAGCACGGGCGGGCCGTCGACGACCGGCGGCACCCGCCACCCGGTGGCGGTCGCCCAGACCTCGGCCTGCCGCATCAGCAGCGGCTGGACCGAGGCCTTGATCTGCCCGTAGTCGTCGAGGTCGCTGACCGTCTCGGCGAGCCTGGTCTTGAACGCACCCCAGGTGTCGCGCGCCGCCTCATCGCTCCTGAGGCAGTCACGGAACAGCAGGGCGTACCTGACGTTGCGCCCTCCGGCGACCCGGACGTGGACGTTGAGGGACCGTCCGCCGACAGGAGGGGCGAACACCACCTTGCGGTAGGTGACGCCGTCGGTCACCTCGTCGTGGTTCCACGGCTCCGGCCGGACCCGGAAGCCGCGTCCGCCCAGGGCCGCGACGATCGCCGCCTCGTCGAGGTCGGCCACCTGCACCATCAGGTCCAGGCAGTCCTTCGCGGGCAGGCCCGGGACGCTGGTCGAGCCGATGTGGTCGACGGCGAGCGCGGTGGGAAGCGCCGAGCGCAGGAGATCGACGTACGCCGCCGCCTCGGCCGCCCACCCCTCGTGGTACGCCGACACCTCCACCCGACGGCTGGACGGCTCATCGGCGAACGGCACGCCCTCACGATAGGCGGCCGATGCTCCGAGTCACCCGACTGGATCTCGACGCGACAACGCCCGCCCACGCGGACGTGGGCGGGCGTTGTCCTGCTCGACCTGGTTCGTCACACCAGAGCTGAGCGCTGCGCGCTCAGTTCTGGTACGAACCGAAGTCGAAGTCGTCCAGGGCGACTGCCTGGCCGCTTCCGGCGTTCCCGAACTCGTAGTCGTACGTGTCGTACCCGGTGACGGCGTACGCCGCGGCCCGGGCCTCCTCGGTCGGCTCGACCCGGATGTTGCGGTAGCGCTCCAGACCGGTACCGGCCGGGATCAGCTTGCCGATGATCACGTTCTCCTTCAGCCCACGCAGGCTGTCGGAGCGGGCGTGGATCGCCGCGTCGGTGAGCACCCGGGTCGTCTCCTGGAAGGAGGCGGCCGAGAGCCACGACTCGGTGGCGAGCGATGCCTTGGTGATCCCCATCAGCACCGGACGACCCGAGGCCGGCTTGCCGCCCTCGGAGACCACGCGACGGTTCTCCTCCTCGAAGATCACCCGGTCGACCAGGTCGGACGGCAGCAGGTTGGTGTCGCCCGACTCGATCACCGTGACCCGGCGCAGCATCTGCCGCACGATGATCTCGATGTGCTTGTCGTGGATCGACACACCCTGGCTGCGGTAGACCGCCTGGACCTCGTCCACCAGGTGCTCCTGCGCCTTGCGGACACCGAGGATGCGCAGCACCTCGTGGGGCTCGGGCGTACCGACCGTCAGCATCTGTCCGACCTCGATGTGGTCGCCGTCGGCGACCAGGAGGCGGGAGCGCTTCGAGACGGGGTACTCCAGCACCTCGGAGCCGTCGTCGGGAGTGACGATGACCTTGCGGGTCTTGTCGGTCTCCTCGATCTCGACCCGACCGGCGGCCTCGGAGATCGGCGAACGCCCCTTGGGGATGCGCGCCTCGAAGATCTCCTGGACACGCGGCAGACCCTGCGTGATGTCGTCGGCCGAGGCCACACCACCGGTGTGGAACGTCCGCATCGTCAGCTGGGTGCCGGGCTCACCGATCGACTGCGCCGCGATGATGCCGACGGCCTCGCCGATGTCGACGAGCTTGCCGGTGGCCAGCGAGCGGCCGTAGCACGTGGCACAGGTGCCGGTGCGGGCCTCGCAGGTCAGCACGGAGCGGACCCGGACGGTCTCGATGCCCGCCGCGACCAGCTCGCCGATCTTGACGTCGCCGAGGTCCTCGCCCGCCGAGGCCAGCTTCTCGCCGGTCTCCGGGTGGAGGACGTCGACCGCGGTCGCCCGTGCGTACGCCGAGGTCTCGACGTTGTCGTCCTTGCGGACCACGCCGTCCTCGCCCCGGACGCCGATCCGCTTCTCCATGCCACGCTCGGTGCCGCAGTCGTCCTCACGGATGATGACGTCCTGCGACACGTCGACGAGGCGACGGGTCAGGTAACCGGAGTCGGCGGTCCGCAGCGCGGTGTCCGCCAGCCCCTTGCGGGCGCCGTGGGTGGAGATGAAGTACTCCAGCACGGACAGACCCTCGCGGAAGTTCGCCTTGATCGGCCGCGGGATGATGTCGCCTCGCGGGTTGGCCACGAGACCACGCATCGCCGCCACCTGACGGATCTGCATCATGTTTCCGGAGGCACCCGAGTCGACCATCATGAAGATCGGGTTGGTCCGCGAGAAGGACTTCTCCATCGACCGGGCCACTTCGTTGGAGGCCTGGGTCCAGATCTCGACCAGCTCCTGGCGACGCTCCTCGTCGGTGACGAGACCGCGCTCGAACTGCTTCTGGACCTTGGTCGCCTGGTCCTCGTAGCCGGCCAGGATCTGGGCCTTGTCGTTCGGCGTGGTGACGTCGTCGATCGAGACGGTCACACCGGAGCGGGTGGCCCAGTGGAAGCCGGTGTCCTTCAGGGCGTCCAGCGACGCGGCCACCTCGACCTTGGTGTAACGCTCGGCCAGGTCGTTGATGATCGCGCCCATGGCCTTCTTGCCCACCTCGTAGTTCACGAAGGGGTAGTCGGCCGGCAGGGTGTCGTTGAAGATCGCGCGGCCCAGGGTGGTGTCCAGCGTGATCGACTGACCTTCCTCCCAGTCGGCACCGAGCTCGAGCTCGAGCGGCGGGACGATGTCGTCGAACCGGATCTTGACCTTGCTCTGCATCGAGATCTCGCCCTGGTCGAAGGCCATGATCGCCTCGGCCGCCGACGAGAACGCGCGGCCGTCGCCCGGCTGGTCGTCGCGGTCGGTCGTCAGGAAGAACAGGCCGATGATCATGTCGAGCGTCGGCATGGTCACCGGACGGCCGTCCGACGGCTTCAGGATGTTGTTGGTCGAGAGCATCAGGATCCGCGCCTCGGCCTGGGCCTCGGCCGACAGCGGCAGGTGCACCGCCATCTGGTCACCGTCGAAGTCGGCGTTGAACGCCGAGCACACGAGCGGGTGGATCTGGATCGCCTTGCCCTCGATCAGCTGGGGCTCGAACGCCTGGATGCCGAGCCGGTGCAGCGTGGGCGCACGGTTGAGCAGCACGGGGTGCTCGGTGATGACTTCTTCGAGGACGTCCCACACCACGGCGTACCGGGACAGGCCGGACGTCGCGCGCTCGACCATCCGCTTGGCGGACTTGATGTTCTGGCTGTGCGACAGGTCGACCAGCCGCTTCATCACGAACGGCTTGAAGAGCTCCAGCGCCATCTGCTTGGGCAGGCCGCACTGGTGCAGCTTCAGCTGCGGACCGGACACGATCACCGAACGACCGGAGTAGTCGACGCGCTTGCCGAGCAGGTTCTGCCGGAAGCGGCCCTGCTTGCCCTTGAGCATGTCGGACAGCGACTTCAGCGGCCGGTTGCCCGGGCCGGTGACCGGACGCCCACGACGGCCGTTGTCGAACAACGAGTCGACGGCCTCCTGGAGCATCCGCTTCTCGTTGTTGACGATGATCTCGGGCGCACCGAGGTCGAGGAGCCGCTTGAGCCGGTTGTTCCGGTTGATGACGCGGCGGTAGAGGTCGTTCAGGTCGGACGTCGCGAACCGGCCGCCGTCGAGCTGCACCATCGGGCGCAGGTCGGGCGGGATGACCGGGACCGCGTCGAGGACCATGCCCTGCGGCTTGTTGTCGGTCTTGCGGAACGCGTCGACGACCTTGAGCCGCTTGAGCGCGCGCACCTTGCGCTGGCCCTTGCCGTTGGCGATGGTGTCGCGCAGCGACGCGACCTCGGCCTCGATGTCGAAGTCCTCGAGGCGACGCTGGATCGCGGTCGCGCCCATGAAGCCCTCGAAGTACTTGCCGAACCAGTTCTTCATCTCGCGGTAGAGCATCTCGTCGCCCATGAGGTCCTGGACCTGCAGCGACTTGAAGGTGCTCCAGACCTCCTCGAGCCGGTCCAGCTCACGCTGGGCCCGGTCGCGGATCTGCTTCATCTCGCGCTCGGCACCGTCGCGGACCTTGCGGCGCGCGTCGGCCTTGGCCCCCTCCTCCTCGAGAGCGGCGAGGTCGTCCTCGAGCTTCTTGGAGCGGTCCTCGATGGCACCGTCGCGGCGCTTCTCGAGACGCTCGCGCTCGAGGCCGACCTTGTTCTCCAGGGATGCGAGGTCGCGGTGGCGGGCGTCCTCGTCGACGGACGTGATCATGTACGCCGCGAAGTAGATGACCTTCTCCAGGTCCTTCGGGGCGAGGTCGAGCAGGTACCCGAGCCGGCTCGGGACGCCCTTGAAGTACCAGATGTGGGTCACCGGAGCAGCGAGCTCGATGTGGCCCATCCGCTCACGGCGGACCTTGCTCCGGGTCACCTCGACGCCGCAGCGCTCGCAGATGATGCCCTTGAAGCGCACCCGCTTGTACTTGCCGCAGTAGCACTCCCAGTCCCGGGTGGGACCGAAGATCTTCTCGCAGAAGAGGCCATCACGCTCGGGCTTGAGCGTGCGGTAGTTGATCGTCTCCGGCTTCTTGACCTCGCCGTGGCTCCACGTGCGGATGTCATCCGCGGTGGCCAGGCCGATCCGAAGCTGGTCGAAGAAGTTCACATCGAGCACGGTGGCTGCATTCCTTCGTTCGTCTTGAATTCTCTTGAGTCAGTGGACTGAGGCGGCGGTACGCCGGCGGACCGGCGTACCGCGACGCGTCAGACTTCTTCGACGGAGCTGGGCTCGCGGCGGGACAGGTCGATGCCGAGCTCCTCGGCGGCCCGGAAGACGTCTTCCTCGGCATCCTTGAGCTCGATCTGCGAACCGTCCTGCGACAGCACCTCGACGTTGAGGCAGAGGGACTGCATCTCCTTGACGAGCACCTTGAACGACTCCGGGATGCCGGAGTCGGGGATGTTCTCGCCCTTGACGATCGCCTCGTACACCTTGACCCGGCCCGGCACGTCGTCGGACTTGATCGTCAGCAGCTCCTGGAGGGCGTACGCCGCTCCGTAGGCCTCCATCGCCCACACCTCCATCTCGCCGAACCGCTGGCCGCCGAACTGGGCCTTACCGCCCAGGGGCTGCTGCGTGATCATCGAGTAGGGGCCGGTCGAACGCGCGTGGATCTTGTCGTCGACCAGGTGGTGGAGCTTGAGGATGTACATGTAA
>Ga0070665_100002968_pt1 | contig 18325 bp, 18 predicted proteins | sample KBSS13metaG_FD_65862 | JGI IMG/M metagenome (GOLD analysis project Ga0070665, IMG submission 65862) | Switchgrass rhizosphere microbial communities from Kellogg Biological Station, Michigan, USA - KBS S1-3 metaG | ecosystem: Host-associated > Plants > Roots > Rhizosphere > Soil ...
TGGCCGATGCCGTCACGATGTTCCTGAACGAGCACGATCTGGTCGGCGTCGATGTCGTCGGCAGCTCGATGGGCGCGCGCCTGGTGCTCGAGCTGGCGCGCCGCGGCGGCGTTGTCGGCACGGTGGTTTCGCTCGATCCGGGGTGCTTCTGGTCGGGCTGGCAGCGCTACGGCTTTCATGCCTCGCTGTGGGTGTTCTTGCGCTTGCTGCACCTGTTGCAGCCGTCGTTACCGGCCCTTGCTTCGAGGGAGCGGACGCGCGCCGTGCTGATGTGGGCGCTGTCGGCGCAGCCGCGACGCCTTTCACCCGAGTTGATCCTCGAGGAGATGGCCGGCTACACCGCCGCAGCCAGCTTCGAGCCGCTGCTGGCGCAGCTGGCGCATGGCAAACCGCAACGCGGTGCGCCGCGCGGCAGCCTGGCCCGCAACAAGCGGATGGTGATCGGCTGGGGCCGCAACGATCGCCTGTGCCACCCGCACCAGGCGCGGCGCGCGCTGCAGCTCTTCCCCGACGCAACGCTGCACTGGTTCGAGCGGTGTGGCCACTTTCCGCACTGGGACGCTCCCGAAGAAACCGCCCGCCTGATCCTGGACACCACCGCACCATGAAGCAAGACCCACCCAAGCTCCACGGCGCGGCCAGCGCCGCTGCCGCAGCCACCGCCAGCGCCGATCTCGACGTGCACGGCCTGCGCGAGCTCGGCACGCTCAGCGTGCGTGGCTACAGCCTGCAGTTGACCGAGAAAGGCGGCTTCATCGGCGATCAGGCCAGCCAGACAGCGTTTCGTGCGTTGCTCGACCGTTGGCGCAAGCGCCACCGCCGGCAGAGCGGCGACAAGCGCGATCCGCTCGGCACCCTGCCATCGTCGGAGCTGAGCAAGAGCCAACTCGACGCCACGCTCGCGAAGGACCAGCCCGGCCAGGTCGGCGATCTGGTGCACGGCGCCATCGACGAGTTTTCGCACGAGCTGGCCTACGTGGTGCAGCGCTTCATGCGCCAGCCGTCGTGGCAAAGGGTCGAACGCGTGGTGGTCGGCGGCGGTTTCGTCGAAAGCGATGTCGGCGAGCGCGCGGTGCTGCAAGCGGGCGCCGCGCTGCTCGAACTGGGCGTGCCGGTGCAACTGGGACGGCTGTCGCACGAAACCGACGATGGCGGCCTCATCGGCTGGGTGCACCTCGTGCCGCGCGAAATGCTGGAAGGCCGCGATGCCATCCTGGCGGTCGACATCGGCGGCACCAACGTGCGCTGCGGCATCGTGCGCACCCGCCATCGCAAGGCCGAAGACTTGTCCAAGGCCAAGGTGATCCGGCGCAAGAAGTGGCGCCATGCCGACGACGAGCCCAGTCGCACCCAGCTCATCGAAGAGATGGCGGCCATGCTGCAGTCGATGATCAAGTACTGCGAGCGCAAGGGCATCCGGCTGGCGCCGTTCATCGGCATCGCCTGTCCGGGGCTGATCCGCAAGGACGGCTCGATCGCGCGCGGGGCACAAAACCTGCCGGGCGATTGGGAAAGCCCCAAGTTCCACCTGCCCAGCGAGCTCTCCAAAAAGATCCCGTCGATTGGCAAGGAAGCAACGCTGGTGCTGATGCACAACGACGCGGTGGTGCAGGGCCTGAGCGAGCTGCCCTTCATGCGCGACGTCAAGCGTTGGGCCGTGATGACGATCGGCACCGGCCTGGGCAATGCCAGCTTCGTGAACCAGCCGCCGCGCAAGCGCTGAGCGTGGGCGCCTGCCGCGTAGGACGCCGACCACAGGGGCTGGCGACTTGTGCTGCACTGCCGCAAGCCCGGTGGAACGCGATAGTGATGCGTGCGGCGCCGCCGTCCGAAAGCGAAACCATGAGCAACCCCTGGACCAAGAAGAACCCGCTGATGAGCATGTGGCTCAGCGCAGCCAACAAATCGATCGGCGCCGCCCGAGGGCAGGCCACGTCGACCGCCAAACGACAGGTGGCGGCGACACAGGCCGACCTGACGCGTCAGGTGCTCGACTTCTGGAGCGGAAAGCCGCCACGAGCTTCGGCCCGGAAGAAGCGTTCGTGATTGCGCCGCACGGCGCAGCGCAGTCGGGAACATCGTGAAATTTCGCGTCGGCTTCGAGATGGTGTACGACTGCGTGCAACCCACGCCGATGGTGCTGATGCTGGGCATCCACTACTCGCGCGCGTCCGATCTGCTGCGCCAGGATGCGCTGGTGACCACCCCGATGGTGGCGTCGACCGCCTACCGCGATCTGTTCGGCAACTGGTGCACGCGGCTCGTGGCACCTGCCGGTCGTTTTGCCCTCGGCACCGACGCGCTGGTGCACGACAGCGGTGTTGCCGATGTCGTCGCGCCGCATGCGCCCCAGGTGCCGGTGCAGGCGCTGCCCGACGCCGTGCTGCTCTACCTGCTCGGGAGCCGTTATTGCGACACCGACCGCCTGCTGGATGTAGCCTGGCAGCAATTTGGCGACGTGCCATCGGGCTGGCCACGCGTTCAGGCGATTTGCGATTTCGTGCATCACCGCATCCGCTTCGACTATCAGCAGGCCAGCCGGACGCGCAGCGCCATGGACGCCTACAACGAGCAGCAAGGCGTCTGCCGCGACTACGCGCATCTGGCGATTGCGCTGTGCCGCTGCATGAACATCCCGGCCCGGTACTGCACCGGTTACCTGGGCGATGTCGGCACGCCGCAGCCCTGGGCGGCCGGCGACTTTGCCGCGTGGTTCGAGGCCTACCTCGGTGATCGCTGGTACACCTTCGACGCCCGCAACAACGTGCCGCGCATCGGTCGCATCCTGATCGGCCGCGGACGCGATGCCTGCGACGTCGCGCTGTCGACGGCATTCGGCCCCAACACGCTGACCAGCTTCAAGGTGTGGACGGACGAGGTGGCGACGCCGGTGCACTGATCGGGCGCAGCGGCGTCGGCTCCCAAGCGCGACGGCCCTGGGTCAGAGCTGGAACGCGACGGTGAGCAGCAGCCCCTCTGCCAGGTCGCGCATCAGCCCGGGCCGGCGCGCGCGGTACGGTTCGCCGGCCGACGCGGTGGTGTCGATCCACTGCGCGAGCCAGTCGATTTCGGTGATGCCGTAGAACACCACGGCCGCCTCGTGGTTGAGCAGCAGGCTGCGCAGGTCGAGGTTGACCGAGCCAGTGAACGCCAGGTCGTCGTCGACCACCACGGCCTTGGCGTGTGCCATGAACGGCAGCATCTGGAACGCGACACCGGCGCGCGCCAGGTCGCGCATGGCACGGGCGCGCACGAAGTCGGCCAATGGATGGTTGGAGCGCTGCGGAATCGCGATCGTCACCTGCACGCCACGGCGCGCGGCCAGGCGCAGCGCATCGCGCAGGCCATCGCCGGGCACGAAGTAGGGCGTGATCGCCAGCAGGCGATGCTGCGCGCGGAAGCAGGCGGCGATGAGCAGGGCCTGCACGGTGTCTTCGGTCTGGTCGGGGCCGCTGGGCAGCAGCTGCGCGAGCACGCCGCCGGGCATCGGCGGCACCGAGGGCACGCTGCGCGCCTTGTGCGAGCGCACCGAGGCCCAATCGTGGTCGAACTGGCGCGCCGCGGCCGCCGCCACGTCGCCCTGCAGGTCGAACGACAGGTCGCGCCAGGCCACCGGATGCGCGTCGTTGCCGGTGAAGTATTCGCCCGCCAGGTTGCGCCCGCCCGACCACAGCCAGCGATCGTCGGCGATCGTGAACTTGCGGTGGTTGCGCAGGTTGCGCGGGCCGCTGCGGCGCAGGCTGAAGATCGGGCGGAACACGGCAACGGTGCCACCGGCGGCGCGCAGCGTGTCGAAGTAGCGGCGCGGCAACGAGATCGCGCCGAAGCCGTCGAGCAGCACGCGCACCTTGATGCCTTCGCGCGCGCGACGCGCCAGCCGCTCGATCACTTCCTGCCCGAGCGCGTCGTCGCCGATGATGAAGGTGCAGATGTCCAGGCGCGCGCGCGCGCCCTCGATCACCTCCCATAGCGCCTCGCGCGCGCTGGCGCCGTCCGCGTGCATGCGCACGCTGCATTCGCTGGGCGGCGACAGGCCGAAGCAGTCGATGAGTTCTGCGGCCCAGTGCCCGGCTGGCGCCGCGCGTGGCGGGCGCGGCGAGCCGGCCGGCCGCAGCTTGCGCTGGCCGAACAGCAGGTAGGCCGGCAGGGCGAGGTAGGGCAGCAGGAACAGGCCCATCACCCAGGCGATGGCGGTGGTGGGCGCGCGCTGCTCGCGCCGCACGCGGGTGGTCAGCACGTAGACCAGCAAGCCGATCGACACCACCAGAAAGTGCTGCGACGGCGAAGGCAGCCAGTCGAGCCAGTCGTCGATGCGGTTCACGCCGGCGACGCCAACAGCGCCTGCAGGTGCGGTGGCACCGGGCGGTCATGCGAGGCGAGGAACTTCATCATCGGCGCCACGACCTGGCGCACCGCCGGCCGCGCACCGACGCGCTCGCGCCATGCAAAGAGGCGCGGCGTGCCGGTGGTCATCAGCGCGCCCTTGCGTTCGGCAAACACCTGGGCCATGTAGAACGCAATGTCGGCAAAGCCGTAGTCGCCAGCCAGATGGTCGCGGTCGGCCAGCAGCACTTCGAGCTTGTCGTAGAACGCCGCGCAGCCGGCGCATGCGGCCAGCGCCGGTGCGCTGCCCATCGCGTCCTGCAGGCCGAACAGCTTGATGACGTGCGGAAAGAAGATCTCGTCGCTCTCCTGCTCCAGCCGCCGGGCACGGGCGCGATCGGCAACACCGGCTGGCCACAGCGCCGGCGTCGGCGCCTTGTCTTCCAGGTACTCGAAGATCTGCGTCGAATCGAAGATCTCGACGTCGTCATCCACCAGCACCGGCACCTGGCCCTTGGGATTGATGCGCGCCACCTCGGGGTGCTTGGGCAGGTAGCGGTCGTCGCGGTCGAAGGGCACCATCACCAGTTCGAATGCGACGCCTTTCTCGAGCGCCGCGATCTGCGCCTTGGCGCCGAACATGCTGAGCGGGCCTGAGTAGAGTTTCATGGGGGCGAGCCTACTGCACCCCGCGCCCCTGTGGCGCGCTAAACGCCCCAGACGTCGCGTGCTGTCTCCACCACCAGCCGCAGCTTGGCGCGCTGCGCTTCCACCGCGATGTTGTTGCCGTGCACGGTGCTCGAAAAGCCGCACTGCGGCGACAAAGCGAGCTGCTCGAGCGGCGCGTACTTGGCGGCTTCGTCGATGCGGCGCTTGAGCTCGTCCTTGTCTTCCATCTCGCCGAACTTGGTCGTGACCAGCCCGAGCACCACGGTCTTGCCCTTGGGCAGGTAGCGCAGCGGCTTGAAGTCGCCCGAGCGGGCGTCGTCGTATTCCATGAAGTACGCGTCCAGGTCCATTTCTTTCAACAGCGCTTCGGCCACCGGTTCGTAGTTGCCGGCCGCGGCGTGCGTGCTCTTGAAGTTGCCGCGGCACAGGTGCATGGCGAGCAACATGCCGGGCGGCTTTTGCGCGACCACCTTGTTGATGAAGGCGGCGTAGCGGTGCGGCAGCTCGTTCGGGTCGTCGCCGCGCTGGCGCGCCGCTTCGCGCATGCGCTCGTCGCACAGGTACGCCAGGTTGGTGTCGTCCATCTGCACGTAGGTGCAGCCGGCCGCGGCCAGCGAACGCAACTCGTCGCCATAGGCGTTGGCCACGTCGTCGTAGAACACCGGGTCGAGCTCGGGATACGCCTCCTTGCTGATGCCGGCGCGGCCGCCGCGAAAGTGCAGCATGGTGGGCGAGGGGATCGTCACTTTGGGCGTGTTGCCGGCAGCGACCTGGCTCTTGAGGTACTGAAAGTCGGACAGCTGGATGTCCTTGACGTGGCGCACCTTGTCGATCACGCGCATCACCGGCGGCGCCAGTTCTTCGGTGCCGTCGGCCTTGCGGATCGTGACCGGAATATCGGTCTTCACGCCGCCGATCTGCTCGAGAAAATCGATGTGGAAGTAGGTGCGGCGAAACTCGCCGTCGGTGATGCTCTTGATGCCGATGTCCTGCTGGAACTTCACGATCTCGGTGATGGCCTTGTCCTCGACTTCGCGCAACTGCTCGGGCGTGATCTCGCCCCTGGCTTTTTGCTCGCGCGCGTCGAGCAGGTATTTCGGGCGCAGGAAGCTGCCAACGTGGTCATAGCGGGCGGGCAGGGCGGCATGTTGGGACATCGCGAATCTCCGGTCGGACATGAAGGAGTTGCGATCGTAGCGCCCGCAGAATGGTTCTCAATGGATACAGAAGGATTGGTATTTACCCGTAATTCAGTCGATAAAGCTGGAAAAATCTCTTTCAATGTATACAGTCCGTATTCATGAAAGCCGCCAACCCTGCCTTTCCGCTGAACGCCTGGTACGCCGCCGCGTACGACGTCGAAGTCAAGCACGCGCTTTTGCCGCGCACCCTTTGCAACCGAAAACTCGTGCTCTACCGCCGCACCGATGGCCAGGTGGCCGCGCTCGAAGACGCCTGCTGGCACCGTCTGCTGCCGCTGTCGATGGGGCGGCTCGAGGGCGATGAAGTGGTGTGCGGCTACCACGGCCTGGTCTACAACAGCCAGGGCCGCTGCACCCACATGCCGAGCCAGGAAACGCTCAACCCGTCGGCCTGCGTGCGCAGCTATCCGGTGCTGGAGAAGCACCGCTTCGTCTGGGTCTGGCCGGGCGATCCGGCCAAGGCCGACCCGGCACTGGTGCCCGACATGCACTGGAACGACGACCCGGCCTGGGCCGGCGACGGCAAGATGATCCGCGTGCAGTGCGACTACCGCCTGGTGGTCGACAACCTGATGGACTTGACGCACGAGACCTTCGTGCACGGCAGCTCGATCGGCCAGCGTGCCGTGGCCGAGGCGCCCTTTGTCGCGACGCATGGCGACCGCTCGGCCACCGTAACGCGCTGGATGGAGGGCATCGACGCCCCGCCGTTCTGGGCCGGCCAGATCCAGCATGCGCGCGGCTATGTCGGCAAGGTCGATCGCTGGCAGATCATTCATTTCGAAGGGCCGTGCACGGTGAACATCGATGTCGGCGTGGCCGAAGCCGGTAGCGGCGCGGTGCCGCCGGGCGGCAACCAGGGCGATCCGCGCCAGAGCGATCGCAGCAAGGGCGTCAACGGCTACGTGCTCAACACCATCACGCCCGAAACCGATTCCACCTGCCTGTATTTCTGGGCCTTTGCGCGCAACTACTGCCAGGGCGAGCAGCGCCTGACGCACGAGCTGCGCGAGGGCGTGGCCAGCATCTTCCGAGAGGACGAATTGGTGCTCGAGGCGCAGCAAAAGGCGATGGACGAACGGCCGGACCATCCCTTCTACAACCTGAACATCGACGCCGGCTCGATGTGGGCGCGCCGGCTGATCGACCAGCTCGTGGCCAAGGAGCGGCCGCGCGTGCCGACCATCCCGATCCAGCCCGTTGCGCCGCAATCGGCGGCGACCGGCGCGTGATGGCTGCGATGGCCGGCAACACGCCTGCGACCTTCGAGCCGGGCGGCGCCACGTCGGGCGAAACGGGCAGCTCGCAGGCGGTCAAAGCGCAACTGAGGCTGCGCGAGATGATCCTGGCCGGCGAACTGCCGGGCGGCGCGCGCATCGCCGAGGTTGCGATTGCCGAGCTGCTGGGTGTTTCGCGCACGCCGGTGCGCAGCGCGCTGATGCGGCTGGAACAGGAGGGCCTGCTCGAATCGCTGCCCAACGGCGGCTTTGCGGTGCGTACCTTTTCCGAGCGCGATGTGTCCGATGCCATCGAGCTGCGCGGCACGCTGGAAGGCCTGTCGGCGCGCCTGGCGGCCGAGCGCGGCGCGCCGCCGGTGGTGCTGCGTGAAGCGCGCGCCTGCCTGCGCCGCATCGATGAGCTGCTGCGCGAGAGCGCACTCGACGACGCGGCCTTCTCGCGCTATGTCGCCTACAACGAGGCCTTCCACGCGTTGCTGGGCGAGATGGCGGGCAGCCCGTTGCTGACGCAGCAGCTCGAACGTGTGGTCAACCTGCCGTTTGCCTCGCCATCGGGCTTCGTGGTGGTGCAGGCCAATTCGCCGGCGGCGCGCGACATGCTCGTCATCGCGCAAGACCAGCACACGCAGGTGCTCGATGCGATCGAGGCGCGCGAAGGCTCTCGCGCCGAGGCATTGATGCGCGAGCACAGCCGCATCGCGCAGCGCAACCTGCGCGAAGCGCTGCATGGCGCCGGGCAGCACCCCCTGCCGGGTGTTCAGTTGATTCGACGCCGATCATGATGCCCACCCCCGTCACTTGCTCACTTCGTGTAGCCGCCTCCCCCCTCAAGGGGGCAACACCAGCGGCCCGGCAAAGCCGGTTCCGCGGTGTTTCCCGAAGGAACCCGTCAGCATGAGAAGCGATATCCACTGGGCGCCGGCCAAGGTCGTGGCGGCGCGCGACCTGACGCCGACCGTGCGCGAGTTCGAGATCCGGCCCGACAGCGGCATGGTGTCGCCGCACGAGCCGGGCGCGCATCTGCAACTGCAGGTGCTGGTCGGCCAGCCCGGCGCCGGTCGCATCCAGACGCGCTCGTACTCGCTGATCGGCGAGCCCGACGGCCAGGCCTGGCGCATCGCCGTCAAGCGCCTGGACGACGGCCGGGGCGGTTCGCTGGCGATGTGGCGCCTGGCCGCCGGCGACCGGCTGCTGGTGAGCGAGCCGCAGAACCATTTCGCGCTCGACCTGACGGCGCCAGGTTACCTGCTGGTGGCCGGCGGCATCGGCATCACGCCGCTGGTGCTGATGGCGCAGCGGGTGGCGGCGCTCGGCGCACGCGATGGCCGGCCGGTGCGCATGCTGTACGGTGCGCGCAGCGCCGACGAACTGGCCTATCTGCCGCTGTTGCAGCATGCGCTGGGCGAGCGCATCGAGGCGCACGTGGGCGGCGCCGCGATCGATTTCGCCGGTGCGATCGGCGCATTGCCGGCTGGCGCGCAGCTCTACACCTGCGGCCCGGTGCCGATGCTCGAAGCGGTCAAGCGTGCCTGGAGCGCCGCCGCGCGTCCGTTGGCCGACCTGCGCTTCGAAACCTTCGGCAGCAGCGGCCGGCTGCCGACGCAGGCTTTCGACGTGCGCATTCCGCGCCACGACCTGACGCTTCACGTGCCGGCCGACAGCACCTTGCTCGACACGCTCGATGCCGCCGGTATCCAGACCATCTGGGATTGCAAGCGCGGGGAGTGCGGCCTGTGTGCCATGGACGTGCTGGGGGTCGACGGCGAAATCGACCACCGCGACGTGTTCCTGAGCGAGCACGAGAAGGCGTCCGGCCAACGCATCTGCGTCTGCGTCTCGCGTGCGGTCGGCACGCTGACCCTCGATTCCGCCTGGCGTCCGGAATGAGTTCCCTCTTGCTGCGCGATCATCGCGCAGACGCTCGGATGATCGCGCAGCAGATGGCATGGCGGCTGCGCACTAGGTACTTTGCCGATGCGCTGGTGCCCGGGCGCCTGCGCACAATAGCCCCGATTCGAAAACGGCCAACCAGGAGACTTTTCATATGCAGCGGCGCCATTTGATGCAGGCAGCAAGCCTGACCACCCTTGCACTCGCACTGTCGCTTACCGCGTCGCTGGCGAATGCGCAGTCCGGCAACACCTTCAAGATCGGCCTGATCCTGCCGATGACCGGCCAGCAGGCGTCCACCGGCCGCCAGATCGAAGCCGCCGCGCGGCTGTACATGGCGCAGAACGGCGACACCGTGGCGGGCAAGAAAGTCGAGCTGATCATCAAGGACGACACCGCCACGCCCGATGTCACCAAGCGACTGGCGCAGGAACTGATCGTCAACGACAAGGTCAACGTGATCGCCGGCTTCGGCGTGACGCCGGCCGCATTGGCCGCCGCGCCGCTGGCCACGCAAAGCAAGACGCCGCAGGTCGTGATGGCGGCGGCCACCTCCAGCATCACCGAGGCCTCGCCCTACATCGTGCGCACCAGCTTCACGCTGCCGCAGGTGTCGGTGGCGATGGGCGACTGGGCGCCCAAGAACGGCGTGAAAAGCGTGGTGACGCTGGTCAGCGACTACGGCCCTGGCAACGATGCCGAGAAGTTCTTCGCCGAGCGCTTCCAGCTCAATGGCGGCAAGGTGCTCGACAAGCTGCGCGTGCCGTTGCGCAACCCCGACTTCGCGCCCTTCCTGCAGAAGGTGCGCGACGCCAAGCCCGACGCGCTGTTCGTGTTCGTGCCCTCGGGCGCGGGCGCGGCGGTGATGAAGCAGTTTCTCGAGCGCGGCATGGACAAGGCCGGCATCCGCCTGATCGCCACCGGCGACGTGACCGACGACGACCAGTTGGCCGACATGGGCGACGGTGCGCTGGGCGTGGTCACCTCGCACCACTACTCGGCGGCGCATCCGTCGGCCGCCAACAAGAAGTTCGTCGATGCCTTCGAAAAGGCCAACAAGGGCATGCGGCCGAACTTCATGGCGATCGGCGGCTACGACGGCATGCGCGTGATCTACGAAGCGCTCAAGCAGACCAAGGGGCAGGGCGGCGGCGATGCGCTGCTGGCCGCGATGAAGGGCCAGATCTTCGAGTCGCCGCGCGGCCAGGTGCTGATCGATGCGCAGACCCGCGACATCGTGCAGGACGTGTACCTGCGCAAGGTCGAAAAGAAAGACGGCAAGCTCTACAACGTGGAGTTCGACGTGATCAAGGCGGTCAAGGATCCCGGAAAGGCGAAGTAAATACGGGATCGGGCAGCCGGACGCAGAAGACGCGAAAGCAACGCAGAACACGCAGAGGAATCCTCAAGATGTTTTTTCTGCGCCTTCTGCGTTGCTTGTGCGCTTTCTGCGTCCGGAAGTCCGCTTTCTCCCCATGCTGACCATCCTCTTCGACGGCATCGCCTACGGCATGCTGCTGTTCGTGCTCGCGGTCGGCCTGGCCGTCACGCTCGGGTTGATGAACTTCATCAACCTGGCGCACGGCGCGTTCGCGATGGCGGGCGGCTACCTCACCGTCTTCGCGATGCAGAGGTTCGGCGTGCCGTTTCTGGCGTGCTTGCCGCTGGCCTTCATCGTGGTGGGCGCCGCGGGCGCGCTGCTCGAGCGCACGCTGTACCGGCCCATGTACGCCAAGCCGCACCTGGACCAGGTGCTGTTCTCGATCGGCCTGGCCTTCATGGCGGTGGCGGCAGTCGACTTCATCGTGGGTTCGCAGCAGCAGAACATCCAGTTGCCCGAATGGCTGCGCGGCCGCACCGAAGTCGGTGACGGCGCATTGCTTCTCGGCATGGGCCACTACCGCCTGTTCATCATCGCGGTGTGCGCGGTGCTGACCGTGGTGCTGCAATTGATCCTCTCCAGGACGCGCTTCGGCAGCCGGCTGAGGGCCGCTGTCGACGACCCGCGCGTGGCGGCCGGCATGGGCATCAACGTCAACGTCGTGTTCCTGGCGACCTTTGCCGTCGGCTCAGGCCTGGCCGGGCTGGGCGGCGCGCTGGGCGCCGAGATCCTGGGCATGGACCCGACCTTCCCGCTCAAGTACATGATCTACTTCTTGATCGTGGTGTCGGTCGGCGGCACCTCGTCGATCACCGGGCCGCTGCTGGCGGCGCTGCTGCTGGGCATCGCGGATGTCGGGGGCAAGTACTTCATCCCGAAGATGGGCGCGTTCACGGTCTATCTCCTGATGATCCTCATCCTGATGTGGCGGCCGCAGGGTCTGTTCACCCGAAAGGGCGGCAAGTGACGGACCCGCAGTCATCGCTGTTGCGCGCGTCGCGCTGGCGGCCTTGGGAGTTTGCGGTGTGGATCGTCGCGTTCGCACTGCCGGCGCTGGTGCCCTCGCACGCGCTGCTTGTCAACGAGATCGTGATCGTTGCGCTGTTCGCGATGTCGCTCGACCTGATCCTGGGCTACACGGGCATCGTGTCGCTGGGGCACGCGGCGTTCTTCGGCTTCGGCGCCTACGCGGCAGCGCTGTTCGCCAAGCTGGTCATGCCCGATCCAACCGTCGGGCTGGTGGTGGCGACGGTGCTGACGGGTGCGCTGGGTGCGGTCGCAAGCATCACCATCCTGCGCGGCACCGACCTCACTCGATTGATGGTCACGCTGGGCACCGCGTTGCTGCTGCTCGAACTGGCCAACAAGCTCGACTGGCTCACCGGCGGCGCCGACGGCTTGCAGGGCGTGGTGATGGCGCCCGTACTCGGGCAGTTCGAGTTCGATCTGTTCGGCAAGACAGCGGCCTGGTATTCGCTGGCGGTGACGCTGATCCTGTTCTTCCTGATGCGCCGGCTGGTGCACTCGCCGTTCGGCGCCACGCTCAAGGCGATCCGCGACAACCGGCTGCGCGCGATGGCGATCGGCATCCCGGTGGCGTCGCGGCTGGTCACGATCTACACCGTCGCCGCCGCGGTGGCGGGCGCGGCCGGTGCATTGCTGGCACAAACCACCGGCTTCGCCTCGCTCGACGTGCTGGCCTTCGACCGCTCGGCCGACGTGATGCTGCTGCTGGTGATCGGCGGCGTCGGCTGGCTCTACGGTGGTATCGCCGGCGCCATCGTGTTCAAGCTGCTGCAGACCTGGCTGTCGAGCGTGACGCCGCAGTACTGGATGTTCTGGATTGGCCTGTTGCTGGTGCTGTTGGTGCTGGTGGGGCGCGACCGATTGTTCAAGCCGCGGACGTGGTTGCGCAAGACATGAGCGGCACTGAAACGGTCTTGTCCGCCAAGGGCCTGGTGATGCGCTTCGGTGGCATCACCGCCACCGACAACGTCTCGCTCGACTTGAAGCGCGGCGCCCGCCATGCGCTGATCGGCCCCAACGGCGCCGGCAAGACGACGCTGATCAACCTTTTGACCGGCGTGCTCACGCCCACTGCCGGCCGCATCGAGCTGCTCGGTCAGGACATCACCACGCTGGCGCCGCACCAGCGCGTGGCGCGCGGCCTGGTGCGCACCTTCCAGATCAACCAGTTGTTCGATTCGATGACGCCGTTGCAGACACTGGCCCTGGTGGTGTCGCAACAGCGCGGGCTCGGCGCGCAATGGTGGCGGCCGCTGGGCGCCAGCAAGGCGGTGGTTGACCGCGCGTCGGAACTCCTCGAGCAGTTTCATCTGGCCGACGTGGCGGAGCAACCGGTCAAGCACCTGGCCTACGGCAAGCGCCGCCTGCTCGAGATCGCGATCGCGCTGGCCTGCGAGCCGCGCGTGTTGCTGCTCGACGAGCCCGTGGCCGGCGTGCCCGCGGGCGAGCGCGAAGAGTTGCTGCAAACGGTCGCCGCACTGCCGGCCGATGTCTCGGTGCTGCTGATCGAGCACGACATGGATCTGGTGTTCAGCTTTGCCGACCGCATGACGGTGCTGGTCAACGGCGCGCTGCTGACCGAGGGCGATCCCGAGACGATCGCCAACGATCCGAAGGTCAAGGAGGTCTACCTCGGCCACGGAGCGGCCCATGGCTGAGCTGCTCGCTATCGACAACCTGCGCGCCGGCTATGGCGAAGCGGTGGTGCTCGACGGCATTTCGCTGCGCCTCGACGAAGGCAAGACGCTCGCGCTGCTGGGCCGCAACGGCACGGGCAAGACCACGCTGATCAACACCCTGGCCGGCGCCACGCGGCAGCACGGCGGATCGATCACGCTGGGCACCGGATCGTCGGCGGTGGCGCTGCACAAGCTGGCACCGCATCAACGCGCGGCGGCCGGCATCGGCTGGGTGCCGCAAGAGCGCAACATCTTCAAGTCGCTCACCGTGCACGAAAACCTGACGGCGGTCGAGCGCCCCGGCAAGTGGCACGCGCAACGCGTGTACGAGATGTTCCCGCGGCTGGCCGAGCGCAAGGGCAACCTCGGCACGCAGCTGTCGGGCGGCGAGCAGCAAATGCTCGCGGTCGGCCGCGCACTGGTCGTCAACCCCAAGCTGCTGCTGCTCGACGAACCGCTGGAAGGGCTGGCGCCAATCATCGTGGAAGAGCTGCTGCGGGCCATTCGCCGCATCACGCAGGACGAAGGCCTGGCCGCGATCATCGTGGAGCAGCACCCGCAGGCGATCCTCGCCATTTCGGATTCGGCCGTGGTGCTGGACCATGGCAGCGTGGTGCATGCCGATACGGCCGCAGCGTTGCGTGAACAGCCCGAGGTGCTCGACCGGTTGCTGGGTGTTGCGCGCTGAAGGCGGTGCGCAGGCACGTCAGGCGTCGAATCCGAACAACCTTGCGGGGTTGCTCTTCAGCAGCCTCTCGCGATCCGCGGCTTGCGGCAACCATGTATCGATCAGCCCCAGGTTCCGGGCATCGTCTTCGCTCCTGAATGCTTCGACGTCCGTTGCGCGGTAGTTCGCAGAGCGGGCGACGCCGCCGGTATGCGGCCAGTCGCTGCCCCAAACGGTGCGTTCGGGCGCCGCATCGAACAACGCCCGCGCGATCGGCGCGATGTCTTCGTAGCCGGGCGACGCTTCCGAGATCTGGTACGGACCCGAGAGCTTGATCCACACATGGGGCACGGCCAGCAAGTCGAGCAACGGTGCCAGCTCGGGTTGCGACGCTCCGCCGGCCGCGCGGACCAGCCCGAAGTGGTCGACCAGCAAGGGTTGGCGCATTGCCCGAATCGTCGCCGCGCACGACAACACGATGGCGGTCGCCGCATGAATCTGCACCAGCAGCGGCACCCCGCTGATGACGCGCGCAAGCGCTTCCAGCATGCGCTGGCCCTGCGATGCATCCTGTTCGCGGGCGACCTGCAGGTTGAGCCGCACGCCGCGCACGCCGACCGCCCAAAGGTCTTCGAGGTGGGTGCGGTCGAACGAGTCGTCGATGACGGCGACCCCGCGGGCCCGATCGCCGAGCTGCCGCAGCGCAGAGACCATGCAACGGTTGTCGCTGCCATACACGCTCGGTTGCACCAGCACCACGCGCTGCAGCCCGAGCGCGTCGTGCAGGCGCAGCAGCTCATCGACCGTCGCGGGCGGCGGCGTGTAGCGGCGCCCCGCCGCATACGGAAAGCGCACCGGGTCGAAAACGTGCGCGTGGCAATCGGTCGCCCTCGGCGGGCTGGTCATTGCGGCTGGATGTTCGCGCTCTTGACGACCTGCGGCCACTTTCCGAGTTCGTCGCCGATGAACTTGTGGAAGTCGCCGGACGAATTGCCGACTGGCGTCGCGCCCAGTTCCGCGTACTTCGCGATCACGTCGGGCGCGCGCAGCGCCTTGGCAATCTGCGCCTGCAGCGTCGAGACCACGGCAGGCGGCGTCTTCGATGGCGCCACGACACCCACCCAGTGCGTCATCGCGAACTTCTCGATGCCGGCCTCGGTGAAGGTCGGCACGTTCGGCAGCCGCGTCAGCCGCGTCGTGCCGCCGATCGCCAGCGGCCGGATGCGGCCTGAAGCCAGCGGCGCCGCGGTGCTGGTGACGCTGTCGATCAGCAGGTCGACCTCGCCGCCCATCAGCGCCTTGATCGATTCGCCGCCGCCCTTGTAGGGCACGTGCAGGAACTTCGCGCCGGTGAGCGACGCCAGCAGTTCGGTCGTCAGGTGCGGCGTGCTGCCGATGCCGCCCGAGCCGTAGGTCAACTTGCCCGGGTTCTGGCGCGCGTACGCGATCAGTTCGCCGGCAGTCTTGAAGCGCGAATCGGCCGGCACCATCAGGAGCATGGGCGACTCCGCTACCTTGGTGACGGCGGCCAGGTCGCGTGCGCTGTCGTAGGGCATCCTGGCCTGGAGCGATGGCGCCATCGTGAACGGCGCACTGACGAAGCCGATCGTGTAGCCATCGGGCGCGGCCTTGGCGACCGCATCGGTGCCGATCACGCCGCCGGCCCCGGCCTTGTTGTCGACCACGAAGGGCTGGCCGGTGTCGGTGGCCAGCCGCTGTGCCAGCACGCGCGCCATCACGTCGTTCGGGCCACCGGCCGCGAAGGGCACGATCAGGCGGACCGGCTTCGACGGATAGCCGGCTGCTGCTCGTGATTGCGATTGCGCTTGTGCCATCGAGGCTGCACCGCCTGTCGCGGCCAGCGCCAGGGCCGCTGCGAGGCCCCATCCGGTGTGCAGGCGCACGGCTTACTCCGGCTTGATGTTGTGCGTCTTCACCAGTTTGCCCCAGCGGTCGGACTCTGCCTTGATGAACGCGCCGAACTGTTCCGGCGTTCCGCCCGCAACTTCATTGCCTTGCGAGGTGATCTTCTCCATGACGTCGGGCTCCTTGATGGCCCGGTTGACCGCTTCGTTGAGCTTGGCGATGACGGCGGGCGGGGTGCCCTTGGGTGCGACCACACCGAACCAGTTGGACATCTCCATGCCCTTGATGCCGATCTCGTCGAAGGTCGGCACGTCGGGCAGCAGCGGCGAGCGCCTGGCGCTGGTGATGCCCAGGGGCCGCAACTTCGCGTTGTCGCCTTTCAGGTAGGGCATGACCGCGTAGATCCACTCGAACATCACGTCGACGTTGCCGGCGATCAGGTCGTTGGTGGCCGGGGCGCCGCCCTTGTAGGCGACGTGAACCATGTCGAGCGTGGCGTTCTGCTCGAACAGCTCCCCCGCCAGATGGTGCGAGCCGCCCAGCCCGCCCGAGGCGTAGCTCAGGGCGCCCGGCTTGGCCTTGGCGCGCGCGATGAAGTCTTGCGCGGTCTTGCTCGGCGAGGCGATGCTGACGGACATCACGAGCGGGCCCTTCTCGATCATGGCGATGGGTGAGAGGTCGGCCGGGTCGTAGGCCAGCTTGGCAAACAGCGCCTTGTTGACGGCCAGCGGCGCGAAGTTGCCCAGCCCGATGACATAGCCATCGGGCGCCGCCTTGGAGATGTAGTCGGTGCCGATGTTGCCGCCCGCGCCGGGGCGGTTGTCGACGATCACCGGCTTGCCGAAATAGACCGACAGCTTCTGCGCGATCTGGCGCGAGCGGATGTCGGAGCTTCCGCCCGCGGCGTAAGGCACCACGAACGTGATGGTCTTGGACGGGTAGTCGGCTGCACTGCCTTGCGCCAGTGCAGTGCTGACAAAGGGGCCAACGGCAACTGCCGCGCAGGCTGCGGCAATCAGGTGGTGTCGAGCGAATCGGGTACGGGCTTTCATGTCATCTCCAAAGGGGTTCAGGGGCGGAAAACGAATCACGCGGGGTTTCCCTGATTGTATTTATACAAATAACAATACAATAATCGCTAACCCTTAAGACCCATGCCGTTGCCCATGTCCGCACCATGTATCGCGCTGATCCATGCCACGCCGCTGGCGATGGCGCCCGTCGCCGAGGCATTCAATCGCCTATGGCCTGAAGCCGTCCTGATGAACGTGCTGGATGATCGACTGTCGGCAGATCTGGCCTTGGGTGGCCAACTCGATGAGCCGTTGACACAGCGATTTATTGATTTGGCGAGTTACGTAAAACAAGCCGGCGCGAAAGCCATCCTGTTCACGTGCTCCGCATTCGGCCCCGCGATCGAGGCCGCCCGGCAGGTCGTGTCCCTGCCCACCTACAAGCCGAACGAAGCCATGTTTCTGGAAGCGCTGGAGGCAAGCGCCTCGTCAGGCGCGCTGTGCATCGGTCTGCTCTCGACTTTTGCGCCGTCCGTTCCGTCCATGAGCCAAGAGTTGCTGGCGGTCGCCCGGTCGCGTGGATCGACGGTCGAGCTGGTGACCGCGTGCGCCGCAGGCGCCATGGAAGCGCTAGCCACCGGCGATGCAGCAACACACGATCGTCTGGTTGCGGAAAGAGCCGACGAGCTTGTGCACTGCCATGTCGTGATGCTCGGACAGTTCTCGATGGCACGCGCCCAGGGCGCAGTGGCCGCCCGGCTCGGCAAGCCGGTATTGACCAGCCCCGACAGCGCCGTTCGTCTGCTTCAAAAATCCCTTTCCGCTGCGACCTGAGCCTTCACGGTCGCCCTTCGTTCACCAACCCCCTCAATCACCCTGGAGCCCTTCATGAAGTTCATCGTCCTGCCGTGCGACGGCATCGGCCCCGAAATCGTTGCTGCATCGGTCGACGTGCTGAACGCCGCCGACAAACGCTTCGGCATCGGCATCACGTACGACTACGAGGACGCCGGCTTCACCAGCCTGGAAAAGCACGGCACCACCTTGCGCCAGGAAACGCTCGACAGGGCGAAGACGTACGACGGCATCATCCTGGGCACGCAGTCGCATGCCGACTACCCGGCGCCGGAGAAGGGCGGCCGCAACGTGTCGGCGGGTTTTCGGATCGGGCTCGATCTGTATGCCAACGTGCGCCCGGCCCGCACCCGCCCGTACCTGCCATCGAGCATGCGCGAGGGCCGCACGATGGACCTGGTCATCATGCGCGAGGCCACCGAAGGCTTCTACCCCGATCGCAACATGGCGCGCGGCTGGGGCGAGATGATGCCCAGCCCCGACATGGCGCTCTCGGTGCGCAAGATCACGCGCCAT
>Ga0070665_100002969_pt1 | contig 18320 bp, 8 predicted proteins | sample KBSS13metaG_FD_65862 | JGI IMG/M metagenome (GOLD analysis project Ga0070665, IMG submission 65862) | Switchgrass rhizosphere microbial communities from Kellogg Biological Station, Michigan, USA - KBS S1-3 metaG | ecosystem: Host-associated > Plants > Roots > Rhizosphere > Soil ...
GCGTTCTTCCTCGTCTGTGAATTGAACCAGGCGTCGACGAGTACAGTTTTCCCTTGCCCGAGCGCCTCGGTATCGGCCTGGGCCATCTCGGAACCGGCCATTAAGTACGCTCCGATTCCTTTTGCATCGTTCACGCGCGTCGTCTCGCTGATGTAGTAGTCATAGGTGCCTGAACGATAGGGTTTTCCTCCGAGTCCGCCCACCTTAACGGTCCCATCCAGCTGAACTTGGCCGTCCGGGCCGGCCTTCACGAAAGCCTTTTGGATTCCCTGCCAACCTTTACGCGCGCTCGACTCATCGGCCTGGGGCAAATAACCCATTCGCACACCTTTGGCGATGGCATAGACGAACATGCTACTCGCGGAAGCTTCGGTGAAGTTGCCTTTTCTGGAGCCCTTGTCCATTACCTGCCGCCAAAGGCCCGTGTTCTTGTCCTGATTGGCGATTACAGCAGCCGCCGTCTTGTTCAGCGCAGCCACCAACTCCGGGCGCTGCGGATGATCCGTAGGGAACCAGTCGAGAACGTCCACGAGAGCCACCTCATACCAGCCGAGCGCTCGCGCCCAGGCCTCGGGGGAGAGGCCGGTCTGCGGATCGGCCCACTTCATCTGCTTCGATTCATCCCATCCATGGCGTAGCAATCCTGTCTTCGGGTCCCGCATGTGATCGAACATCAGCAAGAATTGCTTCGCTATGTCGTCGAAATCACTGGGTTCCTGAAAGGTGACTGCATAGGAAGCGCGGAACGGTTCCGCCATGTAGGCGCCATCCAGCCACATCTGATTTGGATAGATCTGCTTGTGCCAGTAACCACCGCTGGCCGTGCGTGGCTGCAGAGCCAGCTGGTCATGAATGAACTTCGCCGCCTTGTAATACTTCGGCTGCTGCGTCACACGATAGACAAGAAGTACGGCACGGCCAAGCTCAATATCGTCCAAACTGTGAGCGTCAGCCTTGTAACCCTTGATCGCGCCGTCGTCGGCAACATACTTGTCGACCGAGTCTTTGATGTAGCGGAAATAGTCGCCGTTAGCCGTGGCGTGCCATTGCGCAGCTAGCCCATCCAGCAAAACGCCTTCTTCGTATCCCCACTCTCCGGGACGATTCTGAGTCGCAACAACACCCTTCGGCCACTGCTGCATGATGGAAGCTGCCATCTTGGCGGAGGGCTCATCTATCTTCAGCGCACCTTGAGCCCATGCTTCTGTTCCCCACATCGCCTGCCCTGCCACCGCACAACCAAGTACCGCCGTCCGCAACATTGCCATCGATACATCCTCACCTAGCTTCTTATTCGAGACCCACACAAGGATACCTGCTCTCATTTCAGAGGGGCTACTAAATGGCGCTGTCTATTAGTTCAAGGCAAATCGTCGATCAATCGCAGGCCACTGCCGTCCACACGCCAGCCGAAGTTCCACTGGCTCCGCGTATGTTCAGGTCCACAAAGCTTTGTGGAGCGATGGCAATGCTGCCGGTCACTATACAGCTGGTGCCAGATGCTACGACGCAGCTTAACGCGGTATCCGCCATGCTGCCAGCAGGTCCTGAACGGAGCGTCACTGTGACGGTATTTGATTGCTGCGAATAGACAGCTAGCTTTGTGGCAACACATCCATCCGGAACCCATGTGAGAGCGGCAGCGGTCTCTGTAGTGCTGCCATTTGGGTTATTCACTGAGTAGTAGAAGTTCGTGAAAGTCACAGCGTGATACATCGAAATGTAGGGAATTCCGCTGGTTCCCCCTCCACCACCGCCTCCCGCGCTGCCTGATGCGCCCTGCGGAATGGTGAAGTTGAGGATAGCCGCGCTCGATGTGCCGGAATTCGTCACAGTGGCCTGCGTTCCAGCTGCTCCTGTAGTGACGGTTCCGATACCTACGGTTGCGGCCGCCCCCGCCGGCCCAGTCGCACCGGCGCTGCCTCCCTGTGCAAGCAGAGCCCATGCTGCCGGCGTTATATCCGGTTGAACGCCTTGATTTGTGGCGAGCGCAAGATAGGTGCTACCGCCGTAGAAGACAGCGTCGTTGGCGAGATAGCCGCTAGAGGCCGACCAAAGTCCTTTGTAGCTGACGCCGGCTGGGCCTTGCGCACCCTGTGGGCCTTGGGCGCCCGTCGCACCTGCAGCCCCCGGGGCACCCGGCTGCGCCAACACTCCCCAATAAGTCGAACTTAGATCCGGCTGCCTGCCTGTATTTCCGACAAGAGCGATGTAGCTGCCGCCACCATAGCTCACGGCATCGCCTATGACATAAGAACGTCCCGCGAGCCACCCACCGGTAAAGCTTACAGGTGGTCCTTGTGGTCCGATTGGTCCAATGGCTCCCGTCGCCCCCTGTGGGCCTGCAGCCCCTTGCGCGCCGGTCGGTCCTACGGCTCCTGGAGTTCCCTGGGCGGCGAGAACAGCCCATTGTGCCGGACTCTGCGAAGGTGTGTTTCCAGCGTTGCTGGCTATCAAAGAGATATAGGTTGATCCGTTGTAGCTCACCGCATCATGAGACGCATAATTCGTGGTGGAACTATAGTTTCCAGTGTAGTTTGCGACAGAGGGTCCCTCCGGACCTGCGAACCCCTGGATTCCCTGCGGACCTTGCGGTCCTTGAGGCCCCTGCGGCCCCGTCGGGCCTTGAGCGCCGGTGGCACCGGTGGCACCTGGCGCACCCTGCGTTCCCGTCGCAAAGACCGCCCACTTCACCGGACTCTGATCAGGCGTATTTCCATGGTTGCCATCAGTAAGAGAAACGAAGCCCGAATTCCCATAAAGCACGCCATCTCCGATCGAATAGTTACTCGTCGAGGAGTACGGGCCCCGAAATGTAATGCCTACTGGCCCTGCAAGACCCTGCGGTCCCATCGGCCCCTGCAACCCCTGCAGGCCTTGCATTCCTGCAATACCCTGAGCCCCGGCCTGTCCAGGTATGCCTTGAATCCCTTGCGGTCCCTGTTCTCCCGGCGGTCCCACTGACCCTGGTGGTCCTTGCGGTCCCATGGGTCCTGAGGCGCCAGCAACGCCCTGTGGTCCAGCTGGCCCCTGTGCTGTCAGCACACCCCACTGGCCCGGGCTCAGCGGTGGAGTGTTGCCGTGATTGCTACTTTGTAGGGATACGTAGCTTGCGCCTTGCCACAGCACCACATCGCCCAACTCGTAGTTAGTGGTTGACGAGTAGCTGCCATGATAGATCAGACCAGGCGACCCCGCAGGACCGATAGTTCCCGGTGCTCCTTGTGGGCCTGCTGGCCCGGCCGGACCCATTGGACCTACTGGCCCTGTCGAACCAGCAGGACCGACTGGCCCTTGTCCTCCTGCATCTCCCTTTGGTCCCTGTGGCCCAGAAAGCCCTACAGTACCCTGAGGTCCTGCTGGCCCCGGCGTGCCGACTGGACCTGTCGCACCTGTCACCCCGGTGTCGCCCTTTGGCCCTGCGGGCCCCTGTGACACCAGCACAACATCCAGTGTCGGAGAATGCCCGGTCAGGTCATTCTCCTTGCTGTCGAACTGCACTGCTGCCGAACCGGCAGTCAATCCGATTCCATTATTCGTAGAAGAATATGCTATCCATCCCTGCACCAAGGCGGTCACATCCACCGATACATACGAGCCGGCCTGGTTTACCGGGAACACCTGAGCGGCCGCATCCAACGCGGGAAGCGTCGCGTATGTAACGCTGTATTCACCCCAAGAAGCCTTTACGGGTTGTACGCTCACCAGCCCCGGCGTATCAGCACGATTGCAATAGAGCCGCAACACAGCGCGCGAGACTTGGGAAGCGGTCGTTCCTGGCGGCAAGCTGTTGAGATCGAACTGAAGAAGCGCCGTGTATCCCGCTCCAACATTCAAGTTTGAGATGGCTCCGCTATTCGCTGCAGGTCTCGCGCTGTTTACGTGTGCGTCAGCCACAAGCGTTGCCTCAACCGCCGAGGCCCGCGCCGCTACCGTCAATACTGCAACTACTCCCACCAATCGTGGGATAATCCTGCTAACCACGCCCATCCGAACCCTTCGGAGCTCATGCCTCCCCACCTTGAATCCGGCCGGAAGGCATGGGCCACTCTGCTCAACGATCGAAGCTCTGCGATGCACGTTGCCGCTGGTCAAGACCAGAATCCAGGGATCCGACCATGCGTTTTTCTACGTTCGGCAACCGAAACTGGGAGCACTTCCTTTGTAGGTCAGATGCATCGGAAACTCAACAATACTACGTACGACTTCCGTGCTATCCCTCGTACTCTCCTCGGTTTCCCTTTTGATCAACTTGGATTTCCCCTATGCCACTCGCATCTCATATAGTGCAAAGGTCGGCAACACTCGCAAATCAAAAGGACACGGCATGAACCCTCCTGAGACCAATCGCCCCGGGCATCTTCCCTCTCTTGATTCCCTTGTGGATGCGCCACGCCTGATCACTGCGTACTATGCACTCCATCCCGATCCGGAGATTGCCGCTCAACGAGTAGCCTTCGGAACCTCGGGACATCGCGGCAGCGCGTTCGCGGCGGCATTCAATGACGACCACATTGCAGCCATCACCCAGGCAATCGTCGAGTATCGGACTGCCGAACATACACTGGGTCCACTTTTCCTTGCGCGCGACACCCATGCGCTCTCCGAGCCAGCCTTCTCCACCGCGCTTGAGGTTCTTGCGGCAAACGATGTTGAGGTCATGGTGGACGAGCAACTCGGCTACACTCCGACGCCGGTTCTTTCTCATGCAATCCTCACACGCAACCGTAAGCTGAAACTGCACCGTGCCGACGGTATTGTGATCACGCCTTCGCACAACCCACCTGAGGACGGCGGCTTCAAGTACAACCCTCCCAACGGCGGCCCCGCGGATACCTCGGCTACTAAGTGGATTGAGAACCGTGCGAATGAACTCATTGCTGTCGGGCTCAAAGGAGTCAAGCGCATCTCGTACGCCCGTGCGCTTGGCGCCGACAAAACGTACCGCCATGACTACGTCACCGCCTATGTAAACGATCTGTCCAACGTGATCGACTTCGATGTTCTTCGAGGCACTGCTCTAAAACTTGCAATCGATCCCCTCGGTGGAGCAGGAGTCCATTACTGGCCGCGCATAGCCGAACATTACAAGCTGCCCCTTGAGATTCTGAACCGCAACGTCGATCCAACTTTTCGCTTCATGACACTCGATTGGGACGGGCGCATCCGCATGGACTGCTCAAGCCCATACGCGATGGCAAGCATGATCGCTAACAAAGATAAGTACGATGTCGCCTGGGCCTGCGACACGGACCATGACCGCCACGGTATTGTTACCCGCTCATCGGGACTCCTCAACCCGAACCACTATCTCGCCGTGATGATTCAGTATCTGTTTACGCATCGGCCAGACTGGGGCGAGAAGACTGCAATCGGGAAGACACTTGTCTCGTCAAGCATTATCGATCGAGTAGCCAAAGGGCTTAACCGTCCCATGCTTGAAGTCCCAGTAGGCTTCAAGTGGTTCGTGGACGGCCTCATCGACGGCTCACTCGGCTTCGTCGGAGAAGAATCAGCAGGCGCGACGTTCCTTCGCCGCGACGGAAGCGTGTGGACGACCGATAAAGATGGCCTCATTCCTGGCCTCCTCGCAGCCGAGATGACTGCCCGGACCGGTAAAGATCCTGGCCAGCTCTACAAGGACCTCACAGCAAAATACGGCGATCCTACGTACCGGCGAATCGACGCCGCAGCCACGAAAGAACAGAAAGCCAAGCTCGGCAAGCTTTCGCCCTCGCAAGTCAAAGCGAAGGAACTCGCTGGCGAACCGATCACCGCCATCCTTACAGAGGCCCCCGGGAATCATGCCCCAATTGGCGGACTCAAAGTGACGACGGAGAACGGTTGGTTTGCCGCCAGGCCGTCCGGGACCGAAGACGTTTATAAAATTTACGCAGAAAGCTTTAAAGGAGCAGAGCATCTGAAACAAATTCAGACAGAGGCACAGGCGTTGGTCTCAACAGCCATTGCCTAAAGCCTTGCCTTACTGCTTCTACTGACCGGTCTGGTAGCGAATCGCTGCGAGGCTTTGCTGATAGTCATATCGGGCGTTAGTGTTTCCAATCTCAGCGGAGGTCTGTGCAAGCTCCGCCTGGCTCAGTTCAACAATGCTGCTAAGACCCAACTTGTACCGTGTCTGCGCCAGGTCCAGAGCTTCGTTTGCCTGCGTAAGGAGCCTCGCAGTTACATCTATTCGCTGATAAGCCGACTGCGCACTCAGCCACGTAACCCGTACATCTCTAGCGATTCGGTTCCTAAGATCGCGTACCCGTTCGTTGGCTGCATTCGCCCTATAATCAGCCTCTTTGGCCCGAGCTGAATATAAACCTCCATTGAAGACCGGCACGTTCAGATTTACCCCCGCTGCGCCGTACCAAGAGGATGTAATTTGATCTGCACGAATAGGAGCTCCGCCAGCGGCTCCAAGCGCCGAAATGCTAGGCCGCCACAAGTCATGTTCAGCCTTGCGAAACTTCTCCGCCGACTGCAATTGATCATCGAGTGCTGTAAGGTCTGGCCGAGAGCGCATGGCCAGCGCGGTAAGCGACTCCAGGTCTTGCGTTGGCGCTTCAAGCTTTCCCTTGGGGTCTTCAAGCACGAGATTTTGCTGACGCTCGTAACCCATCATGGTGATGAGATTCGCCACAGCAGCATCCTGAGCACTCTGGGCGTCAAGTAATAAGAGCTGCGCCTGATTAAGGTTCACATCTGCAAAACTGCGATCGAGAGTAGACTTCAACTTCGCATCCGCAAGCGACCCAATTAAATTCGCCGTATCTTGCCGAAAGGCGACGGTCTTCTTCGCGACGTTCACCACCGCCTGCGCAGCCAGAGCGCGGTAAAACGCCTGATCAACCGCCAGCCGTATGTCGGCCTCGGTTGCTATTTCACCGGCCTGTTCGGCTTTCTCTCTCAGTCCCGCACTAGCTATAAGGTTCCTTGTACGTCCAAAGTCTGTGATCAACTGGCTCACCGTCACGCCTCCGGCCGCTCGGGTGTACAGGACCGGGTTGTTCAAAAGTCCTGCAGTTACGCGACCTCCATCGTGCGCGCCCACCGCTGTCAGGTTTCCCGCCACGGTAGGAAGTTCCGCGGACCGCACCTCACGTGTAACCTGCCCCTGTGCCAACGTAAGCAACCGCGCAATAGAGACTTGTGGATGATTCTTCAACGCGATCGCTTCAGCATCCGCAACCGTAAGGTTTGCCGGAACCGGAACTGGACCGGGAGTTTGTGCTGCGGATCTGATGGAAAACACGATCGCTAACACAAATGCCATCGGAGCGCTTATTGTTGTCGGCCTACACTTCCTCACGAGCGACCTCCTTCTCAGGATGGAGACCACCGATAGTCTCTTTTTTTCGATGTACGAGGAGGTAAGCCGCGGGCACGACGAAGACGGTCACGATTACCGACACGGTAAGTCCACCGATGATTGCGCGAGCAAGCGGAGCGTACTGTTCACTACCAGCCTCCAGTGCCAATGCCATAGGAACCATGCCAAGGATCGTAGCCAACGATGTCATTAATACAGGTCGCAGCCGCACACGGCATGCCTCGGCTACGGCCTCTTCGATGGGCATCCCCATCCTTCGAAGCGTTCGTGTGAACTCCACGATCAAAATGGAATTTGACACTACGATTCCAGTCATCATAATGACGCCCATTAGCGACATCACATTCAGAGTTGTATGGGTCAAAAGCAGAATCAGGATCACACCGGTGATCCCGGGTGGGATAGCCAGAAGAATAATCAGCGGATCGACAAAGGAGGCGAACTGCGCCATTAAGATCAGGTACACCAGCACGATCGAAAGAATCAGCCCTATGCCAAAACTCTTGAACGACTGGCGCATTCCCTCTACCGACCCTCGCAGGGTAACCCGCACCGTGTCTGGAATATGCTCCTGGGCAATGATCTTATCGACCCGGCTAGCAAGACCTCCTAGGTCTTCGCCGGACGGCGAAACATAGACGTCGATAACGCGGCGAATCTGGTAATGATCAACCTCGGTGGGGGTGTCGATACTCTTCACATCTGCCACCACACCCAGGGTCGTTACGCTGGTTCCATCCTTCGACCGCAGCGGAATCTGTTGAAAATCGGTCATCGACCTCACCTGCGTGTCGGGGTATTGAACCGTCAGCAAATAGTTATTGCCGCTCTTTGGATCGACCCAGTAACTCGGTGCAATCATGCCATTTGAACTGATCGCCGTGATGACATTGTTGACCACCTCCCGGGCGGTCAGACCCAGCTTCGCCGCCATCTCACGATTCACATTCAACTGAATCCCCGGATAATCGAGATCCTGCGGAATCAGCACATCACTCACGCCTTTCTCACCGCGAATCTTTCGCGCCAGATCGCTAGCAGTGCGATATGCCTCTTTCAAATCGTTGCCACTGACCTGGATGTCGATCGGCGCCGGGAGACCGAGGTTCACGACGGCATCCACGAGGCCGCCAGTTTGAAAATACGTCGAGAGTTCAGGCAGGTCGTCTCGAAGCTTCTCCCTGACACGCCCCATGTACTCGAAGCTGCTTCGCGAGTGTTCTTTCTTCAGGCTCACCTGCACAAACGCAGTATGCTGTCCCGAGTTGCTCGTATAGATCGCCGAAAAGTCCGGCGTGATACCGATGTTCGACACGATCATGCCGACGTCTTTCTGCGGAATGACTGATCGAATATCTGCCTCGACTCTCGCAATGTACTGGTCGGTCAGTTCCAACCTTGTGCCGGTCGGAGCCTTTACATTGATGACAAACTGTCCAGGATCAGTACGGGGGAAGAAGGCTAGTCCGAGAAACGGATAGAGTCCCAGACTCAAGAGAAACACGCCGATGACGCTCAAGACCACCGAGGCCGGTCGCAGAAGGCTGCGGCGCACGAGCCTGTCGTACTGCATTAATCCGCGGTCGTACTTGCGGTTGAACCGGCGCACAAACTTCTGGAAAGGACTGCCGCCCTTGTGGTGTCCCGCTTCATGGTGCGCATCTTGCAAGAACCGCGCGCAGAACAATGGTACGACCGTCATCGCCACTGCATACGAGGCGAAGAGAGACAGCACCACGGAGAGCGCAAGCGCGACAAACAGAAACCTGCTTACGCCATAGAGAAACACAACGGGAAAGAAGACGATCGCCGTTGTAAATGTAGCGGCCAGCACGGGCAACGCAACCTCGCGGCCGCCTTCTTCGGCAGCCTCTGCGGCAGGCTTGCCCATCTCCATATGACGGAAGATGTTCTCGAGCACTACGACGGAGTTATCGATCAGGCGCGAGAATGCCAGTGCGAGTCCTCCGAGCACCATGCTGTTGATCGTTCCTCCGCCCAGGTTCAACGCAAGAAACGCTGCAAGTGCGGACAAGGGTATCGACAGCATCACCGCAACTGTGGCGCGGAAGTTCCCCAGGAAGACAAGGATCATCAACGCCGTCAAAACCAGTCCAATGCCACCCTCACTCCCGAGATTCGCAATCGCTGTCTTCACAAAAGCGGACTGGTCGAAGACCACTTTGGTTATGAGAGTCTTCGGGATATCAAGTAGTTTGCCTATTGCCGTTCGGACCCCGTTGACCACGGCGATTGTACTTCCGCCGCCACCTTGTTTCAGGATAGGCAAGTACACCGAGTGCTGGCCGTCCACGCGAACGACATTTGTCTGGATCGCCGAGGCATCCTTCGCCTGGCCAACATCGGAGATCACCAGTTGTCCATTGCCCATGCTCTTGAGCGGCATCCGGTTCATCTCTTCCGTCGTAGGAGCCTGCGCATTGGTGTAGATGTTGAAGTCCTTCGGCCCGATCCTCACATCGCCCGACGGCAGAATGCTGTTCGACTCGTTTACGCTCCGCACGACGTCCATCAGGCTGAGTTGGCTGGCCTCAAGCTTCACAGGATCCACATACACCTGGATTTGCCGGTATTTCCCACCGAAGGGCTGTGGCACGGAAGCGCCCGGTACATTTGCAATCTGATTGCGCACCGAGAACTGCCCCAGATCGTGCAACTCCGTCTCGTTGAGCCCCTCGCCTTTCAGCGTAATCAGACATACGGGCAGGCTGGACCCATCGAACTTCAACACCACCGGCGGAAGAGTACCGGGAGGCAATCTCCGCAGTTGCGCCATCGCAAGATTCGAGATAGTTCCTACAGCCGCATCGGCATTTGTACCCGGTTGAAAGTAAACCTTGATCAGGCTCACGCCGGTCAGCGATCTCGATTCGATATGGTCGATACCGCTGCCTAACGTAAAGAACCGCTCGAACGGGTTCGTGATGCTGGCCTCAATCTGCTCGGGCGGCATTCCGTTATAGAACGTCGCCACCACGACCACCGGGATATTGATCTCCGGAAACAGGTCCACCGGCATCCGCGCCACGGTCACCGATCCCACGACCGCGATGATCAGGCACAACATGATGATGAAGAATGGATAGCGAATCGCAAATCCTGACATCGCTATTGCTCCTTCCCGTTTGTGGGCGCCGGCGCCATTGCGCTGGGGCGCGCTTCCACGCGTTGTCCCGGCTCAAACGAAGCGAGATTGCCTACGATCACGCGTTCGCCATCGCGAACACCATCCAGAATCTGCACCTCATTCGGCGTCTCAAGACCCGTCCTCACCGCACGCCGTTCCACAGTATTGTTCGTGTTTACTACCAGGACGGCTGCCCCTGACGTGCCACGGTCAACAGCTTCCACCGGAACAATCAATGCATCCGGGTTACCGGCAAGATGCAGTGAAACATCCGCATACATTCCGGGGGTAAGCTTCCTCTTTGCGTTGACTACATCCACTTCCACCTGCAGACTGCGCGTTGTCCGGTCGAGCGCTCCGGTCGTACGAACAACCTTGCCTGCAAAGTGATCTCCCGTCGCTTGCACGCGGACGTCTGCGACGTCGCCCTCGCGCACATAGGCCGCCAACGACTCGGGGACAGGAATTCTAAGGCGCAGCGTGCTTACCTCGGCCACCTTAACGACCGGCATCGACCCGGCATTCGATGTTCCGGCTTGAATCAACGCGCCAGTATCTGCGTAGCGCCATGTCACTATTCCATCAAACGGGGCCGTAATCTTCGAGTAGTCCGCCAATGAGGTGTAGTGCATGCGCTCAGCTTTTGCCACATCTAGTTGCTGTTCTTGAGCGGCAACGGTTGACTTGGCCACCGCAACTTGCGCCTCAGATGCCCGGTCCTTCGCCGCCGCATCGTCCAACTCCTGCTGGGCAATCATCCCTGGCCTGGCGCCCGCCGCCTGCCGGAGTCTCTCCGCGGCCATATGCAGCGCAGCGTGGTTTGCTTCGGCGCGGGCGACCTCGCTCTTGGCGAGGCCGATCTCCTCCTGGCCGTGCCTTACGCCCGCTTCGGCCCCTGCTACCTGAGCGTTCAGTTCCGGAACTTCAAGCGTCGCCAGAACCTGACCCGCATGTACCCGGTCACCGATATCTACGTTGATGTGCCGAATAAATCCTGCAACCTTCGCATGCAGTTCTACCTCTTGAAAAGGCACGAACTCTCCTGCCACCGTTAGGCTCTTTTCCACCGGTGCGCGCCTTACAACCACAACTGCCGCACGTGCAGTAGAGGCCGCGGAGGCCTCAGATTTTGCCCCGTCACTCTTGCATCCGGATATCGCCAGCGCCGTAAAACCGGCACACAACCCAGGCAGCAAGCACCGCCGAGTCCACCAAGAACAGTACATAGTCAGCTCACTAACAATCGCTCGTTGAAACGCCAATAACACTGCCGCCGAAGACAATCGTCCTCGAGGCGAACAACAATCAGCTCTTACGAATGGGAAGTGCTAGCGGACGGGAGGCGCTCTAAGCGGTGAACCAGAGGCAAACTTCTCCCTTTGAACAACGGGCTTTGTCTCTCGCTCAAGCCACTGGTATATAGCGAGCGAGGTCAGCATCAACATCAGGGTCGATAGCAACGGAACAATCGCCGCCGACCACACCGGATGGTTGGGCAGTTCGTTCGGAGCGCTCATTACAGCGGCGGCAGCCTGGGCTTCGTGCTGCCACATCTTGCTCGAAGCAAGCGCTTTGATCTGTGTATTCTTTGGCTGATATAGCGAAAGTTTCGCCGCAAACGAAAACACAAGAACCAGAAGGCACAGCGCCATGACTGCCGCCCTTGCCCATCGCTCTTGTCTCGTTCTGGCGAAAGTCACGATCATCTCCTCAACGATAGCACCGCAATGCTTGCGAATCTACGCTTCCTAAGTTTGACGCTTTTTGGTGAGCGAACGTTTAGTGAAGTCGGATTCCCATAGAAACAATACGTGGAGCGCCCAACGTCAGTATAGGGGTTCGGCCAGCTTCTACCCGTGCATTGCCAATATTTTGCACGGAGCCGTACACCCTGACCATCCTCCCAAACGCATGTTCTGCATATAGGTCTACCAGAACAAATCCGTCCAATCGGTAGATATTTGCCGAGTCGTCGAACTGCTGTCCGCTTGTTCTGAAATCGACGCTGAAGATACCCCAGCGGTCACGCTGGAGACGAGCCTGCAATGTAGCTGAGTTTCGGGGTACTTGTGGGGTCCATTTCCCTACCAACGTGGGGTCGGCTTGGAACTTTGTTACCGTCGAATTGGCATATTGATATCCCGCCGTCACCGTAAGGAACTCCAAAGGCCGCATTTCCACCTCGGCCGTTACACCTTTGCTGGTCAACTGGCCTAGGTTCTGCCGCTGCAGTAGCTGACTCGTAGGTGTTGTAACCACCGCGACCGCTGCCACCGGTCTGTTTACCTGTGTCCAGAAATAACTCGAACGTACCGATCCAAATCGACGGACATTGAACAGCCCGCCAGCCTCCCAACCTGTTGCACGCTCCGATCGCAGCGATGGATTAGCCAAGGTTGTTTGCTGGCCTACCTGTCCCGTCCGATACAACTCGTTCAGTGAGGGGCCGCGAAACGCCCGAAAGCCGGAAGCTGTCAGCGATACCCCTCCTCGCAACTGCTTTACGACTCCCAAGCGTGGGTTAAAGATGGTTTCCGCAATTTCCGGAAGCGTGGGTACCGACACCACTCCAGCCTGTCTCGCATCGAAGCTGGCGAAGTGGTCCACTCGGGAAGAGAACGCCACCGACCATGTTCCTGGCTGCCAAAGGGCTTCGCCGTATACGCCGGTATCGCGCTGCCGCGCGCTTGTACTTACTGTCGTCAGCAGAACATTGTTCACCACCGGAGTCTCCGCATCGTTGCCGCGAGTATCCAACACATCGGCACCTGCCACAATAGTCAGCTTGCCAAAGCTTCGCGCCCACTGAGCAGAAGCTCCCAACTGCATAGAAGGAACTTCCTGCAGGCGTATCAGCCGCTCTGTCGCGCGATTTGCTGCAATCGAGGAGAAACTCTGGCGATAGCCCTGGTTGGCCCCGTGTAACCTCAGCAGAAATCGACCCGCTGCGGTCTCATTCCAGTCGCCCCCGGCCGAGTATCTCCATATCCGCGTCGCGTTCGTCTGCAAGGGAGTGCCATTGCTACGAGCTTCGTTAAGTAGGTTTCCCCGCAAGAACAATGCGCCGTCTCCACCTAACGCGTGACGAATCTCAATACGCCCACTCTGCGAATGCACATTGGAAGGTACATCTACAGCGCCGCGGCTCTCCGGAGCAGTCAGGATGTACCCGCCCGTACGAAACAGAGTCGCTGCCCCCAGGCCGCTCCACCCCTTGACGGTGCCGGCCAGAAGGCCGTTCACGATTGATGTGCTTTCATTTGCGCCTGTTACTTGCAGTGCATAGTCGAGGCGCTCCGGAACTACTGGCAACACGTCGATCACGCCGCCGATTGCACTCGATCCATACAAGTCAGACGCCCCTCCACGAACAAGCTCGACGCTGCGCATCGCCATCTGCGGTATCTCGTTCCAGTGAATCCATCCCCCAAAGGGATCGTTTAGTGGAACCTGGTCGCTCAACACTAGGGTTCTACTCGCAGCCGTTGATCCGAGTCCGCGCAGCGACGTCCCCTGCGTCGTCGGATTCGCCACCCATGAGCTGGTCCGGCGGAACAATTGAAATCCTGCTACCTGTCGCAGTCGGTCATCCAGTACAAATCCCGGCGCCTCCTGCAACTGTTCCGCAGACACCGTCCTCACGCTGCTAGCGCTCGCGTCCAGAGCCAACGGCGTTCTGGCTGCCGTAACCTCTACCACGGTAGAGGCCCCCGCGACACGAAGGACGACATCGAGTTCTGGTCCATCTCCTAATTCCTTCTTCGTTGTCTGGAAACCATCGTGCGATATCTCAAGCATCGTGGGGGAATCGCTCAGGGAGATCGTTGTGCATCCAGACCCGTCACTCGTCCCGCTATGTCCTTCGGCATTCACCACAGCGTCTGCAATCGCTCGGCCGCTCTCGTCATGGACGCAGACTTTCACCGCCCGCTCGGCGGCAAGCAAAGAAATCGAACAAAGCACCAGACACACTGCCACGAGCCGAAGGACCATTCGAACAGAGAATTTCATCCTCTTCATCTTAGTTCCGGGAAGCGACCTCATGTGCAACGTCCCGTGATACCCTTCCGCCCAAGGTTGTCGATATGTCCATAACACGCAGAGACTTCTGTTCCAATGCAACTGCCGCCCTACTCACCTCGAGTCTCGCCGCCCAAACACCATCGACTGGCTCAACCACGCGGCCCAACGTCGCCGTCATCGATCACGATCGAATCCTAACCGCAGCAGATCACTACCTACCTCAGCCACCTGCACCCATCACTTCAGTGCCCGCTCCAGACTCTCCGGGTTCGCCCCACGACTACTACTCCTCACCCGATTCTTTCACTGCTCACCGCGACGCTATTCAATCGCTCGGCCACATAGTCCCAGCACTCACTGCTGCATATGTCATCACGAAGGACGAGCGCTACGCCAAGCAGGCCATCTCGCACCTGCGAGCATGGTTCGTTTCTACAGATACGGCACTCACCCCCAACCTCGAATACGCCCAAATTGTCCCACCTGCCGAAAAGGGTCGGCCTGATGGCGTCATCGAAGGAATTCCTCTTGCCGAGATCGCGCAAGCTGTTCCCTTCCTTCAAAACTCCGAGGCCCTGACCCAGCCCGACCTCGACACCATTACCAAGTGGTTCGTCTCTTATCTCGATTGGCTCAACACCTCGCGCAATGCTGGGCTTGCACGTGACGCTCGTGACCACAACGCATCTTCCTGGCTACTTCAGGCTGCAGCCTGCGCCAAACTCAATACAAAAGACGACCGCGCTCTCTCCGCGCTTCGTCACCTGTTCAAGACATCCACCATCCGTTCCCAAATCTCGTACGAAGGAACCTTCACTCGCGAACTCACCACCTCGAGTCCCTATCGGAATTCTCTGTTCAACCTTGACCTCCTCGCCGTCACCTGCGATCTCCTCACCACCCGCTTCGAGACTGTGTGGGACTACGAACTTCAGGACGGTCCGAGCATGCGTATCGCCGTAGCCAAGCACTTCCCCTTCATCGCCCGCCGTGGCACGTGGCCCTACAGGGCCGATTCCGCCTACTTCAACGACCTTCCCCTGCGCCGCCCAGTCTTGCTCCTTGCAGCACGCGCGTACGGCCGACCGGAGTACGCCGATCTTTGGAAGACACTCCCTCCCGACACCACCATCGCCGAGTTGGATCGCACTTTGCCCATCCACCAGCCTGTGCTTTGGGTCACTCGACCACGTCCTTGATCGGTGCCCTATAAGCACGCGCTTTCAGGGCGACCTCCGTTGGTCGCTTCGTGCGAATCACGTCCCAAATTAACGGCGCTTTCATAGTTACCGCTTTCGCCAGCGAGACTGTGACACCAACGCAATCGAATAGTTCTGTTATTCATTGAAAAGTAACTCAATTTTCATTTAAGGCCCGAATACTCGCCTAGAGGGCCAAAATGAAATTGATACGTCTACTTGTGTTGCTGATCGCCTTTATCTCCGCCAGTCTTGCGCACGCGCAAAGCACCGTCGGCGTCATCGCCGGGTACGTGACCGACCCATCCAACTCCGCTGTCACGGACGCCAAGGTCACCGTCACCGACGAGAAAACTGGCAAACAACGCCAGGCCACCACGAACGAGACCGGCGGATTCACCGTCGTTCAGCTCCCACCCTCCACCTACACCATCGATATCTCGCAGCCCGGCTTTGCGATTTTCCAGGCCAAGGGCATCGTGCTCCAGGTCGGTCAGGAGATTAAGCAGAACTTCGTTCTCCATGTGCAGAGCGAGCAGAGCACCGTCACCGTAGAGGCCAACTCTGTGAACCTCGATACCGCCAACGCCGCGATCGGAGGTATCGTGCCCAGCCGCGAGATCACGGAGCTGCCCATCAACGGCCGCCAGATCTCGCAGCTCTATCTTCTCGTCCCCGGCGCCACCAACTCTGGCTCCGGAACCTTCGGCGACATTCGCTTTTCCGGCCGCGCCGTCGAGCAGAACATCATCCGTCTCGATGGAATCGAATCGACCTCCATCATCGACACCACCCCCGGCAACCTCAACGGCGAGCTCGGCTCCCTCTTCCGACTTCAGCAATCACTCGAGGCCGTGCAGGAGTTCCGCATCGACACCTCCAGCTACCCCGCTGAGATGGGAACAGGCACTGGCGGACAAATCTCCTTCATCACCAAGTCCGGCGGAAACACCTTCCGCGGCTCCGCCTTTGAGTACATCCGCAACGACTACTTCGACGCCCGCAATCGCTTCAACGCCAAGGGCGTCGGAAATCCCAAGTTCCGCCTCAACCAGTTCGGCGGCTCCTTTGGCGGTCCCATCATCAAGGACAAGCTCTTCTTCTTCGCTACCTACGAGGGCCTGCGTCAAAGCTGGGCAGCACCATATACCCAGGCGACCCTCAGCAACTACACCAAATCTCTCATCCCCACCACAAGCGCCGTATACCCGCTTCTCGCGGCCTTCCCTGTTGATCCGTTCCCACTGGATCCTGCGTTCGCTTCACGGACAATAACCACTATCGGCAGCAATAAAATTCAGGAAGACTTCGGGGACATCCGCTTCGACTACCACATCAACGATCGTTTCAGCGTGTATGCCCGCTATAACATCGACCAGGGCAACTCCACACAGGTCCAGGACGCGTCCCTCAGCAAATTTGGCCAGGTCTCGGTCCCGCAGAACGCCGTCCTCGCCATCAACCAGATATGGACTCCCCGGATCTTCAACGAGAGCAAGTTCGGGTACAACGGCATTAAGATGCGCGTGCTGGGCTTAGCCGGGGCCAGCCCTAACGCCGACATCAGCAAGGCCCGAATCTCGGTCGCCGGGCTTACCAACGTAGGCGCGCTCATCTCGCTGTCCAGCTCCTTCAACGGCGTTGGCGCACCCTACACCGGCCAGAGCTACTCCTACATCGATAACCTCTCCTACCTCGCCGGAAACCACAGCATGAAGTTCGGCGTCGAGGTCCGGCCCATCGGGCTTTACAACAACCAGATCGGCGGAATCACCTACACCTACAACTCCATCAGCGCTTTCCAGACCAACGCGCCGGCCCAGATCCAGTTCTTCGGGGACCTCAGCGACCTGAGCCCCTTCACCGGGCTCAGCGGGGACGCGCACGTCAAGCAGTCTTACTACATTGGCTACGCACAGGATGAGTGGAAGCTTCGTCCGAACCTTACCCTCAGCTACGGCCTGCGCTACGAGTACTACTCGCCACTTCACGAGGATCGCAACAAGGTCGTCGTCTTCGACATGAACGCCGGCAACATCTTCCCCAAGTACGCCGGTGACTGGTATAGCAGTTCGAAGAACAACTTCGGACCCCGCCTCGCACTCACCTGGGCTCCTAACTCCATGAACGGTGACACCATATTCCGCATCGGCGGAGGCGTCTTCTACGGCCCCGGCCAGACGGAAGATCAGATCCAGCCCGAAGCCAACGATCGGGTCAGCCGCACCTTCACCTCAGGCAAGGTCTATCCCATCAACCCGGCCACCGATGTATATGCTGGCTACGATATCAACAGCCCCACGCTGGGCTACCAGCCGCGCGCCTACGCTCCGAATTATTCGATTCCGGAGCGTGTCACCACCTATACCGCCTCGGTCGAGCAGCGGCTGCCCGGACAGGTTCAGTTCATGGTTGGCTACGTTGGCTCCGTCGGTCGTAATCTGTTCCTGCGTTCCATCACCAACCTCGTCACTGGCGTCACGACCAATCCCACCACAGGTGTCGGAACTGCAGTCCGCCAGTTCGGCGGCCGCTTCGCCGAGATCGACTACAAGACATCGGGCGGAACCGACATGTACAACGCGCTTCAGAGTTCGCTCCAGCGCCGCTTCGC
>Ga0070665_100002970_pt1 | contig 18319 bp, 18 predicted proteins | sample KBSS13metaG_FD_65862 | JGI IMG/M metagenome (GOLD analysis project Ga0070665, IMG submission 65862) | Switchgrass rhizosphere microbial communities from Kellogg Biological Station, Michigan, USA - KBS S1-3 metaG | ecosystem: Host-associated > Plants > Roots > Rhizosphere > Soil ...
ACAACATACTGATTGGCATACAAAAACACCTCCTGGCTATTAAACAACAAAAAAGGGACTTAATGCAAGTCCCTTTTTTATTCTCTCATCTTTTAATCAAATTTATTGCAAATTGAATCAAAACTGCTGTAGTGTTAAATTAAATATAATTTAAATTATTACAGGAGTTATTCATGAAAAAAATCTTATTTATAATGCTCAACATTCTTGTGATTCTTGCTACAAGCATGGTTACAACCACCACCTACTCGGCAAATGCCTATTTACAAAATTCCTATGGTGCGCTACTGAAATACATACTCGCTGATCCAAGCTCATCACCCGTAGAAAAACCTCTTCCTATTAATGGACGCTCTCTTCTAGGAGAAATTAATCTCATTTCCCATCTTTATATCAGAACAACAGGTATGGGAGAATCCTATTTATCACCATATTATAACTTAACTCCTTATCTAGTCCAAGCTAAAGAACAACAAAAAGCAAATCCTAATAGCGAAGCGGTCATTGATATAAGCTCAAGCTTTGGTAGATGGTACATAACGATATATTGGGAAAAAAAGAGCGCAACTTTACAAACAACATCAATGACCAGAGATGCCGATATAGCTATAGACGAGGCTGAAATGCAATTAATAAAAGAAATAAACCTTCTTTCTACAAAAAATCCTGCCATTCAATTGGATCATATAAAAAAAGGAGCCTTAGGACAAATGTATGCAAATAGAGTAACTGCTATATGCTCTACCAATTATACAACTGCACAAAGTAGCGGATTCTTGAATCTTTGTCAGCAATTAGAACAAGACCTCAAGCAATCAACCTATACAACAGATCCTAAAACAAATCCTGCCATTATAAGACCCGCAATAAATGAAATAAAAAGAAAAATTGATACCATACACAACCAGTTAATTAACTATCGTGCTACAAAAGTTGTGAAATAAATATTAATGCAAAAAAAGGAAGTATTATGAAAAGAATTTTGCTTACTCCTCTTACTAAAATCATTGCTCTGGCTATCAGTATAATAACAGTCAGCACTACTTATACAACTAATGTCTATTTACAAAATTCCTATGGCGCAACTCTCAAATATATAGTAGCAGACCCGAGCACCTCTCCAACAGAGTACACGCTGGCTATTAACACTCGATCAATTTCTCTTGGAGATGTTAATACACTTTCTGATCTTTTAATTAGAACAACAGGTGTAGGATCTGGTTACGGCTTATCACCCTATTACAGCCTGAACAATTATATAACACAAATTAAACAAGAAAAAAATCAACACCTCAATAGTGATGCAATAATAGATATAAGCTCAAGCTATGGACAATGGTACATAACTCTCCATTGGGAAGATTCTTCCAACGAATTATCGATGACAATGAATCCAGAATATGCAAGAGACCTAGATGAAATAAAACTAATGTCTCTCCAAACTGCTACAGAACGATTAAAAGCAATAAAAGAAGAAATTTTAGGAAAAGACTATGCAAATAAAGTAAATGCTATATGTTCTGCAGATTATAGAAAAGCAACTACACAAGGCTTTATAGATCTTTGCGCACGACTACTAAAGGACCTCATGGCTCCAAAATTTAAAAATGACCCAAGATTTAAAGGACCAAAGCTTAATTTCCAACCAGCAATAGATGAAATAAAAGAAAGCATTGATCGTTTATTCAGAACATTAAATAACTATCGCATAAAAAGAATTGTATCTTAAATTAATTTTTTTAGTAATAAAAAAAAAGATATAGAACATGTTGTTAACTGATAAATATATATAAATAACCAAGGATATACTGATGAAAAAAACTGTTCTTACCCAATTAGCCAGTGTTTTTGCTTTTGTCATAAACATAACAATAGTCAGCACTACCTATACAACAACTGTTTCTTTAAAAAATTCATATGGCAAAACACTTAAATATATACTAGCGGACCCAAAAATCTCTCCAACAGAATATGTACTTCCTGTTAATGCACAAGTGGAACTTGGAGACATTAATCTCCGTGATCACCTTTATATTAGAACAACAGGAGCTGGATCAGGCTATGGTTTATCACCATACAACAATCTAGAATATTATTTAACGCAAATAAAAGAAGAAAAAAGTGATTTTCCTAATAGTAATGCGGTAATTAATATAGGATCTAGCTATCTTAGATGGTATATAACCGTACAATGGGAAAAAGATACTACCCCGTTATCAGAAACATTCCCCCCTGAAAACACAAAAGAGATAATAAACCCCGAAAAAGAAGCTAAATTCATGGAATTGGATAACCCAAAAGAAAACATAAAGGCTCTAAAAAGAGGTGATCTAGGAGCAGAATATGCAAAAAAAGTAAATCTTATCTGTAATAGTGATTATACAGAAGCAAGAAATAAGGGAAAACCTAATCTTTGTAATCAACTAAACAAAGAACTTAGAAATGAAGGACATAGTATCAAAGACTTAAAAAAACAAATTGATCTATTATTCCGCAAATTCAACGAATATCGGACCGAAGGCCTGCTCGACTAAAAATATATACGCTTACGTCATAATACTAACAACCCAGCAATCTCATAATGCTGGGTTGTTTCAATAATAAGCTTTTTAACAACATTGTATGCTATGCTTAATCAGTTCACTTTCAAAAAAAAGGATAAAAATGTTTCCAATTATAATAAAAGGTATTATTGCAGGCTTTTCCCTTGCTGCTCCGGGAGAAGCTATTGGATTTTTGTGTCTTAAAGAAACAGAACAAAATATTTTAATTGGAATTACTACGGGATTGGCTGCAGCAAGTGCTGATTTTTTATATGGGGTTTTAGCAATAATCATATTTCAGATAGCTCATTCTTTCTTTGTCAGTTCTCATATAATCTTTACTATTATTGCAGGATTATTTTTATGTGGCTTTGGATTAAAAAGATTTTTTGATACTCCATCCTTGGAATCAATACAACCTATCAAAGGTAATGTTAGAAAGATTTTTATTACAACTTTTTTATTTACTCTTACTAATAGCTCAACAATCTTAGAGTTTATATCACTTTTTATTGGATTTGATATTACCATAAACCATAATCATGAGCTTCTCTTTTTCGTAGCTGGGGTATTTCTTGGCTCTCTTTTATGGTGGATATGTATAATCATTTTAGACGAATTATACGCTCAAAAAACATCTATAACGATACTACGCTTTCTGAACTATATCTCTGCTTTAATCATTTTTGCTTTTGGTGTATATACTTTAATCTAATAATAGACCGCTGTTTGCATATTTCTTTTTTGACTTTGCCCTCCGATAACAAACAATTTTTCTTGTTTTATTTTATACTTGTGTTAATATTATTATTAAATAGAAATAATTTTATAATAATATTAATTGAGCAATGATATGCATATCAAAAAAACATTGTCCTCTTTTTTAATTACCATGACTCTTTTTATTTTCAATACCACACAAACCTTCTTCGAGACTAAGAAAAAAATAGATCAAGAAATGAACTTTCTTGATAAAAAGATATTTGAACTTAAAAGGCAAACCGGTATGAAAGACAGCGCTAATATAGCGTATACATCACCAATAGATATGCAAAAATATGAAGAGCAAATGAACATGGACGCTCAAGATTTAGAAAATACAATGAAAATCAACCACGAAAAATATAAAATCCATAAACAAAAACTGGAAGAATATACTCACTGTTTAGATAATTGCATTAACCTAGAACAAGAATGTTTAAAAGCTCATTATGAAAAAAATATCACAGCCCACGAATATATCAAAAGCACCCATAGGTTCTTTACAACATTAAAAAAAACAACTGACGACATATACGAAAATATAGATGCGCAAATTATTTTACCAGAAATAATTACTAAGCTCCAAGAATTTCAAAAAACTCTCACAAATTCTATCGAAAAATCAATAGTCTTTATAAAAACATATGGAACACAACAAAAAGAATTTAATGAATATTACACTTGCCTACAAAACCTTAGAGAATCACCAACTTCTTCTCATACTTGCAAGGATTTAAAAGAAAAATGGGATAATACGTCAACCAAACGTACTATAGATGGCAAAGAATTACTGCAAATGAATAGGTCGACATTGAAAGCATCCAATGAACTAGATGCTATAATAAACAAGCATAATCTTGCCGTATACAAATTAAACAAGAACAAAAAAGCATATAAAAAATTCAATGAAACTTTACAGCGATGCTTGCGTCTTGATGATCCTCTATGTTTTCAGGTTCTAGAGAAACAATTACTTGAATGGAATAAAAACGCATAAAGAAAAGTGATTACAAAAGCCCATTATTTCAAGATGTTTTTATCTCAACAGACGACTGTTGTTGCAATTTGAATTTAATAGCTTTGTATATTTCACTCCAACAACAAACAACTTTTCTTGTTTTATTTTACACTTATGTTATTATTACTAAATAGAAATAATTTTATAATAATATTAATTGAGCAATGATATGCATATTAAAAAAAAATTGTCCTCTTTTTTAATTACCATGACTCTTTTTATTTTCAACACCACACAAACCTTATTCAAGACTAAGACAAATATATTTAAAGAAATAAAGCATCTTGATCAAAAAATACTTACACTGGAAACAGAAACAGCTATAGAACTTTTCTTAGATAACCTTGCAGAGAAAACTCAAGAAATATTCAAAAACTACCAGGATATACAAAAGAATAAGTTAATTCTCTCTGAAAAATTGAAAATTACAGAAGAAAAAAACGCTGAATATTCTGATTGTGTAACCAATTGTATCGACCTAACACCAGAATTATTAAAAGTTACTATTGAACACCGTATAGCATTATACAAAACTGTTGAAAGTGTCCATACCTGCACTATGTCACTTTTACCATCAATAAAATATATTACTACATGGTACGAAAATATATCCGGAAAAAATCAATCACAAACAACAATTATTCAACAGGAAAAAATGCACAAAATTCTTACCGAAAAACATAAAATCTGTAAACAAAAACATGAAATACACCAAAAAGAATTTAATAAATATTACACATGCGAACAAAACCTTATAAATCAAAACAAAAAATTATTTTTTTGGCAATCAGCAGAATCCTCTAATATGTGTAATGATTTAGTAGAAAACTGGAACCGTGCCTTTGAAGAATACGAGATAGCACTTAACGAAGAATGTACAGCACTAGACTCCCTAGAAAATGCTATATTAGCCGATGAATATCTTCTAGAAGCATGGAATGAATTAGATAAACATATAAATAATCTAGACGAATTAAACAAGAACAAAAAAGCATATAAAAAATTTAATCAAACTTTACAGCAATGCTTCCGTCTTAATAATTCTCTGTGTTTTCAGCTTTTAGAGGAACAATTACTTGAATGGAACAAAACACATAAAGAAAAGTGATTACAAAAGTCCATTATTCCACGATGTTTTTATCTCAACAGATAGCTGTTATTGCAATTTGAAATTTAATAATAGTATTATACTAATGATATCTCAATTTATTTTACCTTATAAAGAAAGATATGATTATGAAAAAATACCTCATCATTATTGTCATGATAAGTAACATACACATCGCAAATCTATCACCATGCCCGTGCGAATTTTCTCCTGATGATCAACGACCATTTTTCGAGCAATATGAAGTTAAAAATAATGACCTTACTCAACAAAACGAGGAAGGAACCGTATGAAATATATAACTCTCTTTATCACATTTTTCAGTATAACATTATATGCAGGGCCTTATTGCATAGATAACAGTAAACATTTAACCGAATCATATGACACCAAAGAGTGGCATTATGTTACCTGCTACTGCAATTGTGAAACAATAAAAAGTAGTCGCTGTCTTGAATGTGGACATCTACAAAAGTCCCAAACATATTACATAATTAACAACAAAAAAACACACACCCCTCACTCTAAAGCCTCAACGCTTAACCCCAATATTCTCCGCACATCCATTGCACGCTATCTACAGCGTCGATAAAAAAATCATCCTCATTGTCTCTAACAACAAGGATGATTTTTTTAATCATCTTATGAACAAAGTCTGCTATATTCAATAGCAACCATTGATAAATATAAAACACCACCGAACTCATTTGCCGCATCTATCGGAGCTACTCGTCTAATTCCAATAAAAGCCCATTCTCCATCTATAGCTGATGAATCAAGCTCAATAACTGCTGTTTGAACCTGCCTACGATTATTTGACGCAGGAGCAAGCGCTGGAGTAACAATAAAATCTTCAGATAATTGCACATCTGAAAAACCTGATGCGGGAGGAACTACTCCCACAAGAGTATTATTTGACTGATAATCCATAACAACTTCTACTCTGGCAAGATTACCAGCAACATCTGGTGAACTATCAACCAAAAAATGTACCACAACACTTACTGGCTCGGTCCTATCAAGATCAGCAGGAATTTTAAATACAGCTCCTACCGGAGATATATCCGCTATAACCTCAGAATTAAATAAGGTCCATGTGTATATAAAAGTTCCTAAAGGAGGAAAAAGAGGATATGCATTATTGGGAGGATAAATACGTACTGGATCTTGGTCAATCCATGACATTTGTAATGCATTAAGAAATATCGTCCCTAATCCACAAGACCCATCAGGACCACGTCGCCCTCTTCTTCCTCGAGGACCTCTTTTGCCTCGCCTACAACAAGTTTCTGATATAGCACTCATATCAAAACACTTAGATTTTTTTGAATCTTGTGGGACAATGTTTTCTTCCCTTTGCGCAAAGGTCATCTGCCCTAATAAAAATAATGAGAAAAACAATAAGGATACCTTTTTTTTCATGATATGTTCCTAAAAAATGATTTTTTCTATTTCAACATTCTTATGAACAAATCCTAGAATATTGAATAGATACCGCAGATAAATATAAAACAGAACTGTATTCATTCGCTGCAGGAGCTATTCGCCTAATACCAACAAAAGCCCAATCCCCGTCTATTTGTGTAATATCAAGAGGAATTTCAACACTAACGTGTCTTAAATTATTAGAACCCACTGGTATTGCAAAATTAACAGCAAAATCAGGAGAAAGCTGTGTATCAGCAAAACCTGTTGCTGGAGGAGTAAATCCTATTAAACCATTTTGTCCCTGATAATCCATAACAATTTCTAACTTTGCTTGATTGCCTACACTCTGATTAGAACTATCAACCAAAATATCAACAATAACAGTTACTGGTTGCGTTCTATCCAGATCAATAGGAATATTAAAATTTCCTCCGATAAAAGGTATATCTGGATCAGCTACTGAGGTAGGCATAACCCATGCCATCAAAAATGTGTCAATTGTTGGTGCGTATGGACTTAATACAGCATTAGGTGGAAAAGGTATCTCAAAAGCCCAATACATCATTTGGGCATTCAAAAAAATTTCACCCAAGCCACATTGGGCATCACGTCCAACCGGACCTCTTCTGCCTCGACGACCTCTTTTACCACGTTCACAACATTTTGTATCAGGGTCTAAAGAACATGTTGATGCAACAACTTCTGAAACACCAAGCAATAACAATAATAACCATAATTTTCTTTTCATTATTCTCCTTTTACTGAAAAAATGGATTACTTATGAACAAATTCTACTATATTGAATAGAAATTGTTGATAAATAAAGATCACCCGCATATTCTAATCCCGCAGGAGCAACTCTGCTTACTCCAATAAGAGCCCATTGCCCATTAATTACTGTTGGATCAAGTGGAACAGAAACACTTATATGTCTCAAATTATCTGAACCTATGGGCGCAGCTGACATAACCAAAAAATCGCCCGAAAATTGCGTATCATCCAATCCTGCTGCAGGAGGAGTAAATCCAAGTAAATCATTATTTGGTAAATAAATCATATCAATTCTTAAGTGTGCTATACCAATTGGAATATCAAAACTCGGAATTAAAAAATGCATAACAGCCGTCACTGGTTGAGTTATATCAAGATCGGCAGGGATATTGAAAATTCCTTCTACAAAGGTATCCTCAAAATTAGACGGTCGCACTTGCCATGAAGGTAAAACAGTCGCAACAGGAGTGTAAGGAGTAAAAGTACTATCAGCTGGATAACCCCCACCTTCACCCGAACTTGTCATCATTGGCGCATTAAGAAAAAGCTCTGCCGAACCACAGGAATTTTCCCCGGACGGCCCTCTGCGTCCCCGAGGACCCCTTTTTCCTGTTTTTCCTCTTTTACAACAAGGCATCTCATGCGAATCTATGCCACAACATCTCAGTAATTTTTTTCTCTTTTTTGAACTAAGACGTTTATCATGCAACATCCAGTGATCAGCAGAATTTACTGCTTGAATTGTATCTTTATAATCTTCCGCTTTTAAGAAAAGCATACATGATAATAAAAATAACGATAATGATAATCTTTTTTTCATCATCCTCTTTCCTTTCTCAACAAAACAATACTCCTCAATACCACATATTCTTCCATACATCTCCCTTATTAATAGAAAATTTACATACTTACTATACAAGCATAGTAATATCAAAACTTTAACAATCTCAACAAAAAAATTTAATAAAATATCTTATTTTTTATTACTTCGCATCAAAAAGGGAATCACTGAATCAAAATTTAATGAAAGCGAATCAATGCCTTTTTCAATTAAAAATTCTGCAATTTCAGGATAATCAGAAGGGGCCTGCCCACAAATGCCAATATATCGATTATTATTATGCGCTCCTTCAATAGCCATTGCCATCATTGTTTTTACTGATTCATCACGCTCATCAAAAACAGAAGATAATAGCGCTGAATCACGATCTACCCCTAAAACTAATTGTGTTAAATCATTCGACCCAATAGAAAACCCATCAAAATAATGACTAAATTGTTCTATCATAATAACATTTGAGGGCAACTCACACATCATCACTAATTCTAATTCATCTTCACATCGTACCAATCCATGTAATGCCATTTGATTAATAACCATTTTTGCTTCTTTTTGAGTACGAATAAAAGGAATCATAATTTTTATATTTTTTAATCCCATTTCTTTACGAACATGAACTAAAGCAGCGCATTCTAATGCAAATGCTTCTTTATACTGCTCATGGTAATAACGTGACGCACCTCGAAATCCTAACATAGGATTTTCTTCTTCTAATTCAAAATAAATTCCACCTAATAAATTACGATATTCATTACTTTTAAAATCAGATAAACGTACTATAACAGGCCGTGGATAAAATGCGGCTGCAATTATCGCAATACCCTGAGACAATTGATCCACAAAAAAATCTGTTTTATTGCTGTACCCTCTTGTCAACAAACTAATTTTTTTCTTTATTGTATCATCCTCAATGCGCTCAAAATGAACTAACGCCATTGGATGTATTTGTATTAAGTTAGAAATAATAAATTCAACTCGCGCTAAACCAACGCCAGCAACCGGTAAAAATGAAGCCTGAAACGCATTATCAGGATTTGCAATATTAATCATTACGGTAACTGATGGTTGTACTATCTCAGAAAAATCTGTCTCGTACAGTTCATATTTTACGTTTCCCTTATACACAAGTCCCACCGAACCATTACTACAATCAAGAGTAATTATATCTCCCTCTTTAATTAATTGCGTTCCTGTTTTTGTTCCCACAATTGCTGCTATAGATAATTCACGACTGACAATTGCTGCATGGCAAGTACGACCCCCTCGATCAGTTATAATGCCTGCTGCTCGTTTCATTACAGGCACCCAATCAGGATCTGTCATTTCAGTTACAATAATATCCCCGTCATGTATCTGATCAATATCTTGTGATCCTTTAACTACTCGCGCAACTCCCGAAACAATTTTACTTCCGATGCTCATACCGGTAATAATAATTTCTTTTTCTTCATCACTTATTTTGTATTGTTGAAAAAAATTCTCTTTTTTCCCTGCATGAATAGTTTCTGGACGAGCTTGTACAATGTATAGTTTTCCATCATATGCATCTTTTGCCCATTCAACATCCATTGGCGACCAACTATTTTTATGCGTTGAATAATATGTTTCAATAGCAATAATATATCGCGCCAATTCAATAATTTCTTCATCTAATAATGCAAATGCATGTTGATCCTTAACAGAAACTTCCACCATCTTCGTATCATTACCATCCTGAGAATAAATTAGTTTTATTTTTTTATCCCCGCATACTTTTTTAATAATAGATTTATATCCAGCCAAAAGAGTTGGTTTATGTATTCTATATTCATCGGGAATGACCAAACCCTGTACAATTGATTCCCCGAGACCATAGCACGCTTCAATCATTACAATATCTTTAAAGCCAGTTTCTGTATCTAATGAAAATGCAACCCCAGAAACCGCACCGTCAGAACGTATCATTTTTTGTACTCCTACAGAAAGAGCTACTTTAAAATGATCAAATCCCTGATTTACTCGATACACAATTGCACGGTCATTAAACAAAGAAGCAATGCTTTTTTTACACGCATCCAATAATTTATCTTCACCTACCACATTTAAAAAAGTATCTTGTTGCCCCGCAAACGAAGCATTGGGTAAATCTTCAGCTGTTGCGGAAGAACGTACCGCCACATCACATTCATTCATTCCATAACGATCAGACAAGGCGCGATATGCAAGGATAATTTCTTGTCTTAAATCATCAGGCATATTTCCCTGTAAAATAAAACCTCGTATTTCTGCTGCAACTTTACTCAAAACAGTAATATTCTGAACATCGATGAGTTGATCCATTGTCTTTTTTATTCTTTCAATCAACTCATTTGATTTCAAATAATACCAATACGCATCGGCCGTAATAGCAAAACCAAAAGGAACTCTAATTCCTTGAGATGAGAGCTGCGTTATCATTTCACCTAATGAGGCATTTTTACCGCCAACCAAAGACAGATCACTCAGACGTATATCTTCAAAATATTTAATGTAACGCATACTCTCACTCTTTTATCAACATATTTATGACAAATAAGCTTCTAACAAATTTAACCAGTATGGATTTTTTTCTGTCCAATACAGAGCATAATAAGATGAATCAATATCATAAGAAGGAAGATAAATAGAAAGACCTCCTGCTTGCTGATAATTGATACTCGTTACATTTGATTTAACAACTTGTGTAAATAAATTAATACCACTGTTTAATAATAATTTAAGTTGATTTTCAATAGATACTGAAAATTTAAAAGCGGTAACATTTTTTAGTAAGTTCTTATAAAATTGATACAAATCAATATAAACTCGATCAAAAGAAGGACACAACAATGAATTCATACATTTTTTAATGGTTGACTTTGCAGCAGCTTTATTTTTCCCCTTAAGTTGCGTTGTTAATATTTCAGCAACGCTCTTACAATTACTCACCAATAATTTCACTGCATTTAAATCAGTTGCTGATAACGTATAGTCCAAGGTCCCTTGATATTCCTGTTTGTATGCACTCACCATAAATTGCGCAAAAGAAAGAGGATCTAAACTTTTAGTTAAAAATGGCGCTAAAAGATATGCATACTGATAACCATCTCCCGGTATAGTTTCTTGTGATGCAACCATATAATCTGCACAACCAGATAATGTATAAGCCATTTCTACACAAGACATTAAACATGCATCAAACGCAATAATATCTAATTTTTTTCCCGCTCGTAAAGTATCTCGTGCCCAAGAAAAAGCATTAAGACAATCACGGTCTGTTAAATAATTCCCTGTATCATAATCATAACAAACACCTTTTGCTGCAACGCCTAAAAGATCTCTATTTAACGGTCCATCTCCATGATCCCACAGCACAACAGCTATATGATCTGAAGGATAATCAACATCAGCCCACTCTAACGCTTCTTTTAATGTTGCTACATCGCCACTATCACGAACCAACGCAGCGCCAATTTGTCGCATAGAACCTTTTTCAATATATAATTTCTTTGTTACTTTTGGCTTACCATTCTCTTGCAGCGTAAGATATACAATAATATTTATATTCTGATTTGATCCTACCTTCATCATCTCTTGCAAATCATATGATGCAAATGGATTTAAATCATTGGCTCCTGCTAAATAAACTAAAAAAGTCCATGGTTTTTGCTCAATAGCCTCTGCTATGTACATAAAAAAAGAAGCGCTTATCACCAATAAGCACTGTAACAATCCTTTTTTCATATAAACTCCTTTAAAATGAATTATTAAAAATTAACACTTCATCTTAAAAAAATCATTTACACTATTTCAAGGCTTAATAAAGATATGATATAAAAAACGAGCTTATTTTCATAAGCTCGTTTTTGAATTTAAAATCACTAAAAATTTATATTAACCTATTTTTTTAGTCGCCGCTCCAAACGATTTATACGGGTCATTAATTAATAAGTAAAATGCAGCAACAGTAGGGATATAATCGGTAATTTTCTTTACTTGCGCAAGAACATACGCATCAAGAAGACCAACTATACCAAATGGTTTTTGAGTTAACTTACTACCTTTAATAGTAAACACTGACCCATCTTCATTTTTAGTTTTTGTGCTTGTTTCTTCTATTTTATATTCTACGCCAACTACATACTTATCAACAAAATCAATAATATGCGCACGAACTTTAGGATCTAAAATATTTAAAGAAGTTAATAAAGTTTTAACATCTTCTTTAAAATCTTTCATAGAATGATTAGCGCGTGGTTTGGTCATTAAACGAATTTTTGCTGCAACAAGTAATGCAACCACAACTGATGCCATTTTATTATGTGATACACAAGAAGCAACAGTATGGCCTAAATCAATAGAACCAAAAGTATTGGCGGAAACAAGCATCATTGATGCAAGTAAAGCTGACTGAAGTTGTGTTTTAAGACTTATCATAAAAAATATCCTTCTTTAGAAGATTAAAAATTTTCAATTATACTTTAACAAAGTATATGCTATTATACAAAAAAGTCAAAATATTCCCTTATGAAAGAACTTCAAACAAAACTCCTGATCCAGTAAAACAATTAAATTAAATGCTAAACACTCAGCAAGCTATTCTATCTGAAATTATCTGTTTGCCCTAATGCCTCTTGAGTAAAAACTTTATGCACAATATCTTTATAAATAGGATTATGCAAAGCTAAGGTAATAGTCGTTTCTAAAAGACCTTCTAGAGTCCCAACATCATGTCTTTTGCCCTTTAACTTATAAGCCAAAACAGGCTTGCCTAATTGAATCATATGCCTCACCGCATCAGTGAGTTGAATTTCACCTCCCACACCAGGCTTAGTAGCTTTTAATGACTCAAAAATATCATAAGAAAAAACATGTCGTCCTATTTGCCCTAAACAAAGCGCCTGCTCAATTGATTTTGGCTTCTCTATAATATCTGCCACCACCACCAAGTCTTCATTAATAAACTCTCGAGGAGTAACAACAGCATAGGCAGACGCTTGCTCATAAGTAATTTCTTCCACCGTGATCACTGTTGCATTATATTTCTTTGCAAGAGCAATTAATTGAGCCATATGAGGATCGTTTGATTCAATGATATTATCCGGCAACATAACACAGAAAAATTCACCTGGTTTAATAAAAGATTCTCCCATTAATACTGCATGTCCCAAACCTAATGGTTCTGGTTGGGCTATATAAGTAAAATGAGCCTGTTCAAGAAGATTGTTTAACGGCGCAAGAAGAGAACTTTTATTTTTTTTTGCTAAAACATTATCAAGCGCTACATCAAAAGAAAAATAATGCTCTATTAAACTCTTTTCATTCTCATTAATAATAAAACAAAAATCCGTAATATGTGATTGTAAAGCTTCTTCCACAACATGATGCAATGCTGGTTTATCAATTAAGGCCACCATACTTTTGGAACCGGCTTTAGTAAGCGGTAAAAGACGGGTACCCAACCCTGCCATAGGTACAATAACCTTCAGATTCGGGTCATTTGCGCAAAGATTATTTACCATTAAAACGATAATAATTAAAAATAATTTCTTCATCATTAATCCTTAATTAATTCTTTAAAGTTTATTTTTTTTAAATGGTCAAATAAATGAAGCGGATTAAAATCTAACTTACAAGAATTATTATCAAAATTACCGGGAGTAAGCGAGATTGTTGTACGGGGCATTAAACGTGTATAGACATGAAACCGCTTTTTCTCCATACTAGACATTTTATATCCCATACTTTTAATATACACATTACCTCCATCACATTCACGAATATGTTCATTTACATATTTTGGTAACATACCAAGCAATACTTTAACTAATGCCATATTCTCACTCAACGCCTCTAAAGATAAATCTTTGATTGAAGGTACATGACTATAAGGCACAATAGCTATTTCTGCAGGTAAAGATGGGTAATGCGCCAAGCAAACATAATTATGCTCAAAACGATCAATAACCCAATTATGATTATCATTCTTTTCACTCTGGGTAACAGTGACAGTGCAACACTCACAATCAAAAGGATTTATTAAAGAAGAAAATGACTGTACTACATTATCTTTAGATTCTAATATTGCTTTTACGGTAGCAAATGCATCTTCAATTGTAATCTGTTGATTGTCATTATTCCATTTAATTCTTTCTGGCAATGACATTGCCGGTTGAGTAAAAACTTTAAGATGACCATGCAAATGGGATACCGACCGACCTGCCAAAATTCCTAAATTTAAAACATATTCTAATGTATAAGCATCCTTATCAAATTTTGCATTTAACTGTTGAATTACTTTTACTTGATTCATTAATTTTGTATAACAAAAATCAGACAAATGTTCTTTATGTGATATTGGCATAACCAAAAAATGAATACCTTGATTCAAACCAAAATAAGGAAATTTATTCAACATCACCCGCACATCATCATCTTTATTTTCAGAAATAATATCATTATCTTTTAAACTATCTTGATCACAAAATACACACGGTTTTTCTACAACAACATTTAATTCAATATCTTTTTTTTGATTATTATTAACTAAGCTTGACCGATATTCTTTACGAAGCGGATTAAGTTCGAATTGACAATCCCTGCGTTCCATTCCCGATAGAGTCACAAAAACCACGCTGAGTGAAAAAATATAATAATAATACATACTAATCTCTCCCATAAAATATAAAGTGTAAATTAGTTATACTTTATAAAAATTTATGTAAGAAATTCAAATTTTGAAGATAATAAAAAATATTATACTTATTCTAATACCGTTCGTTCTGACACTTCGATAGACTGCCTACTACGCCAAGGCTTGTTGCTTTGCTAAAAGCTTCGGCGGAAAAATCGTCGGATTTCGCAGCAGTAAACGCGGAGTTTATCCTGAGTTAATCGAAGGACCCAGAACTTCTCTGGATTATTCTAATCCCGTTCGTCCTGATGCTTCGATAGACTCAGCAGTAAACGCGGAGTTTATCCTGAGTTAATCGAAGGGCTCAGAACATCACGTGATTATTCTAATCCCGTTCGTCCTGAGCTTGTCGAAGGATACGAACATATTTAAAACAAGTTCGTTTGCGTCGACAAAGCAAATGGAGAAGTTAATTTTTATCTAAGGAATTTTGGAATAAAATATAAAGATGAAGCAATGCGCATGCTAACACATTTAATTATTGTAAGGCCAGCTTACGTCTTTCTTCTCGATCAATAGAACGGAGAGTATCAATAATTTCATCAAGATCGCCTTCTATAACATAATCTAATTTTTTTAATGTTATATCAGCATTATGATCAGTCACACGATTTTGGGGGAAATTATACGTACGGACTTTTTCCGCACGCATTCCTCGGCCAACCATCTCTTTTCGTTGTTTGCCAATTTCTGCAGCATGTCGTTCTTTTTCAAACATTAATAACCGCGATTGCAAAACCTTTAAGGCTTTAGCTTTATTTTTATGCTGCGATCGTTCATCCTGACAAGAAACCACTACACCCGTCGGAATATGGGTGATGCGCACAGCAGAATCAGTAGTATTAACATGCTGTCCACCGGCACCACTCGCCCGAAACACATCTATACGCAAATCAGATGGATTAATACTTACATCAACTTCTTCTGCCTCAGGCAACACCGCTACTGTTGCAGTAGAAGTATGAACACGGCCTGCTGTTTCAGTTTTGGGTACACGTTGTACCCGATGAACACCAGCTTCAAATTTTAAATAACCATAAACGCCACTACCTTGAATATGCAAGGTCACGTCACGAATACCACCAATATCAGTAAAACTTTCATCGACCACTGTTGCTCGCCATCCTTTTTTTAATGCATAATTGGTATACATTCTCAAAAGATCGGCTGCAAACAATGCCGCCTCTTGTCCTCCTGCACCAGCTCGTATCTCTATAAACACTGACCGTTCATCATGCTCATCAGAAGGTATCATTATATCTTCCAGGGCACGTTCTTTTGCTGCTTTTTTTAATTCCAGCTCCTGAATTTCAAGCTTAAAAAGCTCTGCCATTTCCGGATCTTCTAAAGAACGTTTTAACTGATTTTTTGCATCTGCAATGAGTTGATCACAACGAATTAAATCCTTTTGCGCATCAATAATACGCAAAAGACGAGCTAGCTCCTTCTGTAACACTATTCGCTTAGTATTATCAGTAATAGTCGCAAGCTCGCTTGTAAGATCATCATATCTTTTCTGCAATACGGCTAAATCAGTCATATTCATAAAATTTTATGCTTTTTTTGAATATTTTTTATTGAATTTATCAATACGACCAGCAGTATCAAGAAATTTTTGTTGTCCAGTAAAAAAAGGATGACAATTTGAACAAATAGTAACCCTTACTTCTGTATTTGTTGAATGAGTCTCAAAGGAATTACCACATGCACAGCGTGCAGTAATTTGATGAAGCTCTGGATGTATATCTTTTTTCATATAACGCCTTAATAATGTATGTTTTACAATCTAATTGGCACCACCTACCCGCCAATATATTCTAAATGTAATCCAAAAACAGCGATTTGTAAAGATCTAGACAGGCTAAACATACTGAATTTAGGACACAATCAGATCTCATCCTTTTTATCATTTTATTCAAAAAACAGTAAGTTTTGATATAATATTTTACTTTTTAAGCTATCTCACGTAAGGTACTTAAAATAACGGTTAATAAAAATCAATTCCTCTTGAGAAGATTATATGAAAAAATTTTTAATAATTCCACTACTCTGCTCCCACATATCTTACAGTTTTAGTCCGCCTACAGACAAAACTCTTACCGTTACGGGCGTAACCATTATTATCCTTTATTTAATTCTTAAATACGAGGAACTTTATCACGATCAAAAAAGCACACAAAATATCAACAAAAAATAAAAAGCCGTCTCACATACCTCACAGCCACCTTTCTTTATTTTTATTTGTTTTATTCATTATCTAAGTTTATATATACTGCTTACAATAATTCTTACCTTACAAAAAAGGAGGTTAATTGTGTTGAGTAATATATATAAAATTTACTTAATAACCTTAATTTTTGTTACGCATTTATCCTGCATCACAGAAGAATTTTCTTATCAACAAGAAAAACCAAAATCAACATATTTCCATAATACTTATACAAACGATCCCTCTTCTTGCAATACTCAATATGATTATTGAAGAAGGCGCGGAAATAGCTTCTATTTCTGCAGATACTATCAAAAATGATCTTGCATTCTTTGCTAAAAGCAATCAACCTACTAGTCAAAAAATAAAAAACAATATAGCCCAACTTAAATGGACAGAAAATATTGTTCAAAAAATACGTAATGTTGGTGATGACATTTTAGATATCATGGAAAAAGCTGGTGGACATACGCTAGAAAAACATGTTGATCAAACAAATAGCGATCTCACAAAAAGAATTGCAAAAAGTACCATTATTAAAAATGCTTCAAGTTTTATTAACAAACGAATTGCTATTAAAGCTGTAAAAGAAAACTTAAAATATAATGCGACAGAAATCGCTTCCTGGCTTATAACCGAACCATCTTTAAATCAAAAAAAATCTTTTGATTTTTTACATTCATATGAAATAGGGAAAGGTATTATCAAAAATATAAAAAATACTCCTAATAATTTAATTAAGAGCTTATCCGAAAATTCGAGTCATCTTAAAAAGCCTATAAGAACAAGCTAATTGAAGCAAGGCAAACCTTGCTTCAATTGTTTTACTCCAACAAAATTTAAGTCCACGAAACCAAGATAAAATACCAAAAGTTTGTTCAACAATCCATCGATAGGGAGCATGAAAAATGTGTACATCTTTTTTTCTTCGTGGATTAATGCTTGCAA
>Ga0070665_100002971_pt1 | contig 18317 bp, 19 predicted proteins | sample KBSS13metaG_FD_65862 | JGI IMG/M metagenome (GOLD analysis project Ga0070665, IMG submission 65862) | Switchgrass rhizosphere microbial communities from Kellogg Biological Station, Michigan, USA - KBS S1-3 metaG | ecosystem: Host-associated > Plants > Roots > Rhizosphere > Soil ...
GCACGAGAGCAGGCAGTGCAAAGGGGGTCCCGGCCACCACAGCCCCCACCCGCACGAGAGCGGGCAGTGCAAAGGACATCCCGGCCACACCACAGCCCCCACCCGCACGAGTGCAGGCAGTGCAAAGGTCGTCCCGGCCACACCACAGCCCCCACCCGCACGAGTGCGGGCAGTGCAAAGGTCATCCCGGCCGAACCACAGCCCCCACCCGCACCCGTGCAGGCAGTGCAAAGGGGGTTCGCGAGACCTAGCCGTGTCGGTCGGCGGAGCCCAGGATCAGGGTGAGGTGGGCCGCGAAGACCTGACGGGCCTCCTCCGCACCCAGGGCACCGGTGAGGACCTGCATGCCCAGCCCGTCGAGCAGGGCGAGCAGGCCGGTCGCCGCCACGTCGGACGGTAGGGCCGACCCCGTGATCTCGGCCGCCAGGTGGGCGCGCATCGCGACACCGTCGCGCGCCAGATCCGCCCCGACCTCGGGGTGCACGGCGGCGTAGGCGAGGAAGGCGAGCGCGACCCGACCCTCCCGCGCACGCTCCTCGTCGAACGGCAGGAGCTGGTCGAACAGGCCCTGCAGCAACTCGCGGGGGCCGCCCGCCGTCCCGCTCATCCGCGCCTGCACCCGCGCCCCGACCCGCTCCAGCGCACAGCGCATCAGCTCGTCCTTGGTCGAGAAGTAGTGCTGCACCATCCCGACCGAGACCCCCGCCTCGGCCGCGACCGTCCGCACGCTGGCCTCCTCGATCCCCCCACGCGCGACGACGGCCAGCACCGCGTCCGCGATCCGCTCCCGGCGCTCGCCGTGGTCCACCTGCTTCGGCACGGCGTCACCATACATCCGTATTGACTCATCGCGTCCGGTTGCCATACGGTCGTATCGTGAACACGCTGTGGAGGATGGAGCGGGACGGCTGGATCAGCCTTGCGCGGTGGGTCCGGCGCAGGCCGGACGTCGAGCCCGGCGGGCAGGCCTTCGCGTACCGCGGCGCGGTGCTGCCGCTGATGCTGGTGTTCACCGGTGTGTCCGCGCTGGAGATCGTGGCGCTGGACCTGATCGTGCCCTGGGGGTCGCTGACCTGGCTGCGGATCGCCGTCGCGGCCGTCGGGGTCTGGGGGCTCACCTTCGCGCTCGGGATGCTCGCGGGGGTGACGGTGCATCCGCACGTCGTCGGCGAGGACGGGCTGCGCCTGCGCAGCGGGCGGGCGGTGGACGTCGTCGTGCCCTGGACCGCGATCGAGCGGGCGCGGGCGGCCCGCCGGACCCGCGACGGTGCGGCGGTGCAGGTCGAGGGCGAGGTCCTGCACCTGCCCATGGCGAGCCAGACCACCGCGGAGATCACGCTCCGGGAGCCGGTCGAGGTCGACCTGCCCAGGCAGGGCCGGGTCGCTGTGCGCGCGGTCCACTTCCACGCCGACGACGCCGCCGGGCTGGTGACGACCCTCCGCCTGCGGTCCACCGCCGCCTGAGCGAGTCGGGCGGGGCCGGTCCGCTTGGGCCCCGCCGGCGCTCGTCGCGACACGTCTCACCGCGAGGTAGGTTTCCCGGCGAGTACGACTCGAGGAGAACCATGCCGATCTACGCCGTGACCTACAGCTACAGCACCGACGACGCGACCCGCGACCAGGTCCGCCCGGCCCACCGGGACTACCTGCGCGAGCTGGTCGACCAGGGCGCCCTGCTGCTCTCGGGGCCGTGGGCCTCGGGCGAGCTGCCGGGTGCGCTGCTCCTGTTCAGCACCGACGACCGGGACGCCGTCGAGGAGATCGTCGCCAAGGACCCGTTCACCGAGGCCGGGGTGATCTCCGAGTACTCCGTGACCGAGTACGAGCCGGTGATGGGCACCGTCTACAGCGAGCTCTGAGCCCCGGGCGATCGCTACGCGCTCTCGCCCGCCATCCCCCGCCGCAGCTCGGCGAGGGTGCGGGCGAGCAGCCGGGAGACGTGCATCTGCGAGATGCCCATCCGCTCGGCGATCTTCGTCTGGGTCATCTCGTCGAAGAACCGCAGGAGCAGGATCTCGCGCTCCCGCGACGGCAGCTTCTCCAGCAGCGGACGCAGCGCCTCGCGGTACTCCACCAGCTCGAGCCTGCGGTCCAGCTCCCCGAGCCGGGCCGCGGGGCTCTGCTCGTCCGGGTCGTCGCCGCCGTCGAGGGTGCCCGCGTGCTGGTTGGACTGGGCGTCCAACGCCGCGATGATCTCCTCGACCTCGGCGTCCAGGTGTTCGGCGAGCTCGCTGGGCCTCGGCGCGCGGCCGAGCTTCTGCGACAGCGGGCCGGTGGCGCGGCGGATCCCCACGCTCAGGTCCTTCAGCCGCCGCGGCACCCGCATCGACCAGGTGCGGTCGCGGAAGTAGCGCAGCATCTCCCCGCGCACACAGGGGACCAGATAGGACAGGAAGTCACCGCGGGCGCGGTCGGGGTCCCACCGGTCCACGGCGGTGATCAACGCGATGGTGCCCGCCTGGACCAGGTCCTCCATGCCCCCGGGGTAACCGCGGCCGTGCCTGCGGGCCAGGTTCTGGACGACGGGCAGGTACCCCACGACGAGCTCGTCGCGGAGCCGGGACCGTTCCGGGTCCTCCGCGGGCAGGCCGGCGAAGCGCTCGAGAACGGGCATCATCTCGGCGTAGTCGTCGGACGGGTGCGGGGCGACGACGGTCATGATCGACAGAGCCCTCCTCCGGCAGTGGTGCACCGAACAGGAAAAGGGCGGTCTGCTTCACCCGATGACGCGAGGCGCCCGCGAGGGCGCCCCCAGCGACCGTACCCATGGATCGCCGAGACGGCATCCCGAGCGCCGCGGGGCGGCTACCGCGGCTGCAGACTCGGCCCGGTCGAGGGGTCGACCAGCCTGCAGATCTCCGAGGCGGCCTCGCCCGAGCCCTGGACCCCGGCCCACAGCAGGTCGGGCAGCCGCCGCTCGCGGTCCACCCGCCCCGCCACCCAGGACCGGGTGGCGGCCAGGCGTTCGGCCTGCTCACAGAGCTGCCACGGCCGCGAGCCGCGGTCGGTCACGTCCGTCGCGAACGGCGCGCCGCCCGTCCGGAGGCGGTAGCGGCGCTCGGGGCTGTCGATCAGGTGCACGAGCGAGAGCCCGAGCCCGGCGAGCCCGGCCGCGGACACGACGCCCACGACGAACCACAGCGCGCCCAGCAGCCAGCCGTCGCCGAGCAGGACCGCGGTGACCGCCCCCGCGACGAGCACGGCCAGCGCCACCGACCCGGCGGGCAGCCGGGTCCACACCAGCGTGCCGCTGTCGTCGATCTGGTAGTGGGTGCCCCTGACCAGCGCGGGATCGAACACCCGGTAGCCCGCGCGGGTACGGATCAGGGTGGGGAGCCGGTCGGCGGGGGCCGGGCCGGGGAAACTCGACGGGAACGCCGGGGACTTGCTCACGACTGCCTCGTACACGTGCGGAACCGACTGGGGGGTTCGGCGGACACCCACGACCGCCACTCTCCTCATCGAAACTGATGACAGGCCTGTTACGTGGCGGAAACGTGATGGAGACCTCAGGAGACGTGCAGCAGCGGCCCGACGTCCCGGCCCGCTCCGGTCAGCGCCAGGCCCGCGCGCAGGGCGCTGGCGGCGTCGAACGTGGCGTCGTGGGCGGCCCGGCTCAGGGCGGTGAAGCTCGCGTAGCCGTGCGTCAGGCCCGCGAACCGGCGCGCGACGACCGGCACCCCGGCCTCCCGCAGCCGTTCGGCGAGCTCCTCCCCCTCGTCCCGCAGGGGGTCGAAGCCCGCGGTGGAGAGGTAGACCGGGGGCATCCCGGACAGGTCGGTGGCGCGCAGGATCGCACCGCGGTCGTCGTCCACGGGGACGCCGTCCGGCAGGTACATCCGCTCCATGGTGCGCAGGGTCTCGGCGGTGAGGCCGAAGCCCGCCCCGAAGTCCACCCGCGACCCGCCGGTGCGGTCGGCGTCCGTGACCGGGTAGAGCGCCACGACGAACGCGGGCACCGGCTGCCGCGCGACGGCCTGCACGTGCGCCACGACCAGCGCGAGATTGCCGCCCGCGCTGTCCCCGCCGACCGCGATCAGGGCCTTCTCGGCGCCGAGGTCCTCGGCGTGGTCGAGGGCGTAGCGGAACGCGGCCACGGCGTCGTCGAGCGCGGCGGGGTACGGGTTCTCCGGCGCGAGCCGGTACTCCACGGACAGCACCCGCACGCCCGCCTGCGCGGCGAGCAGCCGGCACAGCGGGTCCGCCGAGGCGATCGAGCCGTAGACGAACCCGCCGCCGTGGTAGTAGACGAGCAGGCCGGAGCGGCCGTCGACGCCGGGCGGGCTGTAGAGCCGGGCCGGGATCGGGTGCTCGGCGCCGGAGACCTCCAGGTCGCGGGCGACGACGTCGTCGAACACGCCCTCGGCCGCCAGCTCGGCGGCGTCGTCCGCCTGACGGCGCTGCTCGGCCAGCGCGGCGACCCCGACCTGGGCGGCGCTCACCTTGGCGAGCCACTCCATCGAGGTGTTGAGCAGCTGCAGGTCGAGGTCGAGGAGCTGTCCGTCCAGGCGGACCTCCCGGCCCGCGAGCAGCCGCTTGACCGGCCGGGGGAGGCCGAAGAGGACCCGGATCGCGAGCCGCAGCAGCAGGACCCGCAGGGAACGCGTGATCACCCCCGCAGGTTACCCCCGGGTAGCCGACGCCGGCGCTCAGCTCCCGAAGGTGTACCGCAGCACCGGGAGCATGGCGTCCGGATCGGTCCGGGAGGACTCGTCGGCGACGCAGGCGGCCAGCTCGGCCCGGAGCGCGGCGGTGTCGATGCCGGAGCCGATCAGGACCAGGCTCGTCCGCCGCGGTTCGCCTGCGCCCCACCGGGTCCGACGGAACCGGACGTACCGGCCGACGGTGTGCAGCACGTACCGCTGCCGGTGCCCCGGCACCCCGAACGCGACGACACCCTTGATCCGGTAGACCCCGGCGGGCCTGCGGTCGAGCAGGTCCCGCAGCCGCTGGGGGTCCAGGGGCTCGTCGGTGGTGAAGGACACCGAGTCGTAGGCGGCGTGCAGGTGCCCGGAGTGGTCGTCCGTGTTCTCACCGAGCATGAGCTGCCGTCCGGGCACGACGTCGACGTCGAACAGGAGCCGCGGATCGACCTCACCGTGCGTGGCCGGGACGATCGGTGCGAGGGCGTTGCACTCCCGCAGCAGCCTGCGCACCCGCCAGAGCTTCCCCGGGTCCACCCGGTCGACCTTGTTGAGCACCACCAGGTCCGCGAGCCCGACGTGCGTCTGGACCTGCGGGTGTCTGCGCAGCAAGGCCTCGAACTCCACCGCGTCGACGACCTCGACGAGCCCGCCGAACACCAGGTGCGGGTTCGCCGCCTCGAGCACCAGCCGGACCAACGTGCCCGGCTCGGCGATCCCGCTGGCCTCGATCACGATCACGTCCGGGCCGTCCCTGCCGTCCCGGACCAGCTGGGCGAGCAACGGGCCGACCCCGTCCTCCCCCACCGCGCAACACAGACAGCCGTTGTCCAGCGAGACGGTCCCGGCGGCCCCGCCGACCAGCATCGAGTCGATCCCGACTGCGCCGAAGTCGTTGACCACCACGGCGATCCGGGCGTCGAGGGAGTGCCCGAGGAGGTGGTTGAGCAGCGTCGTCTTCCCCGAGCCGAGGAACCCGGCGACGACCACGACCGGGATCCTCCGCACGGGACAGGAGTACCAGAGGGCAGGATGAGCCCATGGCACAGGTGACCGCGACCGCCGAGAAGACCGTCCCCGCCCCCGTCGACGCCGTGATCGCGGCCGTCGCCGACTACGCGACGACCCGCCCGAAGATCCTCACCGAGCAGTACACGGACTACGCCGTGCTGACCGGCGGGCAGGGCGACGGCACCTCGGCGACCTGGAAGCTGCACGCCACGAAGAAGCGCACCCGGCACGTCAAGGCCGAGGTCACCCAGCCCACGCCGGAGACCGTCGTCGAGAAGGACCTGAACTCCTCGATGGTCACGACGTGGCGGGTCGCCCCGGCGGGCGAGGGCGCCTCACTGGTCACCATCACCACCACCTGGAACGGCGCGGGCGGGATCGGCGGGTTCTTCGAGAAGACCTTCGCCCCCAAGGGCCTCGCGCGGATCTACGGCGGGGTGCTGGACAACCTGGCCGGCACCGTCTCCTGACTGGCACGCTGTCCCGCGTGACAGATGTGATCGCGGTCGCCGGCGAGGCTCTCGTCGACGTCGTCCCCGCCCCCGCCGAGGGGTACTTCGAGCTCGCGCCCGGGGGCAGTCCGGCCAACGTCGCCGTCGGGCTCGCCCGGCTCGGGGTCCCGGCCCGGATGCTCGCCCGGCTGGGCACGGACCTCCTCGGTCGACGGCTGCGGGCGCACCTCGCCGACAACGGCGTCGACCTCTCGCACGCGGTCGAGGCGACCGAGGCGTCGTCGCTGGCGATCGTCGAGGTGAACGCGGACGGGGTCGCGGACTACGACTTCCGGATCGACGGGACCGCCGACTGGCAGTGGACCCCGGAGGAGCTCGAGGGCGCGCTCGACGGCGTCGTCGCGGTCCACTCGGGGTCGCTCGCGCTGACCCAGGAGCCGGGTGCGGGGGTGCTGCGCGAGCTGCTGGCGAAGGCCGCCGCCACCGCGACCGTCAGCTACGACCCGAACGTGCGGCCGCGGCTGATGGGCGACCCGGCGCGGGTGCTGGCGGGCGTGCACGAGCTGCTCGCGGTCGCGGACGTCGTCAAGGTCAGCGACGAGGACCTGCGCTGGCTGCTGCCGGACACCCGGCCGGGCGAGATCCTCGACGACTGGCTCGATCGCGGCCCCGCGGTGGTCGCCGTGACCCTCGGTGGGGAGGGCGTGCTCGCGGGCACCGCGGAGGGCGTGCGGACCTCGACGCCGGGTCGCACGGTCGCGGTGATCGACACGGTCGGCGCCGGGGACAGCTTCTCGGCGGCGCTGCTGGCGGGTCTGCACTCCCGCGGCCTGCTCGGTGCGGCGAAGCGCGCGGCCCTGCGCGGGATCACCCCGCTGATGCTGGACGAGGTGCTGGAGGAGTGCGTCACCGCCGCCTCGATCACCTGCTCCCGGCGGGGCGCCCAGCCGCCGACGACCGCCGACCTCGCCGAGGCCCTCGGCCGCTAGGGACCCCGTCCGTCGAGACCTCTCACATGTGGACGGCGACGAGGGCTCCCCAGCACCGCCGCCGTCCACATGGTTCGCGGGCGGTGAGGCGGCCCCAGTACCCATCGCCCCACCGCCCGCGAGTCATCGGTCCGTGTCCGGACCCGTCTGGACGGACATGCCGGTGCTCGTCCGGCTCCGGCTGCTCGCGCCCGTGGCCCCGTCACCGGCAGGCTCGGTCACAGCCGGCTCGGTCGCGGCCGGCTCGGTCACAGCCGGCGCGGTCACGGCCGGCGCGCCACCGGCGGGCTCGTCCCCCGCGGGCTCGACGGCCTGAGGGAGCTCGTCGAGCGGCTTGGGGGTGCGGTCGGGGTGCAGGTCGCCCTGGCCCGTGGCCGGTGCCCCCGGGGCCAGGGACAGCTCGGCGGGCTCGCTCTCGGGCAGCGCCCACTGCTTCGCCCAGTCCAGGTGCATCGCGGTCCTCCCGCCCGCGGGCGGGAACAGGTCGAGCTGGACCGTCATGTTCATGGCCCCGGGCGGGAAGTGGCTCGTCTCGGTGCTCGAGTACCACTCCTTGCCGTTGACGTACGCCGTCATCTTCTCCGGCGTCCACTCCAGCGCCCACGACGTCCACTCCGTCGCGTCGTGCTTCACCGACCCGTACTCCTGGTCGTTGTCCGCGCCGTAGTGCAGGAAGAAGTCCGTGTCCTGGCGGTCGTCGGCGCTGATCTCCATCCAGTCCACCTCGCCGCCGACCGGCCAGTCCTCCTTGACCGGCCACAGCAGGATCACCGGGTGGTAGCCGCCCGCGCCCGGGTCGGACCGCACGCAGGCCTCCCAGCGGCCGTACCGCTGGCCGGGGTGCCAGCTCATCGCCGCCGTGGTGCCGTCCTCGTCGGCGGCCAGGGTCACGACGCCGTCGGCGACGGTGATCTGCTCGGGCGAGCGGGTGCCCTGCTTGTCGTGGCCGGGCTCCGGTCCGTAGGCGTGCCAGTCCGGCGGGAGCGCAGTGCCCTCGAAGTCGGACTGCACGGTGGGCGCGCCCCAGCCGAGGGTGTCCGCGGCGGTCGTCGCGCACTTCGACGGCGCGGCGGCCCCCGGTCCCGCACCCGCGGCGGGCGCGGCGGCACCCGCCCCGCCTCCGACGGGCTCGGCGGCCGAGGCGGGCGCACCGCTCAGCAGCGACAGGGCCACGACGGCGCAGCCACTCAGCGCGACGGCCATCGCTCGCGACCGGATGGTGGAGCGCATCAGCAGCACCTCTCGTCACATGTGCATCAGGACTGCGCTCATTCCACTGCATTTCGTGAGCGATGCCAGCCAAGTCACCCGGTCCAGCGCCACTCGTCCGTGGCGGACGGTGCCCGATCCACTCCCCGACGTCACCAGCCGTGACCGCCGCGACTCACTCCACGTGACAGCTCCGGCGCGGACCGGAAGACTCGGCCCCATGGCCGCTCCCGCGCTCGTCACGTGCGTGGTCTCCCCCGGCTTCGACTTCGCGGATCTTCGAGCTCGCTGTCGATCCGGACTGAGCCCGTTCGTCGGTGTCGAGAAGACCCGAACCGAGGAGGACCCGTGAAGTACATGCTGCTGATCTACGCAGGCACCGGCGTGACCGAGCCGGAGTGCACGGTCGAGGACTGGCAGGCCTGGGACAAGGCCCTGCACGACGCCGGGGTCAAGGTGTCCGGGGAGTCGCTCGCCGATCTCGTGACGGCCACGACGGTGCAGGTCAAGGCCGGTGAGCGGACCGTGACCGACGGGCCGTTCGCCGAGACCCGCGAGCTGCTCGGCGGGTTCGTGGTGATCGACGTGCCGGACCTGGACGTCGCGCTGGACTGGGCAGCGCGCTCGCCCGGCTCGCGGGACGGCGGCGCGATCGAGGTCCGCCCGATCGCCGACTTCGGCTGATGCACGACCGGGTCGAGGCCGTGTTCCGCGAGGAGCACGGCCTCCTCCTGGCGGCCCTGGTGCACCGCTTCGGCGATCTCGACCTGGCCGAGGAGGTGGCGTCGGAGGCCGTGGAGGCGGCGCTGCGCACCTGGCCGCGGGACGGCGTGCCGACCAAGCCGGGCGCCTGGCTGATGACCACCGCGCGGCGCAGGGCGGTCGACCGGCTGCGCCGCGACCGCACCTACGCCGACCGGCTCGCCGTGCTGGCCGCCGAGGGCGAACGGCACGAGCCCGCGCCCGAGATCGCCGACGGCCTCCCCGACGAACGGCTGCGGCTGTTCTTCACCTGCGCCCACCCCGCGCTGCCCGCGGAGCACCGCACCGCGCTGACCCTGCGGTGTCTCGCCGGGCTGGAGACCCCCGAGGTCGCGCGGGCCTTCCTGGTGCCGACCGCGACCATGGCGCAGCGGATCGTGCGCGCCAAGAGGAAGATCCGCGAGGCCCGGATCCCGTTCCGCGTCCCCGGCCCGGACGAGCTGGCGGAGCGGCTCCCTGGCGTCCTGCAGGTCGTCTACCTGGTCTTCACCGCCGGGTACGCGGACGACCGGGTCGACCTCGCCGCGGAGGCGATCCGGCTGGGCCGGATCCTGCACCGGCTGCTGTGTCGAGGGTCGGGTTCGCAGGCGCCCCCGCCGCCGACCCGCGAGGTCGCCGGGCTCCTGGGGCTCATGCTGCTCACCCACGCCCGCCACGAGACCCGGCTCGTGCCGCTCGAAGAGCAGGACCGGACCCGCTGGGACGCGGACCTGATCACCGAAGGCACCGCGCTGGCCGAGGCGGCGCTCACCGGCGGGCCGCCCGGCCCCTACGGAGTGCAGGCCGCGATCGCCGCGGTGCACGCCGAGGCGCCGGACCTCGCGCGCACCGACTGGCCGCAGATCGTCGCGCTCTACGACGTCCTGCACCGACTCGTCCCCAGCCCGGTCGTCGCCCTCAACCGGGCCGCGGCCGTCGCGATGCGGGACGGGCCGGAGGCCGGTCTCGCCCTGCTCGACGGGCTCGCCGCGGACCCCGCGCTGCGGACCTACCCCCTGCTCCCGGCCGCCCGCGCCGACCTCCTGGAGCGGCTGGGCCGGACCGCCGAGGCCGAGGCCGCCTACCGTGCGGCCCTGGACCTGGCCGACTCCGAGACCGAACGCGTCCGCCTGCGGAACCGACTGGACCGAATCGGACGAACCGGTACGGTCGAGGAGTGACCGCCGCGCTCCCGGACGACCTCGAACCCCAGCGCCGCGCCGCCCAGCAGAGCCTCGAGCGGGCCGTCGGCGAGGGCCGCCTCACGCTCGACGAGTTCACCGACCGGGCGGGCGCCGTCTGGGCCGCCGGGACGGGCGCCGAGATCGAGCGCACCACCGCCGACCTGCCGGTCCCCGTCGTCGGCGGGACGAAGCCCGGCCGTTCCACCCTGGTGGGCGTGATCGGGGACGTGAAGCGCCGCGGCCGCTGGTCCCTGCGCCGCAGGACGACCGCGGTGCTGCTGCTCGGGGACGTCGACCTGGACCTGCGCGGCGCCGTCCTGGAGCCGGGCGACGAGCCGGTGACGATCGACACCTGGTCGGTCATCGGCGACTCGACGGTCACGGTGCCGGAGGGCGTCGAGGTCGAGCTCGGCGGCTTCACGTTGTTGGGGGACCGCAAGGTCGAGCTCGCCGCGGTGCCCCGCGTGCCCGGCACCCCGGTCGTGCGGGTGCGGGTGTGGTCGCTGATCGGCGACACGACCGTGCGATCAGCGCGCTAACCGACACCGTGCGATCAGCGCGCTAGCAGTTCCGGCAGGTCCCAGGTGTTGCGGACCTTCTCCACCGGCACCCCGCACTGCACCGCGCGGGTGCAGCCGTAGTCCAGCCAGTCCAGCTGGCCGGGGGCGTGGGCGTCCGTGTCGATGGTGAACTCGCAGCCGGCCTCGACCGCGAGCCGCAGCAGGCGCTTCGGCGGGTCGAGCCGCTCCGGCCGCGAGTTGATCTCCACCGCGACGCCGTTCTCGGCGCACGCGGCGAAGACCGCCTCGGCGTCGAACTCGGACTCCGGGCGCTTGCGCTTGCCGGTGACCATCCGCCCGGTGCAGTGCCCCAGCACGTCCACGTTCGGGTTCGCCACGGCCGTGAGCATCCGCTCGGTCATCTCGTCGCGCGGCATCCGCAGCTTGGAGTGCACGCTGGCCACGACGACGTCGAGCTCGGCGAGCAGGTCCTCCTGCTGGTCGAGGGCGCCGTCGTCGAGGATGTCGACCTCGATGCCGGTGAGGATCCGAAAGCCGCTCAGCCCGGCGTTGAGCTCGGCGATCTGGTCCAGCTGGCGGCGCAGGCGCTCGGCCGACAACCCGTTCGCGACGGTGAGCCGCGGCGAGTGGTCGGTGACGACGAGGTAGTCGTGGCCCAGGCCGATCGCCGTCTCGGCCATCTCCCAGAGCGGGGAGCCGCCGTCGGAGGCGTCGGTGTGGCTGTGGCAGTCCCCGCGCAGGGCCTCCCGCAACGCGACGACGGCCTCGTCGAGCTCGACGCCCTCGGTCGCCTCCAGCCGCCGCAGGTACACGGGGACCTCGCCTGCCAGGGACTCGGTGACGCACCGCGCGGTCACCTCGCCGATGCCCTTGACCGTGGGCAGGTCGAGGCGCCGGATCTCGTCGACCGTCTTGCCGCGCAGGACACCCGCCGCGGTCCGGAAGGCCCGGACCCGGTAGGTGGACTCGTGCGCGCGCTCCAGCAGGAACGCGATCCGACGCAGGTCGGCCACGGGATCCCGACTCTCGCTCACGAGGTCATCCTGCCGGCTCAGCGGGACGCCAGGCCCTCCTCGATCCGTGCGGCGTCGGCCGTGGCGTGGCCGTACAGCAGCCCGAAGGTGAAGCCGTTGCCGCCGTCGGAGTGGGCACTCGCGCCGAGGGCGCGCAGCACCTCGCGGCCCACCACGGTGTCCTGGTGCTCGCCGAGGGCGCGGGTGCGCTCCTTGAGCGCCTTCGGCTTCCGACCGGTCAACTCGACGGCGTACCGCGCGCGCTTGCCCGCCTTGCGCGCGGAGTGGATCGCGGTGTCGGCGTCGTCCTTCGTGAGCAGGGCCTGGCGGGCCGCCTCGAGACGCGACTCGAACCGCTTCTCCGCCTTGTCGACGCCGGCCTTCAGCCCCTTCTTCGACCGCGCGGCCCTGGTCAGCGGGGGCTCCTGCAGGAACCGCTCCAGGGCCCCGCGAAGCGCGGTGTAGCGGTCGCTGTCCAGCGCCGCGAGGGTGGCCGCGCGTGCCTCGGCCCCGGCGCGAGCGAAATGCCGGGTGACCTGGGCCTGCACCGGGCCGAGGACGAGCTCGTCCGGCAGCGCCTCGAGCGCGCGGGTGATGCGCTCCTCCTGGACCTCCAGGTCGCGGGCGGAGGCGAGGGCCCGGCCCAGCCACCGGAGCTCCTCGGCGAGCGCGGTCGGGCGGGGGCCTTCGACGAGCCCGCCGTGGGCCTTCAGCGCGCTGCGGATCCGGCGGGCGGCGACGCGCATCTGGTGCACGGCGTCGTCCTCGTCCCGCCGAGCGCCGACGTCGGCCGCGGCGAGTCGGTCGGCGTGCTTGCCCAGGTAGCCGAGCAGCGCAGCCCCCGCCGAGCCCTTCCGGCCGCGGTGGCGCTCCGGGGCGGGTGCGGCGTCGATGCGCAGCAGCATGCTCAGCTCGCGCTCGGCCGTCGACTCGGCACGGACCGCCCCGACCTGCGCCATCCGCTCGTCGAGCGCGGCGGCGAGGGCCTGACGCGCGGTGGTCACCGTCGTCTCGGACCAGTTCTCCAGCGTCGTCTCCCCGCCGAAGGTGGCGAGCTGCACCTCGTCGCGGACGATCTCGGCGATCTCCCGGTGGTTCCCGCCGCGCAGCGACGCCCGCGTGCGGACCCGGCGGATGCGGCCCACCGGACCGACCGGGGCGCCGCGCAGCGTGCCCTGGACCAGCTCGCGCAGCTCCGCGGGCAGCTCGGGATCGACGCCCTGGACGTCCGGCGTGGCGGCCGGGACGCGGAGGTGTTCGCCCTCGACGGCGTCGGGCAGGTCGAGGCGCCAGTGCGCCTCGTCGCCGCTGCGGTGTACGGCGAGCACGATCCCGGAGGTGGCGAGCCTCAGGTCGGGCGTGTCGTAGCGCTCGACCTCCAGGACCTCGCCCTCGCTCTCCACCGTGGACCGGACGCCGTCGATGCCTGCGAGGTTCGGGGCGCCTGCGGCGGCCGGGGCGCGGTAGGTGACGGTCGGGGTCTGGGAGGTGGAGGTGTGAACAGCCATGCCGAAGGGATGCCCGACCAGGGCGCGGGCCAACCGTCAGGATGTCAGGAGCTTCTTCTGGACCTTGCCCATCGCGTTGCGCGGCAGCGAGTCCGTGTACCGGATCTCCCGCGGGCGCTTGTGCGGCGACAGCAGCGCGGCGACGTGGTCGATCAGTACCTGCGGCTTGGGCGGCTCCCCGTCCGCGACCACGTGGGCCACGATCCGCTCTCCCAGGTCCGGGTCCGCCACCCCCACGACGGCCACCTCGGCCACCCGCGGGTGCTCCAGCAGGGCGTTCTCGATCTCCCCCGCACCGATCTTGTACCCGCCGGACTTGATCAGGTCGGTGGCCTGGCGGCCGACCAGGGCGAGCAGCCCGTCGGCCGTCCAGCGGCCGATGTCGCCGGTGCGGAACCACCCGTCGGCGGTCCGCTCGTCGGCCCCCGGCAGGTCCAGGTAGCCGGAGAACAGCTGCGGGCCGCGGACCTCGACGGCGCCGAGCCCGTCGCCCTCGGGCAGCGGGACGAGGCGGACCTCGGTGCCCGCCAGCGGCCGCCCGACCGTCCCGACCACGGGTTCCTCGTCGGCGCGGGCGGCGGTGAGGATGAGGGTCTCGGTGAGCCCGTAGCGCTCGCGGACGGCGAGCCCGGTCGCCTTCTCGATCCGGGCGTGGTCGACGGCGGTGAGCGCGGCGGAGCCGGAGATCAGCAGCCGGGCCCGGCCCACGGCCTGCGCCGCGGCCGAGTCGTTCTCGAGGTCCGCGGCGAGCCGGTGGTAGTGGGTGGGGACGCCGAAGACCATGGTCGCGCCGTCGGTCACGGCCTCGGCGAGCCTGCCGCCGTCGATCCCGCCGAGGTGGCGGACCGCGCCGCCGCGGCGCAGCGGGCCGATCGTGCCGAGCACCAGCCCGTGCACGTGGAAGATCGGCAGGGCGTGGACGAGGACGTCCGCGGCGGTCCAGGCCCAGGCGTCCGCGAGGGCGTCGAGGTCGGCGGCGATCGCGCCGCGGGAGATCACGGCGCCCTTCGGCGGGCCGGTGGTCCCGGAGGTGTAGACGACCAGCGCGGGGGCCTCGGCGGCGGGCTCCGCGGGCAGCGGCACGGGCTCCGGGCGGGCCGTGACGTCGACGTCGATCCGCGGGAGGTGCGCGATCCCCGCAGGCAGCTCGGTGCCCGGGGCGGCCAGCACCACCTCCGGCCCGGAGTTCGCGACGATGTGCGCGAGCTCGCGCTCCCCCGCCTTCGGGTTCACCGGCACCACGGGCACCCCGGCGAGCAGCCCCGCGGTGATGCCGGTGGCGGCGGCCAGGGTCGGGGTGGCCCACACGGCGACGCGGGAGCGGCCCGCGATGCGGGAGCCCAGGTCGCTCGCGAGCCCGGCGAGCTCGCGGTAGGTGACCGCGCCGTCGGGGAAGGCGAGGGCCTGCGAGTCGCTCGGGTGGTGCAGGGCGGGAAGCAGCGTCCCGTCGGCGTCGACGTTCATGGCCCGATTATGAGCGTCCGGTCCGCGACGGTCCGCGGGGTGACCACCCGATGGGCGTTCAGCCGCCCGCCGCGGGGGTGAGCCTGCGGGCGATCTCCCGGCCGAGCAGGCTGCCCGAGCGCCACGCCGTCTCGATCCGCGAGCTGCCCCAGCCGTCGCCCGCCAGCCCGATCCCGCCCCCACCGAGGTGGAACGGCTCGGCCCGGTCCCGCTCGGGGGAGGCGAACCGCCAGCGGTGCGCCTCCGTCCACACCGGATCGTCGGTGAGGCCCAGCAGCTCCCGGACGGCCTCGACGACCATCGGGACCGCGGCCGCCGTGTCCGCGTCGAAGGTCCGGGCGACCTCGGCGGTGGTGTGGGCGACCAGGACCGGGACGCCGTCGCCGCGCCGGGCGCCGTCGTCCGCGACCAGGGTGAGCACGGGATGGTCGTTGACGAACGCGGCGGAGAGCTCCGGCCAGGCGCGGCGCGGGTAACCCGCGGCCACGGTGACGGTCGGACGCCACGGCCGGTCCGCGACGAGCGCGGCCTCGACCAGCGCGGGGTCCAGGATCCGGGCGGCCTGGGGATCCGGCATCGCCAGCACGACGGCCTCGGCGGGCTCGCCGTCCACGAGCGGCCCGGCCTCGACGAGCCGCACCTCGCGGCTCAGCTCGACGTCCAGCCCCTCGGCCGACGCCGCCACGAGGCTGCGCAGCCCGCCGGGCGCCGCCCAGCGCATGGGGCCCGTGGACCGGGAGCGGTCGCCGTTCGCGAGCACCGCCAGCTCGACGGTCCAGGGCCGGGCCAGCCCCGCCGACCGCCACCCGGCCACGACCTCGGCGAACTCCGGGTCCCGGACGGTGAAGTAGGCGGCGCCCATGTCCACGGGCCGCCCGTCCAGCGACGAGCTGGCCATCCGGCCGCCGACGGTGCGGGCCCGGTCGAGCACCCGCACGGCCAGCCCGGCCGACGCGATCTCGCGGGCGCACGCGATCCCTGCGAGCCCGGCCCCGACCACCACGACGCTCATGACATCCGCAGCCTAGAACCGCGCACCCGTCCGGCCCCGCCCCGCCCACCGGACACGCCCGGGTGATCCACTCCCGCGAGTCGGGGGGTCGCGGCCCGCGAGTCGGACATCGCGGGGCCGCCGGGGTCAGGCGGAGGCGAGGCGCTCGGCGCGGGTGCGCCACCAGGCCGTGGTCTCCGGGTCCGCGGCGACCTCGTGGCGGCGGACCGGGTCCGGGGCGGTGCGCGGGACCGGCAGCCAGCCGTCGACCGGCAGGAGACGGTCCGTCTCCGCGACCACGTCCGTGGTCAGGAGCAGGCCCGTGCCCAGGCCGCACGCGTAGTCCAGCTCCGGCAGGGCCGCGGCCAGGGCGATCTCCGCCGCCAGCCCCACGCTCGACTCCAGCGCCGACGACACCACGCACGGCAGCCCGACCGCCTCCGCGACCCGCAGCGCCCGGCGCACCCCGCCCAGCGGCAGACACTTGAGGATCGCGACGTCCGCGGCCTCCCGCACCGACACCCGCAGCGGGTCCGCGGCGCGGCGGATCGCCTCGTCCGCCGCGATCCGGACGTCGACCCGCCGCCGCACCGCCGCCAGCTCCTCGATCGTCACGCACGGCTGCTCGACGTACTGCAGTCCCCCGGCGGCCCGGTCGAGGGCCCTGATCTCGCGCACGGCCTCGTCGACCGTCCAGCGGGTGTTCGCATCCACCCGGACGTGCCCGCCCGGGCCCAGGGCGTCGCGGACCGCGGCGACCCGCTCGAGGTCCTCCCCCGCGGAGCCCGGGTGGTCGGCGACCTTCACCTTGGCCGTCGAGCACCCGCTCGCGCGCGCGAGATCCGCCGCGGTCGCAGGCCCGACCGCCGGGACGATGCAGTTCACCGGCACCCGCGACCGGACCGGCTCGGGCCAGCCCTCCTCCGCCGCCTCGCGGGCGCCCGCGAACCACGCCGCGGCCTCCCGGTCGTCGTACTCGGGGAAGGCGCAGAACTCGCCCCAGCCCGCCGGGCCGCGGAACAGCAGACCCTCGCGCACCGTGATCCCGCGGAACCGGGTGGTCATCGGGATCGAGTAGACCGCGGGCGTCTCCATACCGCCGGACGGTAGTCAGCCGAGCAGCTCGTGGGCCGCGGGGTCGATCCGCCGGGTCCGCCGCCGGAAGGTGGCGGTGGAGCCGGGCCAGAGCGTCCGGTTGCGGCCCGACGCGTCGAGGTACCAGCTGGCGCAGCCGCCGGTGGACCAGACCGTGGGGGCCAGCCGGTCCTGCAGGTCGGCGTTGAACTCCGCCTGCGCCTCGGGCCGGGTGTCGATCGCGACCGCGCGGTGCCGGTCGACGGTGCGCAGGGCGTCGAGCACGTAGTTGAGCTGGGACTCGACCATGAACACCATCGAGCTGTGTCCCAGCCCGGTGTTGGGCCCGACGATCGTGAACAGGTTCGGGAAGCCCGCCACCGTCGTGCCGAGGAGCGCCTCGGGGCCGTCCGCCCACGCGTCGGCGAGCTTGCGGCCGTCCCGACCGGTGACGTTCATCGTGGCCAGCCCCTCCGCGACCGTGAAGCCGGTGCCGAAGACGATCACGTCGACCTCGTGCTCCACCCCGTCGGCGGTCACGACGCCGCGCTCGGTCACCCGCTCGATCCCGGCCGTCTCGACGCTGACGTTCTCCCGGCGCAGGGCCGGGTAGTAGTCGTTGCTCATCAGGATCCGCTTGCAGCCCATGGTGAACGTGGGGGTGACCCGCCGGCGCAGCTCGGCGTCACCGGCGAAGACCCGGCGCAGGTACAGCAGCCCGAGACGCTGCACCAGCTTCATGATCGCCGGGTGCATGAACCCGGCGACCAGCGCCTCGTGCCGCCAGTAGAGCGAGAGCCGCTGCAGGCGCTGCAGCAGCGGGAACCGGCGGAACAGCCGACGGCGGCCCTCGGGGATCGGGCGGTCCGGCTTCGGCAGCACCCAGGGCGCCGTCCGCTGGAAGAGCGTGAGGTGGGCGACGTCCGGGGCGATCGCGGGGACGAACTGGATCGCGCTGGCGCCGGTGCCGATCACCGCGACCCGCTTGCCGCGCAGGTCGACGGAGTGGTCCCACTGCGCCGAGTGGAAGGCGGGCCCGGCGAAGCGGTCCAGCCCCTCCAGGTCCGGCACCGCGGGATCGTGCAGCGCGCCGGTGCCGAACAGCACGAAACGTGCGCGCAGGGTCTCGCCGTCGCTGGTGCGGACGTCCCACGCGGTGCCGTCCCACTCCGCCCCGACGACGTGTACGCCGAACCGGATCCGGTCCCGCAGCCGGTACCGGTCGGCGGTCGCCTCCAGGTACGCCCGGATCTCGGGCTGGCGGGCGAAGGTCCGCGTCCACTCCGGATTCGGGAAGAAGGAGAACGAGTACAGGTGGGACTCGACGTCGCAGGCGCAGCCCGGGTAGGAGTTGTCCCGCCAGGTGCCGCCGAGGGAGTCACCCTTCTCGACGACCAGGAAGTCCCGGCGGCCCGCCTCGTCCAGCCTCACGGCCGCGCCGAGCCCGGCGAACCCACTCCCGACGATCAGCGTGTCCAACATGGCGGTGCCCCTCCCTTGGGTGTTACCGGCGGTAA